>Ga0138256_10002802_pt1 | contig 18592 bp, 14 predicted proteins | sample KNB2016incub_MG_FD_105486 | JGI IMG/M metagenome (GOLD analysis project Ga0138256, IMG submission 105486) | Active sludge microbial communities from wastewater in Klosterneuburg, Austria - KNB2014incub_MG | ecosystem: Engineered > WWTP > Activated sludge > Unclassified | place: Austria... | reverse complement strand
GTGAACCTGCCTGCCGCGGTCGGCACCGGGCAAGGTGGTGCGATTGGGCTTTCGTTCGGCTCGATCGACAACACCATCAACCTGGCGGTTCGTCTCTCGGCTGCCGAGTCGAGCGGCATGCTTCGCATCTTGTCGAGCCCGCGCATTCTGACGCTGGACAACCAAGAGGCGCGCATCTCGCAAGGCACTCTCATTCCGTTCAGTCAGGTGAGCGCCCAGGGTGTCCAGACCACCTTCCAAGAGGCCAAGCTCCAGCTCTTGGTGAAACCCCACGTCACGGCCGACGGAAGCGTCGGCATGAAGGTCAAGATCAACCGCGACGAGCCCGACTTCAACCAGACCTCGGCCCGTGGCGACCCGACGATCTTGAAGCGCGAGGCCGAGACCAACCTCTTGGTGATGGATGGACATACCGCGGTCATCGGCGGGATCTTCACCCGAAACACCGGTCGAAACCTGGACCAGGTCCCGTTCTTCGGGGACATCCCCCTGCTCGGGCTCTTGTTCCAGCGGCGCCGTGCCAGCGACTCGCGAAGCGAGCTGGTGATCTTCTTGACGCCCCGCATCGTGAACCGTTCCGAGTCGCTCGGCCGCTGAGCCGGAGCGCCGGCCGTATGCTCCCTTCGCCCACATCGGCGCGTTCGGGATTCGTCTGCTAAACTCGGCGCCATGCGGTTCTTCACGGCACTGGTCGCGCTCTCGGGCGCAGTGGCAGCGGTTGCAGCCTGCGGGTCCGACGGCGGTGGGGGCACGATCGGCGGGGGCGGATCGGGCGCCGGCGGATCGGACTCGGGCGTCGGTGGCTCGTCGACGGGTGGTGGTGGCGGGGTCGTCATCAAGTGCACCCCCGGCGCGGTTCAGTGCGCCGGGGACATCCCCCAGAGCTGTCAGATCAACGGCACCTGGGTGGGTGGCACTCCGTGCCCCTTCACCTGCGTGGCGGGCGAGTGCTCCGGAACGTGCAAGCCGGGCAGCACGCAGTGCAAGTACGGCAAGGTCCAGAAGTGCGGGACCAACGGCGAGTGGGAGGGGCTCACCGACTGCGAGTTCGGCTGCGACACCGGCGTCTGCAAGACCGGGTGCACCGCCGGCGAGTTCAACTGCTACGGCAACGACATCCAGAAGTGCGATCCGGGCCCGCCCTCGAAGTGGACGCCGACCGGGACCACCTGCTCCCCGACCTCGGGCCAGAAGTGCGACAAGGCGAGTGGCACCTGCAAGCCGGTGGACGTGGTCGGCAGCACGACCCCAACCGGCAAGTATTACCAGTTCGGGATCTTCCAGGCGAACACCACCGCCTTCAAGGGTGGGTACGACGTGACCTCTTGGGGCGACTACGTCTACGTCAACCGCAGCACGCAGTTCCTGGACGTCTACAAGATCACGCTGGTCGACAGCGACGGCGACGGCGTTCTCGAGCCGAACCAGCACCCGGACAACCCCGACGCCACCGGGCCCATCGAGCAGCGCACCATCGAGCTGGTCAAGAGCTACGCCAAGGCTGCGCCCGACAACGCACCGCTCGGGTCCGCCAGCGTCTCGTCGCTGCACGCGCAGTCGAACGACAAGATCTTCAGCCTGGGCCCGGCCCACAACGGAGCCATTTCCGAGTACGTGTTCGCCACGGCCGCCACCTCGGTGGTGGTCCAGCCGTCCGCGACCAGCATCTACATGTCCTTCCTGGGCTGGGGCTTCGGCGATTCGACCTGGTATGCCGGCAACGAGGGCGCCCGGCGGGTCTACTCGTGGCACGCCCCGACCAAGGCCTGGGTCGCCGAGTTCGGCTACCCCGACATGGCCGGCAGCCACATGGACGGCATGGAGGTCGTGGTCTCGCCGAAGACCAAAGAGCAGTACGTCTACGTCTCCGACATGACCTCGGACTTCATCGGCCAGTACAAGCGCGGCGACAACGGCGGCTGGGTCCAGGAGAAGCTCTACGAGTACAACGACTCGACCAAGTCGATGGTCGAGGGCTTCGGCTTCGGGACCCTGAGCCACTTCTGGGCCACCGGCGGCACGTATCTCTACGAGCTGGGCGGCGGCGACATCCAGAAGGATCTCGACCCGTGTCCCAGCGGCAAGCAGGCGTGCGGTCCGAACTATCCGGAGTGTCCGACGGGCCAGTACTGCAAGACCGGCTGCTGCGCCAAGGGCGTGCGCTGAGCCGGGCCGGGCAGCGCAACGCTCAAGGGTTTGCGCTGCCCGCCGGGGCCGCTTCGGTCTTCGGCTTCTTCCGCTTCCCCATGTCGGGGGACACGTCGAACAGCGTCGGTTTGGTGGACTTCACCGCCCCTTCCGCCTTCCAGCGGAAAGCGTGCGGCAACATCTGGCGGCCGATGGCGTAGAGCACGCTGGTCTCGTAGCCGGCCAGCGGCGGCGTCGGGCCGCCCGCGCGGTGCACGAACGCGGGATGCTGGGAGCCGCGGTCGAGCTCGACCACCCGCGTGCACCCCACCTTCATCAGCGCGGCCGCCAGCGAGTCGCTCGAATCGTGCCGCGCCGACGCCACCACCACCCGGCCGCTGGGCAGCGCGCACAGCGCCCCGCGTTGACGCAACGGCCCGTGCGCCCGAGCGGCCTCGGTCAGCTTCCCGGCCTCGGCAAGCAGCGGAAGTTGCGCCGCCTCGTCGTCCTTCTCGAGCTTCGGCGTCTCGCCCGGGGCGAAGAGGGCGAGCGCCTTGCCGGGCGAGGCCACCAGCGTGGCGTAGCCGGGCTTCGGATCGAGGGCAAAGGCGCCGGTGAACGCGATCCCCAGCCGGGTAGCGTCGGTGGTGTGGCCCAGACCGATGGCCGCCACCGCGCGCTTGCTGTCTTCGCCGGTGAGCTCGGCGTTCGCCGGGGACCCGACCTGCCGGGGCTCTTTCGAGCCGGCCCGCAGGCGCCAGCCCACGCGGCCGGCATCGAAGCTCGCGAGCTCGACCTCGAGGTTGCCCACCCGCAGCGTGCCGCGGTGGACGCCGGGCAGCCACTGCGGCGGCGGCTGCAGCCCGCCGTCGGGCGCCCAGCGCACCCCGGAAGGGTCGCTCGGAACTGGATCGCGCACCATGACGTAGAAGAAGTCCTTCGCGCTCCAGCGGACGAACTTGCCCGGGTCGAGCTTCATCTCGTCGTGCGCCTTCTTCAGGTTGAACTCCTTGGCGCGGTAGTCGACGACGTCGGTGTACACGAACCCGCAGTGGCCGGGGTTCATGTCCAGGTGGATTCCATAGGAACAGCCCGCCTGGCGCAGCGCCTTGCCCAGGGTCGGGCCGTCGATCTCGGGCGCGAAGGCGTAATAGAGGTGCCCCGCGGCCGTCACGCAGAGCGCCGTGCGCTGGGTCATCACGCTCGTGCCCGAGAGCTGCCAGCCCCAGATGTAGCGCCCCGTCGGGTTGGCCACGCCGTCTTCCACCAGCGGGTCCAGGTTCTGACGGAACGAGCGGACGTCGTCCGGGATGACCTCGCTCTGGGGCCAGCTGCCGAGGCCGACGGCGCCGTCGGTCCGCACCATCACCGTGGCCCCGCCGGGCACGGGCGGGATCAGCACCCGGTCGTCGACCTTCATGCCATAGCGCCCGTGCGTGGTCTTGAAGGCGCCGTTGAAGGTGCCGACCACGCGATCGAGCACCGCCTTGTCGCGTGGCAAGCGCCCGTCGCCGGCGGGCCCCGTGAGCGGCTTGGGATCTTCGAAGCCCGCCTGCATGCCCAGCTCCAGCTGGCGCATGTCCATGGCGATCAGCATCACCTCCGAATACGGCCGCGCCGAGTCGGGTCGGAAGAAGGTCTTGTAGAAATACGCCGGCGGCTTGTCGCCCTTGTCTCCGGCCCCGGGCATGGGCTTCAAGAACGGCAGCACCACCGGTTGCCACTCGCCCTCGCCCGGCTTGTTCTCTTTCCAGATGCTGGGAATGTTGGGCGGCGGCCAGCTCTCGCCCTCGTGAAGCTTGCTCGCGTCGAGCACGGTGGCCCGCACCTGCTCGCTCTCGGCGCCCTCTTTCAGCGTATTGGACGCGCCGGAAGAGCCGAACATCTGGTAGGTCGTGCGCTTGAACTTGTCCTTGGCGCCGAACACCTTCTCTTCCAGCCACGCGATCGGCTCTGGACCCACTTCGGCCCGGACCGTGTCCACGCCCCAGAGCACCAGCGGCTTCTCTGCCTGGCGATGCACGTCGGCGCGGGCGGCGTAGGGCTGCCCGCCGTCCCCCGCAGCCAGGGCGCGGGTGTCCAGATCGTAGCGCAGCGCGCGGGCGGGCTCGCCCAGGTCCACCGCCAGCTCGCGCTCGCCGAGCGTCAGCCGGGCGCGGGTCGCCGGCATTTCGAGCACGATGTCGGCGCGACCCAGCCCCTCGAAGGTGCCCAGCTCTTGGAACGCGGTGATGCTCTGCAGGGCACGCTGGAACGAGCCCTCGGGCTTGTCTTCACGACGCGCGCCAGCGAGCTCGAGCACGGTGATGCCCTGGATGCTTCCATAGGCCACGGTGGCGAACGCCGCACGGCTACCGCGAACGTCCAGGCCCGTGTCGTCGCCGAGCGGGGTGTCCGTCAGGTTGCGAACCTGCGTCACGCCGATGGGCTTGCCGTCGAGCGTCACCCGCACCCGCGCGCGATACACGTCGCGCGGCGCGCCGGCCTTCTCGGCACCCAGGAACAGCAGACGTCGACCGAGGAAGGTCTCGGCCAACCAGCCCGGGCTCGGCTCCCACGCGATGTCGCCGGGGGCGACGACCGACCGGCTGGCTTGCCCCAGCATGGTGGCCAAGCCCTCGAGCGAGCGTGGCGGCGGCCGCGCCGACGAGCAGTGCACCGCCAGCCCCAAGCCCGAGGCGACCGCCAGCAGGCGGATGCGATGCGCGAAGAACGAAGAGCTGGTCATGCCCGCATGCGGGCATACCGACGGCACGAGGACGGCGCAAGTTCCGGGCCGGAGCTCAGGCCGCCGCCCGGGCGAAGTCGAGCCCGGAGACGATGCCGGCCAGACGCGAGCCGTCCACCACCAGCACGTGGCGCGCACGAGTGGCCGCCGCCTGGGCGGCCGCGTGGTGCACCGCGGTCCCCGGGCGCACCGAGATGATGCGGGCGCTCATCACCACGTCCACCGGTACGTCGTCCACGTGAGCGTTGCTCTCCAGCGCCTCGCGCTGGGTGAACATCCCGACTGGACGCTCGTCTTTGCCCGCCACCACCACCAGGCCGGTGACACCGGTGGAGCGGAGCCGGAAGATGGCCTCGGAGATCGGAGTTGCCGCGTCCAGCGTGCCGACCGGCGACGACATCAGCCCCTCGACCGGGGTCGTGACCCGGGCGTCCACCAGCGCGCGCATCACTTCGACCGTGCCCACCACGCCGAACACCGAGTGCAGCTTGCGCACGAACACGCGGTGCACCGCGTGGCGCACCAGCTCGGCGGCGGCCTGTGACATGTTCGCCGTCGGGTCGAGGGCGAACGCTGGTGAATGCATCAAGTCGCGAACTTTTTGCGCTGGCAGCACGAGCTTGGACGCGCCTTCTGCGCCGCGCTGGAAGGTGCCCGCGCGCAGCAGATCGGTCCGGGACACGACGCCCGCCAGGGACTCTGGCCCGTCGGAGACGCCGAGGCACGAGACATTGTGCGCGTCCATGCGCTGGCGAGCGGTTTCGAGCTCGGCGTCTGCGGAGAGGGTGAACACCGGCTGTTTCAAATAGTACGTCACCGGTCGCGTGAGCATGACCGCGGTGAAGCCAGAAGCATGCCAGTGACCATGGCCCCTTGCCCATGGCGCGCGCGGCGCGCGTGGGGGGGACGCGTCGTTCCGTGACTGGGGCGCAGGTCCTTCAGCAACGTGGCGCCCCACCCGTCGATCAAGTACGCTCCGAGGCGTGCGCGCTCATGAGCCCCCTGCTCCGAATCAAGCGTTGCTGCCTGTCCGGGCGCGTCGTTTTCACGGACAAGGCGGACACCGAGCGTGTGGCCGGTGGGTTGTCCCATGCGGACGTCATCGAGGCCATCGTCAACGCGCCGGCCGTGTACAAGACGCTCCGCTCTCGTGCATTGGTCAAGCAGCGGCGCAACGAGAAGCTGTATGTCGTCATCGGGATCACCCATGAAGGCATCCTCGTCTACACGAAAGGCGCGCTCCGGAACCTCGAGGGCGAAGAGGTCTTCTACCTCCTCGTCTCTGCCAAGCGCTCGATCGAGCCGTGAAGTCGCGCTCCGCGACTGCCCGGCTTGTGGGAAGGCGGGGATCGCGAAACGACAGGTCGACAAGACCTACGAAGCGCCCGGAGGGCGCAAGACCGTGAAGGGGATCCCTGCCCAGGTCTGCCCTCACTGCGGAGAGCAATTCCTCGGTCCAGCCGCCGCCGAGTACGTGGATCGCTGCCTCGGGCTGAGCGGGAAGCGGCGCCGGCCTCGCGCAGCGTGAGCTGCCTCAGTGAGCGCATGCGCGTCATCGCGCCGCCCCTCGTCGGCCCGCGCGGGCACATCACCGCATCTCGCCGCCCAGCGCGCCCGTATCAGTGGTGCGACCCCACGATGCTCACCCCTTGATCACCCCGAGCGGCACCAGCTTGGCCACCTTGCGCGAGATGCCCGCGCCAGCGATCACGTCGACCACGTCTTCGACGTCTTTGTAGGCCTCGCTCATCTCTTCGCCCAGCGTGCGCGGGCCCTTGGCCAGCACCTCGATGCCGCGCGCGGCGAGCTCGCGCTCGATGTGGCGACCGCGGGCGCGTTTCAACGCCGCCGTGCGCGAGAGCAAGCGGCCGGCTCCGTGACAGCTCGAGCCGAAGGTCTCGGTCATGGCATCGGCGTTGCCCGCCAGCACGAACGAGTACCGACCCATGTCGCCGGGGATGAGCACGGGTTGCCCGACGTCGCGATATGCTTCGGGCACCCGGGGGTCCCCCGGCCCGAACGCACGGGTCGCGCCCTTGCGGTGCACCAGCACCCGCCGCACCTGGCCATCGACCAGGTGCTCTTCGAACTTGGCGATGTTGTGGCACACGTCGTAAAGGACGCGCGCTCCGAGCTCGGTCTCGGGCAGGCCCAGCGCTTCGGCGACGGCGCGCACCGCGAGCCCCGTCATCACTTGCCGGTTGGCCCACGCGAAGTTGGCTGCCGCCTGCATCGCGCCCAAGTACCGCTGGCCGAGCTCCGAGCCGATGGGGGCGCACGCGAGCTGCCGGTCGGGCAGCGCGGCGTAGTCCGCACCGAACCGGGCGTAGACGCGCGACAGCTCGTGCAGCGTCTCGTCGCACACCTGATGGCCCAGCCCGCGCGAGCCCGAGTGGATCATCAGCGTGATCTCGCCGGTGCGCAGGCCGAAGGCGGCGGCCGCCTCGGGGTCGTAGATCTCCGTCACCTGCTGGACTTCGAGGAAGTGGTTGCCGCTGCCCAGCGTCCCCACTTGATCGGCGCCCCGCTCGAGGGCGCGCTGGCTGACCCAATCCGGCTCTGCGCCCTGCAGGCGGCCACTTTCCTCGCAGTGCGCGGCGTCGTCGGGGCCGGCACGATAGCCCCGGGCCACGGCCCAGTCGGCGCCCTGAGTCATGAGCTCGCCCAGCTCGCGTGGCGAGAGCCTGGGGATGGCCCGGCCGGCGCCCATGCCGGTGGGGATGGTGGCGAACAGCTTCGCCACGATGGCGTGCAGGTGGTTCCGTACGTCGTCCACGTGCAGCTGGGTGGTGATCACGCGGCAGCCGCAGTTGATGTCGTAGCCGACCCCGCCCGGGCTCACCGCGCCGCTCTCTGCGTCCACCGCGGCCACACCACCGATCGGGAAGCCATATCCCCAGTGAATGTCCGGCATGGCCAGCGACGCGCCGACGATCCCCGGCAGGTGCGCCACATTGACCACCTGCTCGAGCGCCTGGTCGGTGCGGAGCGCGGCGAGCTGGCTCTCGCTGACGTACAGCCGGCCGGCGACGCGCATCTTGCCCTCGCGGGGGATCTCCCAGACGAATCGGCTCAGCTTGCGCAGCGCGAGGGTCATACGTCGAACACTATCGCAGCAACCCAACCGCTGCCTTCGGGCTCGAAGCGCGCCGCGTGCAGCGTCACCGCCTTGAGCACCAGACCGTCTGCGTGGGCGACGGGGTCGTAGGGCGCGGAGCCGATCACGAGCCGAGCGCCGCGCTCTGGGTCGAAGTGGACGACCTCGCAGCTCTCGGGGACCCAGCGCTCGGTCTCGAGACGGAAGAGGAGCTCGCGCAACACGTCGACCGCCACCGCCGCGAGATCACCCGGCGCGACCTCGACCACCCGGTCGGCGCCCGTGGCCACCGGGGCGCCACCCGTCACCAGATCCGCGTAGGCGAGCACCAGCCGGGCGAGCGCTTCTTCCTTGGAGCGGCCGTGGACGATCACGCCCGCGTCGGCGGTGTGGTCCAGCTCTTCGTAGGGTACGGGGCGGCGCAATCGCACGGCGCGGGTAGCTTGCCCGGGGGCGGCCGCGCGCGCCAACCCCGGGGCGGCGCCTTTCCGCCGACAAAGTCGCGGATCGTTCCGCCGATGGTTCCCGCGCGGCGCCAAATGCTCTAACCAGCCCCCCGCTTGGCGAAGAGCAACCTCACCGTGCGCGTGCTCACGGCCGTCGTGTTCGTGCCGCTCCTCTTGGCGCTGCTCTTCGTGGGCCCGGCCTGGGGTTTCTATGCGCTGGTCGCCGCAGCCACGGCGGTGGGTGCCAGCGAGCTCTTCGCCATGACTCATCCGGGCGATCGCGTGGCGCAGGGCATCGGTGTCGGGCTCACCCTCGCGGTGAGCCTGGCGGTGTACTTCGCCACCCGAGACGCCCGGGTGCTGCTCGCGGTCTTCTGCGCCGTGCCCATCGTGGGGGTGTTGCTGCCGCTCTGGCGGCTGGGCCAGATCGAGACGGCGGGCCTTCGCATCATGGCCAACGTGGCCGCGCCGTTCTACGTCGGGGCGCTGTTCTGCACCATCGCGCTCCTGCGTCGCGACATGGGCGCCGACGGCCCGCGCTGGGTGGTGATGACGCTGACCTTCGCCTGGTTGGCGGACACCGGCGGCTACTTCGCGGGGCGCTTCCTCGGCAAGCACAAGCTGTACGAGAAGGTCAGCCCCAAGAAGACCCGCGAAGGGTTCTACGGCTCGCTGGCCGGCGCCACGCTCGGAGCGGTGGTCGCGAGCCTGTGGTACTTGCCCAGCATCCCGATCACGCACGCCGTGCCGCTCGCAATCTTTGCCGGCGCCCTGGGGCAGATGGGCGACCTGGTCGAATCGCTGCTGAAGCGCTCGACGGGCATCAAAGACAGCGGGTGGATCGTGCCGGGGCACGGCGGGTTGCTCGACCGCGTCGACGCCCTGCTGATCGTCAGCCCGATCGTCTACCTCTACGCTGCCTTCCGCTGAGCCTGACGGACGACACGCTAACGCGATGCGTTGACGAAAAATGGGCTGACCGCGATTTGGGCGCATGCGAGAAGATCGCGTTTGCCATGAGCGCTACCCCGTCACGCCCCGCCATCAACGAACCCGCTCCCTCGTCCCGTCGCCACGACGAAGAGGCCGTCTCGTCGCCCACCAACCTGCCCCCGGGGCAGCCCCGCTACGAGTTCTTTCACGTCGTCCAGCGCTACCTCGACAAGGCCGCGAAGCTGATCCAGCTGCCCGACTACATCCACCAGATCCTGAGCCAACCGAAGAACGAGATCATCTGCCACTTCCCGGTGAAGATGGACAGTGGGCAGGTGCGTCTCTTCAAGGGCTATCGCATCCAGCACTCGAACATCCTGGGCCCGTACAAGGGCGGCATGCGCTTCCACGAGAGCGCCAGCCTCGACGACTTCAAGGCGCTCGCCGCGCTCATGACCTGGAAGTGCTCGCTCATGGGCTTGCCCTTCGGCGGTGGCAAGGGCGGCATCAAGTTCAACCCGCGCACCGTGAGCCGTAACGAGCTGCAGCGCATCACGCGCCGCTTCTTCCACGCGCTCGGCGGCAACATCGGCCCGGATTACGACATCCCCGCTCCCGACATGGGCACCAACGCGCAAACCATGGCGTGGGCCATGGACACCTACATGAACACCGTCGGCATGGTGCAGAAGCAGGCCGTGCTGGGCGTGGTCACCGGCAAGCCCATCGCCAGCGGCGGCACCGTGGGGCGCGAGAAGGCCACCGGCCAGGGCCTGGTGTACTGCATCTTGGAGTGGGCCAAGCGCAACCACTTCGACCTCGAGGGCAAGAAGCTGCTGGTGCAGGGCTTCGGCAACGTGGGCTCGCACACCGCCGTGCTGCTCAGCCACCTGGGTGTGTCGCTGGCCGCGGTGGGCGATCACACGGGCTATCTCTACAACCCCGAGGGGTTCAACGCCCACCGGCTGCAGAAGTACGTCGAGGAGAAGGGCAGCATTGCCGGTTACCCCAACGGCAAGGCCATCACGCGCGAAGAGTTCTTCTCGCTCCAAGGGGACATCTTCGTGCCGGCCGCCCTCGAGAACCAGATCGGGCCCGCCGAGGCCGAGGCGTTGAACGTGAAGCTGATCGCCGAGGGCGCAAATGGCCCCTGCAGTCCGGAAGGCGAGGCCGTGCTCTTGAAGAAGGGCATCGAGATCTTGCCCGACGTCCTGGCCAACGGCGGTGGCGTGACGGTCAGCTACTACGAGTGGGTGCAGAATCGCCGCAGTGAGTCGTGGGACCTGGCCGAGGTCGACCGGCGGCTGAAGGACGCGATGGAACACGCCTACAGCCGCGTGGTGCACGCGACCCGGCAGCACCAGACCGACTATCGCACCGCGTGCTATTGCGTGGCGCTCGAACGTCTGCAGCGCGTCTACGAAGAGCGCGAGATCTTCCCCTGAGCGCTTGCTGTCGAGGGCGGCGCCCGAACAGCGCCGCCCGCGGCCGGCCGGCGTGAGGGGGCCCCTCGGGCGCGCTTACCCGCGGCGGACCGGGCCCGCTCCACCCGCGGGTCGAAGTCGGGGCCGCGAGTTGACAGCTGGAAGTTCGCTCGACGATGCTCGGGGCTCGCGGTCCCATGGGAGTTCGCCCTTCGAGCTTGGTCGTCCTGGGCGCACTGACGCTGCTCTGCGAAGTCACGCCTGCGCGAGCGTACGAAGCCGAGGTGGCCGCGACCAGCGACGCGCAGTTCTACACGCTGCGCTCGCCCTGGGGTGACCCCATCGTGCGGCGGCGCCGGTACACGCAGGCGCTCGCGCTCAGCGTGTACGACATCCAGGGTGACTTCGTGCCGTACGGGCCGCAGCTTGCGTTCCGGGCGCGGCTCCGGCTGGACGCAGACTTCGGCAAAGAGCGGTACGAAACCAATCCGCGCCAGCCCGGCACCTTCGTGCCCGATCTGGTGCAATCGCCCGTCGACGTGATGTACGCCTACCTCGAGGGTCGGAACTATCTCGGCGGCTGGGTGGGGTTCCGCGCGGGGCGCCAGTACGTCACCGATTCGCTCGGCTGGTGGTCGTTCGACGGTGGCCTGGTGCGGCTGACCACGCCCGCGTACTTCCAGCTGGAAGCGTACGCGGGCTTCGAGCAACGCGGCGGCCTGCCCATGCTGCTCGGTACCGAGCGCTACGCGTCGGACGGCGTGTACCGCGGCAATCGTGACGAGCTCGAGCTGAACCAGGCCCCCTATTTCCTCAGCGAGTCCCGGCTGGCGCCGGCGTTCGGCTTCGCGCTCGAGAGCGTCGGCGTGCACTTCGTTCACGGCAGGCTCTCGTACCGCAAGGTGATCAATCGAGACCGCGTGGTGGTGTCGCCGTTTCCCGATACCGGCGGCGGTTTTCAGCGGGTGGGCGGCGATCGCGTGTCCAGCGAGCGGATCGGGTATTCGGTCCGCGCCAGCGAGCCCACGCTGGGGGCCGCGCGGGGCAGCCTCGTCTACGATTTCTACAATCAGGTGGTGAGCGAACGCGCGCTCGCCCTGGACTGGTACACCACCGACCAGATCACCGTCGGAGCGGACTACGACTACTACTATCCGACGTTCGACGGCGACTCGATCTGGAACTGGTTCACCCACAGTGGAATGACCACGCTGCTCGGCCGGGGCGAGTGGCGGCCGTCCCGGCGCTTCGACCTGGCGCTCTCGAGCGGGGTGAAGGTGTTCGAGACCGAGGGGGACAGCGGCACCTACGGCACGGTCGAGCAGCAAGACCGCGATCCGGATCGGAGCGAGACGGGGCGGCTCTCGGATTGGGTGGTCAACCTCGCGGGTCGCCACCGCTGGTCCGACGGCAGCGCTGGCCTGCGCGGCGCGACTGAAACGGGGCGCCGAGGCCACCGGGTGGGGGGCGACGTCACGTTGAATCAGACCTTCGATCAAGGCCTGTACGACACGCTCGCGATCGTCTCGGTCTACGACTGGGAAGATGGGCTGCGACCCGACCGATCAGCCACCAGCTTCTCTTACGTCGCGGGCGGCGGCATCCGCCCATTCGACGAGACGCGGATCGGGCTCGAGTGGGAGCACAGCACCAACCGGCTCGTGGGGCAGCGCTACCGCCTGCTCGCCACCCTCGACCTCACGGTGCTCAAATGAGGGCGCTGTGGCTGCTTGCCCTGACGTGCGCCACCGCGCTCGCGCTGGGTCTGGGCCTGGACTCGGCGCGCGCTCAGAGCTCGCCTGCCAAGCCCGCGGCGCCCGCCGCACCCCAGGCCGTGGTGCGCGGCCTGGCGCCGTTGCCCGGGAATGCTCCGGTTCCTCTGGCGGATCGCCCTCCCGGGGCCGTTTCGGGGGACGGCGGCCCCAGCCCGGTGATCTTCCCGCCGCAGCAGCTCACGATCCGTTTCAACCACAAGAAGCACGTCAAAGAGCTGGGGCTGACCTGCACCACCTGCCACGACGCGGCCAAGACCAGCCAGGCCAGCAAGGACTCGCTCTTGCCTCGGCCCAAGCGTTGCGACGCTTGCCACGGCAGCGATCACCGTGACCTCTCGGCGGTCACGACCGATGACGACGCGCTGATGGCTCAGTGCGGGTTCTGTCACCTCGGCTACAAGCCCGGGGACGGAAACCGCGTGGCGCGGATGGTGATGCCAGCGCCGAACCTGCGGATGAACCACGCGCTGCACGTTCGTCGCAACATTGCCTGCTCGCAATGCCACGGCGCCGTCGAGAACATCGAGCTGGCGACGCGCGATCAGCTGCCACGCATGAAGGGGTGCTTCGTCTGTCACCAGATGCCGGGCCCGGCGCGCGGGCAGGCCCGGGGCGAGTGCGTCACCTGCCATCTGACCGAGAAGGGCGCCGTGATGAAGACCCGGTTTTCCGCCGGCACCCTCCGGCCGCCTCAGTGGTTGCACGACGCGGGCCACGGCGCCGACTGGGTGCAGCGCCACAAACAGGTCGCCGGCAACGACAGCCAGCTGTGCGCCAGCTGTCATCAAGAGCGGTTCTGCACCGACTGCCACGACGGCCGGGTGCGCCCCCGCCAGATCCACCCGAATGACTGGATCAGCATGCATCCGGTTGCGGCCCGTCAGAACGACCCCAGCTGCACCAGCTGCCACCGCCAGCAGAGCTTCTGCGTCGGCTGTCACCAGCGCGCGGGCGTCTCGATGAGCGGGCCGTACGCCAACTTCGGGGGCCGCGGTCGCTTCCATCCGCCGCCCGAGGTCTGGTCGAACCCGCCGCGCTCTTCGCAGCACCACGCCTGGGAGGCGCAGCGCAACATCAACGCCTGCGCCAGCTGCCACGTCGAGCGAGACTGCGCGACGTGCCACGCGACCCCGGCGCGTGGTGGCCGCGGCTTCGGTCCCAAGACGGGGCCGGCTGGTCTGGGCGATTCGGGATTTGGCGGGCAGGGCGTGAACCCCCACCCCCGCAGCTTCCGCGACCGCTGCGCGGGCGCCCTGCGCCGAAACGCGCGTCCCTGCCTGGTTTGTCACGATCCCGCGGACTCCAAGCTGCAGGAGTGCCGTTGATGTCCCAGAATGGCACGCGACGGCTGAGGAATTTCGCGCACCGGGGCTCAATCCGCTTGCCGGAGTGTTCGGGTGGGGGGTATAGCGAGGCTCCGCCGGCGCCCTGTGTGCCGGTACCCCTTTTGCAGGAGGCCCCGAGTGAAGGAGCTCGTCCGCTATCTCTTGGAAAACATGTACTTGGACTTTCAGGGGGACATCTCCGTCGAGAAGGTGCGGGAGTTCCTCCGCGAGGACGACAGCCGCGAGGCGCGTGCCCTCTTGTCCAAAGTGATCGAGGAAAAGGGGATCGACGACCTCCTGATCACTCTGGCCGACTGCCTGAAGGATCACATCCGCACCGGCGTGAGCGAGTCCACCGTCCGCGAGCAGCTGCAGATGTACGCCGAGAGCTGATCGGCTCGATTCTCGCGCTCTTCGTTCTCGGCTGCGATCAAGGTACTCCCGAGCTCGACGCCTCGCAGGGTCCGCCCCTCCGGGTCGTCGCCGCTCATCCCGAGCCCGGTGCAGGCACGGAGTGCGGCCTCGAAGCGCCGGACGACTGCGGTGTCCCCACCGAGACCACGCTCGAGCTGCGCTTCGACCGGTACTTGCTGCCGGCCACCGCCGTTCGACAGTCGATTTCGGTCTTCACCGGGAGCGAAGACCTGGGGGTGTTCGCGCAGCCGGAGTACGACGTGGTGGAACGCGTCCTGGTCTACCGCCTGCCCGCCGGGGCCAAGCTCGAGCCGGGCACGCGGTACACCGTCGAGCTGCGGTCGCCGGCGACCGACGACGACTTCGGATTCAGGGCTTTCGACGGCGCCGTGCTCGGCGAGGGTGCCGTTCCACTCACCTTCGACTTCCGAACGCGGAAGTCTGCGACGGTGCCGCCAGCGCCCCCCTCGCCGGTGTTCGGCGACACGTGCGCGCTGCTCGAAGCGCTGGCCCCGGGCATTCCCGAGAACAAGCGCGCCGGTTGCTCGAGCAACAGCTGCCACGGCGGCGAGAGCGCGCGCATGGGCCTGCGCCTCGACAACGTCGAAGGCCTGGCACAAACCGCCATCGACCGGGTCGCGCACCAGACCGAGAGTGGCGCGCACGCCGGCCAGACCCTCGAGAACCCGCCGCGCCTCGGGGTCAACATGCCAATCATCGATCGCGGGCGGCCCGAGAACAGCTACTTGATCTACAAGCTGCTGCGGAACCCCAGGAATTTCAGCGGAAACCCCGGCGTGGGCTGCTCGACCGTGCACCAGGTGGCGCTGCCGGCCGGGGCTTGCCCCGAGCCCAGCGCGGCCGAGTCGGAACGCCTGGCCCGCTGGTTCGTGCGGGGGCTGCCGATGCCCCACAACGATCGCTCGGTGGACCTGCGCGGCCTGCAGGCCTTCATCCGGGATACGACCTTGAAAGTGGAGTGCGCCGACTGAGGTACTCTGCTCGCCGATGACGGCGTCGAACGCACCCACGGCGCTCACCGTGCTCACCCCCGCCGCGCGCGTGCCGCGGCGTCTGCCCCGCATCGCGCTCTGGCTCTGGCTCGCCGCCATTGCCCTCAGCATTCCCAATCCGGCGAGCCGGGGCGGGCTCTTCGGTAGCCTGGACGGCTTGTGCAAGCTCGTCGCGGTGCTGGCGGCGTGCGGCCTGGGCGCCTGGGTCGAAGACAGGGTGTTCACTTACCTGGTCGGCCGCAACTCGGCCGTGCGCGTGGTCGCGGCCCTGGTGTCCCCGCTGGCGCTCTTGGCCGCAGGCGTCGTGCTCGGCATGGTCCTCGGCCTGCTCGGGGTGGTGGGCGACGACGGTACCGCGGCGCTCTCGGCGGTGATGGGCGGGTTCTGGGCAGCCAGCGCGGCCACCGGCACGCTGGTGGTGGTGCTGATCGACGTCACGGTCAGCGCGCTGGTTCAGAGCCTGCGCGGTCGCATTCAACTCGCCGTGCTGTCACTGGTCGCGATTGCGTCGGCGGCGGTGGCGGGGCTGAGCATGGTCGTGATGAACACACGCTCGGCCATCGAGACCCTGAGCCAGACCCGGGGTTTCGCCCTCGATCTGGGGCCCGAAGGCAAGCTGCAGGGCGAAGGCCTGGCAGAGGTGATGAAGAAGCCCGAGGTCGTGGCGCTGGTCTCGCTGCTGCTCTTGGTCGCCTTCGGGTTGATGGCGTTTCCCGCGGTGCTGTCGGCCTGCGGCAAGCTGGCCGATGCCGTGATGGAGCGGCTGCATCCGCTGAGCCAGGCGTTTGCAGAGCTGGGTCGCGGAGATCTCTCGGTGCGCGTCGAAGAGGGCGGCAGCCGGGACTTTCGCCAGCTTTCCCACGCCTTCAACCAAATGGCCTCTGATCTGACGCTGTCTCGCAACATGGAGCGCGCCTTCGGCAAGTACGTCAGCGGTCAGGTGCTCACCCGGATCCGCGAACAGCACGGCGAGGCCATGCTGCCGGCAGAGCTGCGCGAAGCCAGCGTGTTCTTCGCGGACGTTCGGGGCTTCACCAGCATGAGCGAGCGGCTCGAACCCGCGCAGGTGCTGGGGGTCTTGAATCGGTACTTCGAGCGGGTCGTGACCGTGATCGACGCGCACGAAGGCTATCTGGACAAGTTCATCGGCGATGCGGTGGTGGTGGTGTTCAACGGCCCCATCGACCAGGCCGACCACGCCGAGCGCGCCGCGCGGTGCGCGATTGCAGTCCAGCGCGAGGTGGCACGCCTGAACTCGGTGGGGGCGTTCCCCGAGGTCGGGGAGCTCGCCGTCGGGATTGGCGTCAGCACCGGGCCGCTGGTTGCGGGCAACCTGGGGAGCAGCGAGCACATGGAGTACACGGTGATCGGCGACACCGTGAACCTCGCGGCGCGGCTCACCTCGCAGGCACCGGCCGGCGAGGTCTGGGTCAGCGCGCTCTGCGCCGAGCGGCTTCCTCCCGATTTCCCCAAGCAGGCCCTGGCGCCGTTCAGCGTCAAAGGGAAGACCGCGCCGGTTCAGGCGTATCGCGTGTGGCCGCCACCGGGTGCGAGCCTGCCGCCTCCGTCGATCGAGGCCGTCTCGACCCCCAGCTGAGGCGCCGAGGCCCCAGCCCCGCCCAGCGTCTGAGGCCTCGGCGCCACAGCGGAAACCGCGGAAATCCTGCGAAATGGGCCTACTCGAGGCTGGCATGTCGGTTGCTGTAGGCGCCGCCAACGCCATGCAGACCCAAGCCACTTCCTTCCGCGCCCCCAAGAAGCCCGCCCCCCTGGCCGAGCTCCACCAAGAAGCTGCCTTCGTCGGCCGGCTCTTGGAGGATCAGCCCAGCGCCTGGCGCGAGTTCAACGCGATCTACGCGGCGCCGCTCCACCGCGCCATCGGACGCATTCTGTCTCGCTTCGGTGCGGTCACTGGGTCCGACGACGTCCGCGAGGTGTACGCGAAGCTCTGCCTCTCGCTGATTGCTCGCGACAAGCAGAAGCTCCGCAGCTTCGATCCGACGCGCGGCGCCCGGCTCGGCAGCTGGCTGACCCGCATGGCCATGCAGGCCACTTACGACCACCTGCGGCGCATCAAGCGAAGCCCGATCGACGCCCGGGCCGAGACGTTCGAGACCGCGTGCGAACGGTCGGACCCGCACCAAGACCTGTGGGAGAGGGAACGGGCGCAAATCGTCGCCAAGGTGCTGGCCGAGCTCTCGGACCGCGAGCGCGAGTTCTTCGCGCTCTACTTCGGGCAAGACCTGGACCCCGAGGTGATTGCCGCCCGCATGGGCATCAGCATCGCCACCGTCTACACCAAGCGCTACAAGCTGGAGCGCCGACTCGCCGAGCTGGTGGCCCAGCGCGCCATCGCCGCGTGATCAGGGCAAGGCCTGGTGCTTCTTCACGGCGGCGCTCACCGCCGTGCGCACCACCTGGTCGAGCATCTTCTGATCCGCCGCGTCCACCGTGTGGATGTATGGCAAGTGCACGAAGCCCGAGACCCGAGGCTTGCCGGCCGACTCGGTCATGATCCGGTAGAACAGGTTGTTGCAGACGAACCGCCCCGGGTCGTCCGAGTAGCCCACGGCGATGCCGCTCTGGGTCAGCGCAGCGAAGATGGCCTCTTTCGGGAGCCCCGTGGAAAGCTCGGCCGGGCCGCCCCCGATGATGGCCTCGCCGCCGGCGATGTGCCCACGGTTGTCGGCGAACCCGCCCGACAGCTCTGCCGAGTTCTTGGTGTTGTACGCGGTCGTCTCGAGATCGACCTCCGAGCGCCCCTGGCCGAAGCCGATCACGATGTCTGGGCTGCAGCGAGCGATGGCGCTGGCCGCGATGCCGGGGGCGGTGTCGTACTCCACGGGCAAGGTGAGCTTCATCACCGAGATCCCGGGGACGCTCTTCGGGTCGAAGCCGAAGACCGCGCGCTCGGAGCTGTTGTCGTGGGTCGAATCCGCGGGGAAGGGCTCGAAGCCGGTGAGCAACACGCGCGTGGTGTTGGGCTCGAACGTGCACGGCGGCTCTTCTTCGAACAAGCTGATGCGCGCTTGAGCTCGCGTGAAGCCACCCGCCGTGACGGTGAATCTGAGCCGGCTCGGCAGTGGGCAGGTCTCCACCAGGTCGTCGGCCACGAAGCGGAACACGCTCCGGAAGTCGGTGTCCTCGCGGGTGGCCGCGCCCGACGCGAAGAGCGCGTCCAGACTGCCGGTCTGTTCGCTGCCGTTGCAGAAGTACCCGAGCGAAAACCCCTTCGGCGCGTCCTGGGCCTCGACCTCGAGCTGCGCGCCCGGTGCAAACACCTGCGACGGGGTGATCAGCACGTTCTGCG
>Ga0138256_10002801_pt1 | contig 18597 bp, 14 predicted proteins | sample KNB2016incub_MG_FD_105486 | JGI IMG/M metagenome (GOLD analysis project Ga0138256, IMG submission 105486) | Active sludge microbial communities from wastewater in Klosterneuburg, Austria - KNB2014incub_MG | ecosystem: Engineered > WWTP > Activated sludge > Unclassified | place: Austria... | reverse complement strand
CCTGTGCAAGGTCTCGTCGTGGAACCGAGACGTGTGGGCGACCGTGGTCTGCTACGGGCCGAGCGGGGCGCTGGCGGATGCCCGCTTTTCGTTGCTCACACTGGAAAGCGGGCGGCCCGGGCGACGCTTCGGCTTCGCCTGGTCGAACGACCCGTCCACACCGATCGGCGACAGTTACACGCCGAGCCTCGCGTACCAGCGCACCTCCAGTGGGCTCCCGGTCCGCATCGGCCATGCGGCGACGGGGGTGTACGTGGCGTCGTTTCCGGGGATGGCGAGGGTCGGAACGGGCGCGGAAACCGTGCAGGTGTCGTCGTACGGCGGCGGCTTGTATTCCTGCCAGGTCGAGGGATGGGCCAATAGCGCCGACGGGAGCGCCCTGGAGGCAACCGTGAGATGCTGGAATCGCAGCAACGGATCCCCTGCTGACTCGTACTTCACGATCCTCGTACTGGAATAGTCCCAGGTCACTGGACTGTTGTGATCTTGGCGGCCCACGAGTTGCACAAGCTCAAGCATGCGGCGATTCGGGGTTCCCCGAGTGTACAGCCGCACGGCGGATTGGTTCTTTCTAAGTCACGACACGGGAAGCGCTTTCTCCCGGGTGGCAGGAACCAGCAAGCCAGCGTCTTATCTGGAGCGTCCGATGCAGATCTCCCACAGCGAAGTGCGGCGTCACCCCATCTGGCAGCGCGAAGTGCACCACGAGCGGCAGATCGCCGGACCCAGCGGAGCGATTTCGCCCCGCGGTCGGATGATACTCGCCGTCGTCGTCGGCATCGTCGCCTTCGCCTCGATCCTTGTGAGCGCCGCGTAGGGACGCCAGACAGGGAAGCCGGGCCTGGACATCGGGCACTGGCGATGTCCCCCCTGAACGAACGCCGCCAATCCACGGGGAGAGGCGGCGTTCGCATTGCCGGATGTTTCATCTTGCCAGGGCGCGCGCTTCCCTACCCCTCGACGCGCGAGTCGAGCGCCGAGAGCAGCGACGGGATGAATCCCCCGAACGCCCCATTACTCATCACGAGGATCACGTCGTTGCGCCGGGCCTGATCGGCCAATTCCTCGACCATGTCCCCGACGTCGGCGCGACCGCTCGCGGGAATCCCCCTCGCCTCGATCGCCTGCACGATGGCCGGCACATCGAGCTGCTGCTCGACGGGGACCTTGTCGTGCGGCTCGGGGAGTCGGATGCTGACGCGGTGTGCCTGGTCGAAGGCGGCGGCGTACTCGGCCTGGTGGATGTTGCGGCGCGATGTGTTGGAGCGCGGCTCGAAGACCGCCCAGAGCCGCCGAGTCGGGTAACGCTGCCGCAGCGCGAGGATCGTCTCGCGCACCGCCGTCGGATGGTGGGCAAAGTCATCGATGACGAGGACGCCGCCGATTTCCCCGCGTGGTTCCTGCCGCCGTTTCACGCCGCGAAAGCTGGCGAACCCCGACGCGATCTCGGCCGGCGTGAGTCCCAGCGAGCGAGCGGCGGCGTACACGCCGATCGCATTCTCCAGGTTGTGGAATCCGGACATTGGCAGGGCGACCTCGGTCGACTCGCCCTGCGGCGCCGAGATCGTGAATCGTGCGCCCTGCTCGGTGAAGTGCACGGCGTGTCCGCGGTAGTCGGCGTCACGATCCCACGCGTATGTCACGACCGCGGCGCGGCTGTTCGCCCGGGCGATCGCCACGGCGCGAGGGTACGAGGCTGCCACGCCCAGCCATCCGGGGTCGGGGAGCGAGGTGGCGAAGCGTTCGTACGCCGACTCGTAGTGCGCCAGGTCGCGATAGATGTCGGCATGATCGAACTCGACCGACGTGAGGAGTGCCGTGCGCGCCCGATAGTGCAGGAACTTGGGGCCCTTGTCCCAGTACGCGGTGTCGTATTCGTCGCCCTCGACCACCACGTGTGGTCCGTGGCCCAACCGGAAGTTGCCGCCGTAGTTGAGCGTGACACCGCCGACGAGGAAGGTCGGGTCGCGCCCCGCATCGGCCAGCACGTGCCCCATGAGCGCCGAGGTAGTCGTCTTGCCGTGCGTACCGGCGACGACCACGCTGTGGCGGTCAGCCGCAACGAGGGCACCGAACGCCGCGGGAAACGACATCTGCGGCAGGCGCCGCTCCCGCACGGCCGCGGCCTCGACGTTCGTGCGTCGAATGACGTTCCCGATGATGACAAGGTCGGGCCGTGCGCGGTCGACGTTCGCGGACGCATACGGGGTGTAGACCTCTATTCCCCACTCCCGCAGCATGTCGCTCATGGGCGGATAGACATTCTCGTCGCTCCCGCTCACGACGTATCCCGCCGCCTTGAGCATGCCGGCGAAGGCACCCATGCCCGTGCCGGCCACGCCCACGAGATGCACGCGTTGCACCGCGCCGGGCGCGAGGTCGGTGACGATGACGCCCGGATCGTTGTCGTCGGACGTGGGCTGCGCGGTCGAAGGCAGGGTCATCCCCAGAAGATGTAGGCGACGAAGATCGCGGCGATGACGCCCACCAGGTCGGCGAAGAGGCCGCAGGCGACAGCGTAGCGCGTCTTGCGTACGCCGACCGACCCGAAGTAGAGCGCAAGAATATAGAAGGTGGTATCGGTCGCCCCCTGGAACGTGGAGGCCAGCCGACCGACGAACGAGTCCGCCCCGTACGTCGTCATGGCGTCGACCATCATGCCGCGCGCGCCACTGCCGCTGAGCGGCTTCATGAGCGCGGTCGGGAGCGCGGGAATGATGTCCGTGCGCAAGCCGAGCGCCGAGAACATGCGGCCGAGTCCATCGACCAGGAGGTCGAGCGTTCCCGAGGCGCGAAAGACGCCGATCGCGACGAGGATTGCGACCAGGTACGGGATGATGCGAATGGCGACCTGGAAGCCTTCCTTGCCGCCCTCGATGAAGGCCTCGTACGCGTTGACCTTGTGGAACAGCGCCATGAGCAGGAAGCTGGCGATGACGCCGTACAGGATCACGTTGGCCACGACGTTGGAGATCGCCTGCACCTGATCCTGCGGCAGCCCCGTGAAGTACCAGACGGCGGCGGCCACGAGCCCGGTGACGCCCACCAGGTAGGCCAGCAGGACGGGATCGAGCAGGTTGATGCGCTGGATCACGCCGACGAGGACCAGCGAGACTAACGAGGCGAAGTATGTTGTGATCAGGATCGGGAGGAAGACGTCGGACGGGTTGGCGGCACCCAGCTGCGCCCGATAGACCATGATGCTGATCGGGATGACGGTCAGTCCCGACGTGTTGAGCACCAGGAACATGATCTGCGCATTGGTCGCGGTTTCCTTGTCGGGATTGAGCGACTGCAGCTCCTGCATGGCCTTGAGCCCGAGCGGTGTGGCCGCGTTGTCGAGTCCCAGCATGTTGGCCGCGAAGTTCATGATCAGCGACCCGATCGCGGGGTGCTCGGCCGGGACTTCGGGAAAAAGGCGTCGGAAGAACGGACGCACGACATACGCCATCGCCCCAATCGCCCCACCCTTCTCCCCGACCTTCATCAGGCCGAGCCAGAGCGTGAGGACACCCGTGAGTCCGATCGAGATCTCGAATCCGGTCTTGGCGGAATCGAAGGTCGCGGTGACCATGGCGGTGAAGACGGCCGTGTCACCGAAGAGCAGGAGCTTCACCAACCCGACGCCCAGGGCGATGAGGAAGAAGCCGACCCAGATGTAGTTGAGCGTCATGGCCGGTCTCCCGGCGCCCGACGGATAAGCAGTTCCACGAGCACCGGGACATGGTCGCGCATGAGCACCTCGGTGGCGGCGAGCGGAAACTCGTACGTGACGACCTGGACGTCGTGTTCCTGTCCCCACGATCCGAACGAGCCGGGGGTCGGATAGCCTACGTCGCGCACCAGCGGCATGCCGGTGCGATCGGCCAGCCACCGTCCCAACGCGCTGTCGTTGGCGTCGTCGATGCAGGCGAGGGGGGCATGCAGGGCGACGACCGCGCGCGGCCGCAGGCGATCGATCAGCCCGATCAGGGCCTGTGTTTCCGGCTCCGAGCCGGCGTGCGCCCCTGTCCCGAGCACGACATCGCTGGGATCCTCGATGGTGGACCGGCAGGTGACCGGGGCGGCCTGCCAGTTGCTCGACGGGAAGTTGCGGTTCAGGTCCACGCCGCGCGCATTGCCGCGCGTGCCGCGAATGAGGCCATCGGGGTTGGCCGCCAGGACCACCGCGGCGTTCGCCATCGGTTCGACGAACTGCCGCAGCGCACGCGAGAGCGCGTACGTGGTCTCGGGTTCCTCCCCGTGGATGCCGGCAAAGACAAGCAGGTCGCAGGCGCCCTGCGGCAGCCAGACCTCGAGCGGCAGGCCGAGGACCGATCGTCCGTAGGTGTCGGGGGAGTGGGGGATCGTTCCCCACTGCGCACGGGGCCGGAGCGTCATGCGCCCGGCTCGTTAGGTGTGGCCGGTGCGACGAGGCGCGGCGGCTGGCTGATGTTGGTCACGAAGCGATGAAAAATGTGTTCAAGCTCGTGCAGCACGACTTCCTTGAGGTGCAGGTCGGCGCCCGTGAGGATCGGGCGCAGGAGTTCGGGCGTGAGCCGCTGCGCAAACGTCGAGGCGAGCGGCGCATGGCTCAGGTGCCAGCGTTCGGGGGCAACGCCGCCGCGGTCGATGTCGTATGGCCGAAAGAAGCCGAACGCCGTGCCCGATGCCATGCGCGCGTCGAGCCACTCGTGGAGCGGGCCGTGCATGCCGCCCGGATCGACCTCGGCCGGGATCAGCTGGATGTCGTAGCCTGTCGGCGTTGTGGCCGCATCATACACGTCGAGATCGGTCCCCCAGTGGTGACGCGACGTGCCCGGGAGGGCGGACCACCGCAGGATGGCGAAGACCAGGTCGCGTTCGCTCAGCGTCCGAATATCGATCGGTCGGGCGTTGGAGTCGAGGACGGCCAGCAGCCCCGACGCCTTGCGGTTCCAGATCGAGAGCTGGCGGGGAAAGTCGCGAAAGGCGCTGTGCACCGCCAGGTCGAAACCCGCCGCGCGGGCGGCATCACGCAGGGCGAGAAAATCCGGCAATACCGCGAGGTGCATCCTCGCGCCCACGGCATCGGCCGCGGCATCGGCCGCAGGTTCGGCGCTGAGGTGCTGCTCGGACTGGCCGGTCAGCGCGAGCGAACTGGATGAGAGGCGATCCATGAGCGGAGGGAGACGAGTGACGCCCGCGCGAGCATGCGCCGCGTTCGACGCATCGGGCGCTCGCGCGTAGGATACTGGCGTGACGACGGTGGCGCGATGACCGGAGCGGGAGCGGAACGTGAGCTGGGCGAGACCCAGCGAGATCGGCGCGGGAGCCGAGGACCCTGACCGAACCCCGACGTCGGCGACAGATTGACTCGTCCGCAAGGGGCGCCTGCCAGACCGTTCCGGTGCCCCGCTGGTTCACGACACATTGCACTCGCCATGGCAGCCCTCTCGACCCCACGGACCATGCCGCTGGCGTCCGCGCTCGCGACATCGCTTCCGACATCACGTGCGACCACGCTTGTGAGCGCGCTCGCCGCCATCCTGCTCGCTTGGCCCGCACCGGCCAGCGCGCAGACGCTCGCCATCACCGGGGCGACCGTGATCGACGGCACGGGACGGGCGGCGATGCCCGACGCGACCGTCCTGATCGTCGATGGGAGAATTGCTGCGTTAGGCGCGGCGCGCACCGTGACGATACCCGTCGGCGCGACTCGGGTGGACGGACGCGGCAAGTTCGTGATCCCGGGCCTGATGGATGCCAACCTGCACCTGTACCTCAACGGGGACCTCGAGAGCCTCATCACGCTCGAGGATCGCTATCACGAGGTCGTGCTCGAGGGGGCGCAGATCGCGCTGCGATCGGGATTGACGACTGTCTTCGACACGTGGGGTCCGCGTGCCGCGCTGGTCAAGGCGCGCGACATGATTGCCGCCGGCCAGGCGCCGGGCAGCCGCATCTTCCTGGCCGGAAACATCATCGGATTCGGCGGCCCGCTCAGTCCTGACTTTCGCGGGGCCTCGGCGGCCCACGTCAGCAAGGCGTTTGCTGCGCGCACCAACGCGACCTGGGAACAGGGAACGGGACGCGAGCTGCTCTGGATGCCCCCGGATACGCTGCGCCTGGCGATCCAGCGCTATACCGCGCTGGACGTCGACTTCCTGAAGTATGGCGGCAGCGGCCACGTCGACATGAACTTCCTCTCGTTCTCCGAACGGCAGCAGCGGGCCATTGTCGAGGAGGGGCATCGTGCCGGCAAGACGGTGCAGGCCCACGTCACCTCGCCCGAGAGCATCGACATGGCCATCGAGGCGGGGGCGGACATCCTCACCCACGGCGACATTTCGGGGCCGCGCTATCCCATCCCGCCCGAGACGATCCAGAAGCTCCTCGCGCGCGGCACTGCCGTCTCCGTGCTGGCGATCTCCAAGCGTCAGCTCGAGGCGCTGCAGACCCATGCGCCGAAGGGGGTGCTGACGCCCTACATGACGATTGCGGCCACCAACATCCGCAACATGGTGCGCGCGGGGGTGCCGCTGCTCGTGTCGACCGACGCCGGGGTGCAGGACCCGGTCCTGCTGTCCGAGTCGTCCACCCTGGCGGTGGACACGGTCGATGCCCGGGTGAAGCTGGGCGAAGGGCACTTCAACGCGATGGTGGGGCTCGAGGAGGCGGGGATGGCGCCGATGGAGATCCTCAAGTCGGCGACGAGCCACGTGGCCCGGGCCTACAAGGTCGATCGTGACCTTGGGACGCTGGAGGTCGGAAAGGTCGGCGACGTGGTCATCCTCGACACCAACCCGCTCGAGGGGGCGCGCAACTATCGTCGCATCCATTCGGTGATCAAGGATGGAAAGCTGGTCGATATCGCCCGCCTCCCGGTCTCCCCCGTGATCTCGAACAAGAAGACACGCCCCTGAGGGTCGCCGACGAGGCGCGCGATGTCGCCTACGCACCGACGACGGCGCACGCGATTGCGCGCACGCGCTGGCGAAGGAGCGGCACCACGTCGGCTTCGAACCACGGATTGGCCGCCAGCCATGCGCGGTTGCGCGGGCTCGGATGCGGCATGGGCAGCACAGCCGGCCACCGCAGGCGCCAACCCGCCACGACCTCGGTGACTGAACCGGCGTCAACGCCCAGATGCCAACGCTGCGCATACTGGCCGATCACCAGCGTCAGCTGCACCGCGCTCAGGTGCGCGAGGAGTTCCGCACGCCAGGCCGGGGCACATTCCGCCCGCGGTGGCAGGTCGCCGGAGCGACCTGTCCCGGGATAGCAGAATCCCATGGGGACGATCGCGACCAGGCGCGGGTCGTAGAACGCGTCCCGATCGAGCCCCAACCAGTCGCGCAGGCGGTCACCACTCGGATCGTCGAAGGGGACGCCGCTCTCGTGCACGCGGCGCCCGGGCGCCTGCCCTGCGATGAGGATGCGGGCCCGCCCATCGACCTGTGCGACCGGGCGCGGCGAATGAGCGAGCGCCCCCGCGCAGAGCGAGCAGGCACGAACACGCGCCAGGAGCGTCGGCAGCGAGCGGACATGACGTGCTGGCATCACGGTGCCTGCGGGGCGCCGACCATGGGTGGATGATAACCGCGGGCCCCGCTTCTCCTAACTCTTCGCGGGGCCATGTATCATGTTTCCGGCGCCGGGCGAGGGGCCGCCGCTCCTCCGTTCATCAGGTCGCGCGAGCGGCGCGACGCACGGGCCTGCCGCGACAGTGTCGCGCGGCAGGGCATATATCACCATTGAGTCGTCCCGTGCCGCGCGGGTGGCTCACAGCGTGCGAATGTCATGGCGATTTCCGTGCGAGAGCTGCGCCCGATCGACGAATGCGCGCTTCATCAGGTGGCACCGGGGGTCTTCGACCGTCCGGTTCGCCCGGAATGGGCGCGCGACTTTCTCGGCGATACCGGTCATCACCTGGTCGTCGCCATGGACGACGAGACCGTCGTCGGCATGATATCGGCCGTGGTTTTCCTGCATCCGGACAAGCCGCCGCAGCTGTGGATCAATGAGATCGGGGTCGCGACGACGCACCAGCGACGCGGCATCGGTCGACAGCTCGTCGACGCCATGCTCGACGTCGGCCGTTCGAGCGGGTGCACCTGCGCCTGGCTGGGAAGCGAGCCCGAAAACCTGCCCGCCCACGAGCTATATGAGAAGGCCGGGGGGAGTGCTGCCCCGTGCCTGCTGTTCACCTTTGAACTCGGCACGCAGCAGGCGGCGGCAGCGAATGGCGCCGAGCCGCGGTAGGCCTGGGACACGCCATCTCATCCATCACTCCCTTCGTCAGCATGTCCACACCGGCCCTCCCCTCTCGCGCCCGCGTCGTCGTCATCGGTGGTGGAGTCATCGGATGCTCCGTGGCCTATCACCTGGCACACATGGGATGCCGCGACGTCGTGCTGCTCGAGCGACATGAGCTGACGGCCGGTACCACGTGGCACTCGGCCGGGCTGATGGTGACCTTCGGTTCCACATCCGAGACGTCGACCGAGTTCCGCAAGTACACGCGCGACCTGTACGCCCGACTCGAGACGGAGACGGGGCAGGCCACCGGCTTCAAGCCGGTCGGCTTCATCGAAGTGGCCGCCGATGCGGATCGACTGGAGGAGTATCGCCGCGTCTCCGCGTTCAATCGGCACTGCGGGATCGACGTGCAGGAGCTTTCGGCGCGCGAGGTGGGGGCGCTCTTTCCGATCGCACGCATCGACGACATCCTCGCGGGCTTCTACGTGGCAGGCGACGGTCGCGTGAACCCGATCGACGTGACGCGGGCGCTGGCGGCGGGGGCCCGTATGCAGGGGGCGACGCTGCTGGAGCGCGTGCCGGTCACCGGGATCACACAGCGCCACGGCGCGGTGACCGGGGTCGTGACGCCGTTCGGGACGATCGAGGCGGAGACGGTGGTGAACTGTGGCGGCGCGTGGGGGCGCGCGATCGGCGAGATGGCGGGGGTGAGCGTCCCGTTGCAGGCGGCGGAGCACTACTACCTGATCACGCATGAGATTCCCGGGATCTCCAGGAGCTGGCCGGTCCTCGAGGACCCGGGCTCGTACGGCTACTACCGCGAGGAAGGCGGTGGGCTGATGATCGGGTTGTTCGAGCCGGCCTGCGCGCCGTGGATGGTCGACGGCATGCCGGACGACTTCGCCTTCGGCGAGATCGCTCCCGACTGGGAGCGCATGGGCGGCTATCTCGAGACCGCCATGCGGCGTGTCCCGATCGCCGCCGAGACCGGGGTGCGCAAGTTCTTCTGCGGCCCGGAGTCGTTCACACCGGACCTGCGCCCGATCCTCGGCGAGGCGCCGGAGCTGCGCAACTTCTTCGTCGCGGCCGGGCTCAACTCCATCGGGATCCTCACCGGCGGGGGTGTTGGACGGGCACTGGCGCACTGGATCGTGGAGGGCCGCCCGGATTTCGACGTCACCGGGATGCACATCGACCGCCTGCACCCCTACCAGGCGACCCCCGACTACCGGCGCAGCCGGACCGTGGAGTCGTTAGGCATGGTCTACAAGTGCCACTACCCGTTCCACACGATGCAGACCGCGCGCGGCGCGAAGCTCTCACCGCTCCATGCCCGGCTCACCGAACGCGGCGCATACTTCCGCGATGTCAGCGGGTGGGAAGGCGCGGACTGGTTCACGACGGACGGGTCGCCGCCCGACGCGGGGCCGCCGTCCTTCGGCCGTCCGGCGTGGTTCCCCCAGTGGCAGGGCGAGCACGAGGCCGCCCGATCGGGGGTGATCCTGATGGACATGTCGTTCATGTCCAAGTTCCTCGTGCAGGGGCGCGACGCCGGGCCCGTGCTGAACCACGTGTCGGCCAACGACGTGAACGGTGCGCGAGGTCGCGTGACGTACACGCAGTGGCTCAACGAGGGCGGCACCCTCGAGGCCGACCTCACGGTGACCAAGCTCGATGACGAGCGCTTCATGGTCGTGGCGTCCGACACCGCGCACCGACACGTGGAGACCTGGCTGCGGCGCCACATTCCTGCCGTGGCACATGCCTTTGTGACCGATGTCACATCGGCGTACGCGCAAGTCAACCTGCAGGGCCCCCGCTCGCGCGCGCTCTTGCAGTCGGTCACGACCGCCGACGTCTCCAACGAGGCCTTTCCCTTTCGCGCCGCACGCGAGATCGAGATCGGCTTCGCCCGCGTAATCTGCCTGCGCATCACCTACCTCGGCGAGCTGGGCTACGAACTGTTCATCCCGGCCGAACAGGCGGTGCCGGTCTATGACCGTCTCGTGGAAGCCGGCCGTGCGCACGGCCTCCGCCACGCCGGACTCAAGGCCCTCGCATCGCTGCGCATGGAGAAGGGGTACCGCGACTACGGGCACGACATCGACAACACCGATTCGGTGCTCGAAGCGGGGCTCGGCTTCGCCGTCGACCTCACCAAGCCGGACGGCTTCATCGGACGCGATGCGGTCGTGGCACGAAAGGCGTCCGGCCCGCTCACCCGCCGCCTGGTGCAGGTGCAACTACTCGACCCCGCGCCGCTGCTCTTCCACGCGGAGGTCGTCTGGCGCAGTGGCGTGGCGGTCGGCTACGTGCGCGCGGCATCGTACGGGCACACGCTGGGTGGCGCCGTGGGGCTGGCGATGATCGACACCGGCGGCCCTCCCCTGACACAGGCATGGATCGACGCGGGAGTCTGGGAGCTCGAGGTGGGGGCAGCGCGATGTCGCGCGCACGCGTCGCTGGCGCCGCTCTACGACCCGAGGAGCGCGCGGGTGAGGGCATGAGGTAAGCGGTGCGACGTTTCGGCGCGCGTCTCCCTGCCTGACGAGCACTACGGTTGTCGCCGGTTCGGGTCCGCGAATCACGCGAGTGCGAGCAAGGCTTGGCAAACTGTCGTCAGCAGGACATGCCCGATCGATCAGCGGCCACCCCTTCCACCCATGCACGGCGCCGCATAGCATGCAGGCATCTGCCGCGCATCCTGCCGCGGCGCAGGGAGGCACGCGTCGACAGTCGCCGTGTGAGGCGGGAGGCGTCATGGAGCACCTCGATCGGGAGTCCTGGCATCCGGCCAGCGCGCAGCTGCAGCAGCTCTTCCGCGACACGGTGCACGACGCGGGCGGGACGGTGGTCGATGTCGTCGACGATGGACGCACGCTGTGGGGACGCGCCGTGCTTCCGGTGATGCTCGCGGTACGCCCCGGCGATCGGCTGCGTGGGGGCGTGGCCATGCGGACCGCCGGCACCGAGGTGCACATCCATCCGTACACGCTGCGCGAGGTCTGCACCAACGGTGCGGTGCGTGCGCATGCCTTGGCGACCAGGATCGTGCCGCGAGTGCACATCGACCCGGCCGTCGCGTCGTCGCACGACTATTCGGTGATCGCGGTGCTGGACGAGGTGGCGACCGCGCTGCACTCCTGTTCACGTCCCGAGGTCTTCGAGGAAGGTGTTGCCGAGATGCGCGACGCCCTGAGCCGGGAGGCCGATGCTGCGCTCGATGCGCTCGAGTTCTTCCGCGTCATCGAATCGCTCGGCACGTCGCGCGTGGCCGAATCGGTGCGCCGTGTGCTGTCCCGGGTGCTGCGGCAACTCGCGCAGGCGGGCGGGCGCGAGCGCTCGGCCTTCGCCCTTGGGAACGCGCTGACGGCCGCCGGCCGCGATGCCGCGTCCCCCGCCGTGCGCTGGGTGCTCGAGGAGTACGGCGCCGCGATCTTCGCGGCGGCGGTCCCCGGCGCCACGCCTCCCACCGCATCGATCGGCCGACGGCGGATCCCCGCCCACCCCACCGCACGCGCGACGCGCCGGTAGCGAGTCAGGCCGTCGCGAGGGACGTGCTGGCGCGTGCTCGCCGCGGGGAGCGCGCGGGGAGCGCGCGGGGAGCGCGCGCGATTGGATAGCTTGTCGTGGGGCGATCCGGCGGGACGGCGTCAGTCCATCCGGGCCGCCGCAGCGCCCGCGCCGGGTTTCCATCGGATGCGGTGCGGACATCAGGCGCGCACAGCGATCGGCCCCGACCGCAAGCAATTCCGCACTCCCACGCAGGCAGGTACCCCGATGCCCTCGGCCCGGAATTCACAACAGATCGACCTCAGTTTTCTCGAGGGTCCGCGCTCGCGATGGAAGGAATTCCTCAGCGTCCTGAGTATCGCCCGCGAGTTTGTCCAGGGATTCCGACAGCTGCACTTTGTCGGCCCATGCGTCACCTTCTTCGGCAGCGCGCGCTTCAAGGAGGATCACCCGTACTACGAGGTCACGCGCGAACTGGCGGCGCGCATCGGCCGTGTGGGCTTCACGATCATGACCGGCGGCGGCCCGGGCATCATGGAGGCGGCGAATCGCGGTGCGCGAGACGTGGGGGCCCGCAGCATCGGCTGCAACATCTACCTCCCGCACGAGCAGGCACCCAACCCCTACCTCGACATCAGCCTCACCTTCCAGCGCTTCTTCGTGCGCAAGGTGCTGCTGCTCAAGTACAGCATCGCGTTCGTCGTCATGCCGGGGGGCGCCGGGACGGTCGATGAGCTGTTCGAGACGATCACGCTGATCCAGACCGGCAAGGTGAAGGACTTCCCCATCCTGCTGTATGGCAGGACCTACTGGGGACCGATGCTCGAGCAGCTCGAGCGCATGGTGGCCGAGGGGACGATCGGTCGCAAGGAGCTGGCCTTCGTTTATGTGGCCGACGACGTGGACGAGGCCACCACGCTGCTGCAGGATCGCCTCGTGGCGATGTGGCAGGAACTCGAGAAGCGTCACGACACGCCGAAGTGGTGGTTCCTCGAGCGCCGCATCGCGCAGCCGCCAGCTGCTCCGAGGCCAGCGCACAAGTAGTCGACGGCCGCTGGCCGGCGCGGGTCGCCGAAGCGCCGGCGACTATGTGTTCGATGGCGTGCCGGGACCGACGACCGTCACCTCACTCCGTCGTCCCGTCAACTTGCAGCACGATGGCCTCGATACCGGGCCAGGCCGCGCGGCTGTACCGCGCCAGCGTTCGCAGGTATCGCAGACCGTCCTCGCCGTGCCGCTCGGTGACCACGGCGGCCGCTCGCTGGACCGCTGCTGCGTCGGCATAGGGGGCCTCGAGATCCTGCGCCATCGACCCGCCCTCGTGGGCGACACCGGCCTCGTCGAGGAAGGTGACCTGGATGCCGGGCTCGAGTTGCACGTAGTGCAGGTGCAGCAGGTCGAGTTCGTCCTCGGGCAGCTCGGCTTTCGACCGCACGACCTCGCGCGCCAGCCGATCCACCGACCAGCCCTGCAGGGTCACCGCCCGGAACCCGCCGGCCTTCCGGGTCAGCAGGCGCTGGATGTAGAGGGCACGCGTCTCACGGCTGGACTGCATCGCGTGCGACACGAGCGTGATGCGCTGCTCGGCAGGGAGCGAGCGATAGGGGGAGAGGCTGGACATGGCGAGCGTTCGAGGCGGAATCGGGGAGAGTCGGGGCGCGGCCCGTACGAGCGCGTGCCATCGCGCCCCACCAAGATACCGCCGCGCTGCGGCGCGGTACGAAGGTATCGCCGCGATCGCGCCTTGCGCGTGACCGGCCGGGCTCCCAAGCTCTGCGAGCAACGCACGCCTCCTCCCAGCCTTCGTATGCACCGACGCCTTGCACCAGTGGTCCTCACGCTCGTCGCCGCGGCGTCCGTGCCCGCGCTCCTGGCCAGTCAGGCGGCGCCCCCGCCCGACGCGGTCGCACATGCCGTGAGTGCTTGGACGCACCTCATCGTCCCGCCGGGTACGGAGGACGAAACGGCTCGGCGCCTGGCTTCGACCCTTCACGGATGGTCCGCCGACCGACACGGCAACCTGCTGCGACGCGTCGGCTCGGGGCTGCCACGTCGCGTGGTCGCGTGCGGCCTCGATGTCCCGGCGTATGTCGTCAGCCAGGTCACCAGTGACGGCTATCTCCGCCTGCGACGCACGGGCACGCCGTCGCATCCGCTGTGGGACCAGTTCCACGAGGCGCAGCGCGTGAGCGTGTTCACCGCCGGGGGGAGGGTACCGGGGGTCGTGGCGGTGTCGAACGGGCATTTCACGCAGCAGCATCGTGCCGACACCGTCGCCAGCACGATGGACGACCTCTGGGTGGACATCGGCGCCGCATCGGCCGAGGAGGTGGGGCGCGCAGGAGTGTCGCTGCTCGACCCGCTGGCCATCGACCGCCCGGCGTGGAGCTACGAGGGATTCGCGGCCGGCCCCGCCGCGGGCGCACGAGCCGGCTGTGCCGCCGTCGCCACCGCGGCCACCGGGCGCGTGCAGAGCGGGGAGACGATCTTCGTCGTGAGCGCGGGACGGAGCTATGGCTGGCTGGGGCTCTCTCGCCTGCTGGCGTCGTTAGGTCGGGTGGCACGCGTGACGCTCGTCGACGATGGAGAAGCCGGTGGTCACACTCCCTTCGCGCCGTCGGTCCTTCGCGGACAGCGCGGCGGGGCCGTAGCCCGGGTGGCGCTGGCAGACTCCATCATCGTGCTCGCCCCGCGAGTGCGGTTTGCCGGGAGCATGGTGGAGAGCATCCGGTCCGACGATGCGCGGGCGCTGCTCGGCGCGATTGCCGACGCAGCGGGCGTACGCCTCGACGCCTCGATCGCGTGGGTCGCGCCTCCCGTCGACTCGACCCGATCGCTCTCGCGTCGAGAGGGCGTGACCGGAGCGATCGAGCGCGAATGGATGGCGCTGGCCGACCTGCCCGGCGTGGCGGGACATGAGGGCGTGGTGCGACACGCGGTCCTTGCCGCGCTTCCAGCGTGGGCGCGGCAGCGCGCCACGATCGACTCGATCGGCAACATCGTTGTCGGAATGGGACCGGCCCGCGACTCGGTGGCCTTCATCGCCCACATGGACGAAGTCGGCTTCGAGGTGGCGACGATCCTGCCGGATGGACGGGTCACGCTGCGCAGCCGAGGTGGCGCCGTGCTCCCATCGTGGGAGGGAGTGCCCGCCTACTTGCACTTCGACGTGGCCGACGGCGCTCCAGTGCCCGCTCCACTGCGTGGCGTCTTCGTTCCCCGTGACTCTGGGCGCACCCGGTCTCCGCGCGCGCTCACCGCCTGGTTCGGGTTGGACTCCGCGCAGCTCACTGCGCGCGGCGTGCGCCCCGGCCTGAGTCTCACGGCCTACAAGCGGGCCGACCGGCTGACCGGCGCGCGCGTAACCGGGCGCGCCAGCGACGATCGCACCGGGACCACCGCCCTGCTCTTCGCCATCCGGCGCCTGAACCCCGACTCACTCACACACGCCGTCGTGTTCGTCTGGTCAGTGCAGGAGGAGGGGGGATTGAACGGGGCGCGCTACTTCGGCGACCGTCACGGGGTGAACCTCCGGCGCGTGTACAGCATCGACACCTTCGTCTCGAGCGAGACCCCGAAGGAGTCGCCGCACTTCGCGTTTGCGCCGTTAGGCGGTGGCGCCGTCCTCCGCGGGCTGGACAACGCCAGCCTGGTTCCACGAGCAGAGCGTGCGCGCATCATCGCGCTGGCGCGCGACCGGGCGATTCCCCTACAAGTCGGGACTACCTTCGGTGGCACCGACGGATCGGCGATCCAACCGTGGGGACCACCGAACATCGGCTTGTCGTGGCCGGGGCGGTATTCGCACGGGCCGGCGGAGGTGCTGGACCTGCGCGACGTCGAGGCGCTGGTGCGATTGATCGTGGAAGTTGCGAAGGCACCGTGACGGGACGTCGGGGACGCTGACGGCTGGCGACCGGGAGATGGGCCCCTCGGGATTGCCTTCGTCGTCCCACGGCAGGAGTTTGCAGGATCCACGCGGTGTCCTCATCCCGAGCCTTCCTGTATGTCCAACGTCGCCCGCCCCACGATTCGCCCCTCGGATCCACGATTCTCGTCCGGCCCCACCCGCAAGCGACCCGGCTGGACACTGCAGGCCCTCGAGGGCGCCGCACTCGGGCGTTCCCATCGATCCGCTGCCGGCAAGGCGAAGCTGAAGGAGGCGATCGATCGTTCGCGCTCGCTGCTGGAGGTTCCCGACGATTTTCGCATCGCCATCGTCCCCGCCAGCGACACGGGTGCGGTCGAGATGGCCATGTGGTCGATGCTCGGCGAGCGCCCGGTCGACCTGTTCGCGTGGGAGTCGTTCGGCGAGGAGTGGGTGACCGACGCAGCCGAGCAGCTCAAGCTCGACGATGCTCGCTTCCACGTCGGCCGACCCTACGGTGCGCTCCCCGATTTCGCGCAGGCGCGGCGCGAGGCCGACATCGTCTTCACGCAGAACGGGACCACAGCGGGAGCCCGCATCCCGAACTTCGACTGGATCGCAGCCGACCGCGAGGGGATCACGATCAACGACGCCACCAGCGCCGCCTTTGCCCAACCGATTGCCTGGGACAAGTGCGATGTCGTGACCTACTCGTGGCAGAAGGTGCTCGGCGGCGAGGCCGCGCACGGGATGCTGATCCTTTCGCCGCGCGCGGTGGCACGGCTCGAGCGCTATGTCCCCGACCGTCCCTTGCCCAAGCTGTTCCGCATGACCAACAAGGGAAAGCTTGACGAGGCGCTCTTCGAGGGCATGACCATCAACACGCCGTCACTGCTGGCGACCGAGGACTATCTCGATACGCTGCGCTGGGGCGAGTCGATCGGCGGCCTCGCCGCGCTGCACGCCCGGGCCGATGCCAATGCGGGCGTGCTCTCGGCGTGGGTGTCGCGCACGCCCTGGGTCGACTTCCTCGCCTCCGATCCCGCCATCCGCAGCAATACCGGCGTCTGCCTCAAGATCGTCGACCCGCGCGTGACCGCGCTGGATCCGGCGCGCCAGGCCGCCTTCGCCAAGGCGCTCGCCGGCCACCTGGAACAGGAGGGGGTCGCGCTCGATGCCGCGTCGTACCGTACCGCGCCGCCTGGGCTCCGCATCTGGTGCGGGGCGACCGTCGAGCGTTCGGACGTCGAGGCGCTGGTCCCGTGGCTGGACTGGGCGTTCGACCGCTGCGTTGCAGCGCACGTGTAGGGCTCTCCTCGACCACGACGCCTACCGGCGGCCTGCGCCCCTGCCATCGGGGTCGCCCCCAGGCGTCGCGCGCCAACCACCTGCATCCCCCGTGTGGGGAAAGGACGCTGTTTCACGATGCCGCGTGTACTCATCGCCGACGCACTCAGTCCAGCCGCCGTGGACATTTTCCGGCAGCGCGGCATCGACGTCGACGTGATGGTGGGTCTTGGCAAGGAGCGATTGCTCGAGGTCATCGGCGCCTACGACGGCCTCGCGATCCGCTCGGCAACACGGGCTGACCGGGACGTGATTGCGGCCGCCACCCGGCTGCGCGTCATCGCCCGCGCCGGGATCGGGGTCGACAACATCGACGTAGCGGCTGCCAGCACGCGCGGCATCGTGGTCATGAACACCCCGTTCGGGAACAGCATCACCACCGCCGAGCACGCGCTCGCCCTGCTCTTCGGCATCGCCCGCCGCCTTGGCGACGCCAACAGCTCGACCCAGGCCGGCAAGTGGGAGAAGGAACGCTTCATGGGGATCGAGCTGCACGGCAAGACGTTAGGCGTGATCGGGTGCGGCAACATCGGCGCGCTGGTGGCCGAGCGGGCGCTGGGGCTGCGGATGAAGGTGATTGCCCACGACCCGTTCCTCTCCCTCGAGCGCGCGATCGCGCTGGGGGTGGAGAAGGTCGAGCTGCACGAGCTGCTCGCCCGTGCCGATGCCATCACGCTGCACACCCCACTCACCGACAAGACGCGCCACCTGCTCGACGCCGAGACGCTGGCGAAGACGCGGCCGGGAGTCCTGATCGTCAACGCCGCGCGCGGGGAGCTGGTGGACGAGGCGGCCCTGCGCGCGGCCCTCGATAGCGGACACGTAGCCGGCGCCGGATTCGACGTCTTCAGCACGGAGCCGGCGCGTGAGAACGTCCTGTTCGGGGCGCGCAACTTCATCGCCACGCCGCACCTCGGGGCCAGCACGGTCGAGGCCCAGGAAAAGGTAGCGTTGCAGGTGGCGGAGCAGATCAGTGACTACCTGCTGACGGGCACCGTCGTCAACGCGCTCAACCTCCCGGCCATGAGCGCCGATGAAGCGACGCGCCTTGCGCCCTTCGTCGCCCTCGCCGAGCGGCTCGGGCTGTTCGTCACGCAGCTGGCGAACGACGGTCCCGAGGCGATCGAGATCACCTTCCAGGGCGAGGTCTCCCGGCTCAACACGCGCCCGATCACCGCAGCGGCGCTGACGGGCATCATGCGGCCGCTGCTGCCCGACGTGAACATGGTCTCCGCACCCGCCGTCCTGAAGGACAAGGGGATCCCCTTCACCGAATCCCGGCTCGACGCGCCGGCCGCCTACGAATCGCTCCTGCACGTCGGCGTCCTATCGCGCGGCAGCTGGCGACGCGTCACCGGAACCGTCGTGGCAGGAGCACCGCGCATCGTCCGCGTGAAGGACATGGCCCTCGAGGCGGCATTCCGTCCGGTCATGCTCTACGTCAACAACTCCGACTCACCGGGATTCATCGGCGCACTTGGCGTGATCCTCGGTGAGGCGCAGATCAACATTGCCACCTTCCACCTGGGCCGGCAGGGGACGGGAGAAGAGGCGGTGGCGATCGTGGGAGTCGATCAGGTCGTGCCGGACGAGGTGCAGGAGCGCATTCGACAGCTGCCGCAGGTGCGGGAGGTCACCGTCTTGCGGTT
>Ga0138256_10002799_pt1 | contig 18601 bp, 10 predicted proteins | sample KNB2016incub_MG_FD_105486 | JGI IMG/M metagenome (GOLD analysis project Ga0138256, IMG submission 105486) | Active sludge microbial communities from wastewater in Klosterneuburg, Austria - KNB2014incub_MG | ecosystem: Engineered > WWTP > Activated sludge > Unclassified | place: Austria... | reverse complement strand
TCTCTTACAAATGCGCCAGACTTGCCGTTCGATGTACATCCAGCCAGTTTGATTGGCAGCAACGAATTTAACCGATACAAACTCGGACTGGAAAAAGCATCTCTCCAACATCCTCTTTCCGATAAATATGCAAAAACAGTGCGACATGCTTATTATGCAAGTATCAGTTATGTAGATGCTCAAATTGGTAAGGTGTTGGACGAATTGCGAAGGCTGCAATTAGATAAAAACACCATCGTAGTCGTCTGGGGTGATCACGGATGGAATCTGGGCGACCACCGTGTTTGGGGTAAACACACGCTTTCAGAGACCTCACTCAGAAGCACTTTAATCATCAAAACCCCTAATTTGTCCGGTGGGATAGTTCAAAATGCTGTAGTAAGCTCCATTGACATATACCCGACCTTGATGGATCTCTGTAATCTGAAACGTATCGATGGTAATGATGGAAAAAGTTTGAGAAAGTTGTTGCTAAAATCGAAAAATGGCAAGTGGGATAATATCGCGTATAGTTATTTCAACAAAGGGGTTACCGTCAGAACGGACCGATACAGACTTACCAAATATTTTAGAGAGGAGACTCCTGTGGTAGAATTATATGATCATGACAAGGACCCTTATGAAAACACGAATATTGCAGCTCAATCCAAAAATATTATTAAGGATCTTAGTCCAATCCTTGAAAAAGGGGATACCAAGATATTCTCAACGAGGCCTGATTAAAGGATTGGCCACTATGAAATTTGTTTTTTTAATGGCACTGAATTGCATGATGCTCCAGCACAAAATCTGTGCTCAATCAGCTTCCCTTGTCTTCAATTCGGCTTAGATTAAAACTTCCCTCAATACAGTGATTTTTCAGAAAAACTCTTTGACCAATGCAAGTCCGATTATAAACTGAATATTCTAAAAGGGTATACTCCAAATAAAGGCAGAAATCATTTATGCAGACTCTTTCGGCGTCCGGGAAAATGCGAACATCAACATCTATTTCCGAGGAAACTTTATCATTAATGCAATGATCAAAGTCAAGCGCTTTTAATCTTGATTTTATTGTCTCTGAGCAAAAAGATTCTTAGTATTACAGGGGATAAATGAACATCTCAATATATATGGCAGATATGAAATATTTTTTATTATTCATGACGCTCGCATACAATACTGCTTTAATATCGCAGGAAAAAAAGCCATTAGATTATGTCAATCCTCTGATCGGAACTTCTATCAAAGGTTTTGGCGAAGGCAAAGATGGTGGTGGCACCATGCCTTGTGTAGGTCCGCCATTTGCTATGACCAATTTTGTAGCACAAACTCGTGAAAATAAAATTAGCGAAATGCCTTATGTGTATGAAGACAATACGGTGAAGGGTTTCATGGCAACCCATCAACCGACGGTATGGATGGGGGATTATGGGTATGTGAGCCTCATGCCCCAGGTTGGAAGCCTTCGGCTTTTGCCCAATGACAGAGCATTGAAGTTTTCGCACAAGGACGAATACTTAAGGCCTAATTATTACTCGGTGCTGATGCAAGATGGTGAGCAAAAGATCAAAGGAGAAATAGCGGCAACTTCCAGATGTGGAATTTTTCGGTTTACTTATCCTGATTCAATGGCCAGAATCATCATACAAGGAATAAATATCACTGAAAATAAAAAATCTTTTCAAGGTTACCTCCATATTGATACGCAGTCCAGGGAGATCACTGGATACAACCCAGAGCGAATGTCATCTCATCTGGGTCCTGAATTGCCTGGGTTTAAAGGCTATTTTGTAATTCAATTTGACAGAGATTTTGAAAATTTTGCCACATGGAATTCATTTCGCAGCGAACCAGATATTAATGTAAAAGGAACGGATCAATACGGAGCCAGAATGGGGTCTTATGTGGAGTTTACGACCAGAATGCGCAAAAAAGTGTTAGTTAAAATTGGAACCTCTTTTATAAGTATAGAACAGGCTAGAAAAAATTTGGAAATTGAAATTCCTCATTGGGATTTTGATGAGGTCGTGAATGCTACAGGTAAGACATGGTCATCCAGCCTCGACAAATTTCAGATTCAAGGCGCCAATGAAGACCAGAAAACAATATTTTACACTGCTCTGTTCCACACCATGTTGTTTCCCCGGGAATTTTCTGAATATGGACAGTACTATAGCCCATTTGATGATAAAGTTCACCAGGGTGTGTCATACAATGATTATTCACTCTGGGACACTTTCAGAGCGCTGCATCCTTTACTTCATTTTACGCATCCGGAAAGGGTAGGGCCTATGATTCAATCATTGCTTCAGATGTACCGCGAAGGAGGCTGGTTACCTAAATGGCCCAATCCAACTTATACCAATATCATGGTGGGCACCCATGCAGATGCCGTTATAGCAGATGCTTATATCAAAGGGTTTAGGGATTATGATATCAATCTGGCATATGAAGCTGTTCGTAAAAATGCCTTTCAGCCACCAAACCATGATACCGAAAAGTCCTGGGGTGACCGTGATGAAGGCACGCTCTATGAAGCAAGGGGCGGACTTACTTATTATCATTCAATTGGTTATGTACCGTCGGACAGGACTCGTGAATCTGTCACCAGGACGATCGAGTTTGGTATAGATGATTATTGCATAGCACAGATGTCTAAAAGTCTGGGGCATGCAGAGGATTATCAAAACCTTATTCGCTGGAGTACAAATTATAAAAATTTGTTTAATGAAAAAACAGGTTTTTTTAATGCGCGTGTCTTTAATGGAGATTGGACTCCTAATACCCAGGAGGGTTTTACCGAAGGTGGTAAATGGACCTATTTGTTTGGAGCCATGCATGATATAAATGGTATTATCGATCTACTCGGAGGTAAGACAGCATTTGCAGCTAAACTCAATGAAAATTTTTCTTCAAATCATTACCGGCACGATAACGAACCGGGTCACCATTATTCCTACCTATTTGACTATTGCGGACAACCATGGAAAACTCAGGAATTAATCAGGAAACTTACCTCTATGGAAAACTATCGAAATGCGCCTACCGGTATCAATGGAAATGACGACTGTGGCCAAATGTCAGCCTGGTATATCTTTAGTGTTATGGGATTTTATCCAGTCACTCCCGGCACTGAAGTTTTTGCCCTGGGTGCGCCTCAAATACCCGGCATCACTTTGAAATTGTCGAAAGATGGGCATGAAAAGTCATTTAAAATAACGGCTAATAAATTGTCCACTATCAATAAATACATTCAGGGAGTATGGTTGGACGATGTAAAAATCACTTCCCCATTCATCACCTATTCACAAATCATGCAATCCAGTCATCTTTTATTTGAAATGGGTCCAAATCCCAATCCAGAGGCTTTTATATCAAATTAATTTATTGGATCGGTCATTGCTATTCGAAGAAACAACCTTGAGAAATCACCTAGAGTGACCATTCAAAGTAGGTTGACGGTCAGAAGACAATCGAAAAAGTGGTTGAGCGTGTATTGAATCTAAGGGCAAATTAAACGGTGGCTGATTTGGTACATCATTGGCTGATACTAAATAGGTTGTGCTCCGCGTTTTTTAAAAAATGTGATTTGGCTTTGCCCCTCGTCACCTTATCAGGCAGCTGTAGGTGCCTTTTATTTGACTAATGATTCAAGGGTTCAAACTATAAAATTGTATTATCCCCCAAATGGAGGTAAATAGGGTTGTAAATTTGTTCTTTATTTTGATTCTTCAATCAATCTATTATATTTTGATTTATATGTTCAAGTAATTTTCACCTGACATTCCTATTTTTACGAAATTTGCATCAGTTAATTATAAATATTCAAAATGAAATACTTACTCCTAATCAAAAAAAGTCTTTTTACAACTTTGTTTTTGGTCTTAAGCCTTCTGGCTTTTACACAATCCACCTCCAATCATGGTAACAAATTTGAGCAGCTAGGCGGCATTCTCCCTACGCCTAATGAGTACCGTACCGCAAGTGGCGCTCCTGGTACAAAATATTGGCAGCAGCGCGCTGACTATGATATCAAATGTGAGTTGGATGAAGTCAATCTTAAGTTGACTGGCTCTGAAGTGATTACTTATTTTAATAATTCTCCGGATGTGCTTAATTATCTATGGTTGCAACTTGATGAAAACCAGCACTCTACGGTTAATAACGCCAACTATCAAAACACCAGCAGCCTGCCGGCGGTAGCGACAGATCGGATGTTGGATGCGGTAGAAGCCAGAAAAACGGACAATGGATATGGCCATATCATTCACAAAATAGTGGATATGGCAGGAAAACCTTTAGAATATACGCTCAATAAAACCATGATGAAAGTCATGCTCAAGACTCCTTTGCGGCCCAATACTAGTTTTGCCTTCAAGATAGATTGGAGTTATAAATTAGCAGATCGAAGGGATTTTGTACAATTTGGTGGTGCTCGGGGCGGATATGAATATTTTCCTGAGGATGGCAATCATATTTTCACCATTGCTCAATGGTACCCTCGTATGTGCAAGTACGGAGATGAGATCGGTTGGCAAAACCATCAATTCACAGGTACCGGAGAGTTTACCCTTTCCTTTGGAAACTATAAAGTGCAAATGACTGTACCTGCCGACCATGTAGTAGGATCTACCGGCGAGTGCCAGAATTACCTAACTAATCTAAACGCTGAACAAAAATCTCGTTGGGCAAAAGCACAGACTGCAACTGAACCTATAGAGATCGTTACCCTGGCAGAAGCAAAAACTGCTGAAATGAATAAGTCTAAAACCAAAAAAACCTGGATATTCAAAGCCAATAATGTCCGGGACTTCGCCTGGACTTCTTCCCGAAAATTCGTTTGGGATGCTTTGCCAATCAATGTCAGTGGCAAAAAAGTCATGTGTATGAGCTTTTATGGCAAAGAAGCCTATCCAATCTATAATAAATACTCTACAAAAGCTGTGGCCCATACAATCAAGACCTATTCTGACCATACGATTCCTTATCCTTATCCGGTCGCTCAAAGCGTGGAAGCTGCCAATGGGATGGAGTATCCTATGATTTGTTTTAACCCTGGCAGAGCTGAAAAAGATGGTAGCTACAATGAAGGAAATAAAAATGCAGCAATCCTGGTCATCATCCACGAAGTGGGGCATAATTTTTTCCCAATGATCATTAATAGCGATGAGAGACAATGGACCTGGATGGATGAAGGGCTAAACTCCTTTATGCAATATATTACCCAGGAATTATGGGACAATAAGTATCCATCAGAAGGTGGTGTCCCCTACAAAATCACTGAATATATGAGCTGGCCAAAAGATCGGCTAGAGCCAATTATGACCAACTCTGAAAACATCATTGGGTTCGGTCCTAATGCTTATGACAAAGTAGCAACAGGCCTTAATATGCTTCGGGAGACCATCATGGGCAGAGAACTTTTTGACCAGGCATTTAAAGAGTATGCCAGGCGGTGGGCATTCAAACACCCTACACCTGCAGATTTTTTCCGAACCATGGAAGATGCCAGCGGTGAAGATCTGGATTGGTTTTGGAGAGGTTGGTTTTATAGTATTGATGCGTGTGATATTTCGATTGATACGGTTAAGTTTGCCAAAGCAGATGTCAATGCAGTACCAGCTCGTCCAAGAGATACTTTCGAAATGCGCAGTCTGCCCAAGCCGGATGTAAATGATTTTGAAGACCTGTCAAAAATTCGCAACCGACAAGATACCTCTATCAAATTTGTTACTGACAAGGATACCACTTTAAGAGATTTTTATTGGAAATATGCCCGGGAAATCGAAAAATACGATACTACTAAATATAAGGTCGCAGCATTGGCCAATCAAGACACTTTGGATGCCAATTTAAAAATGAAATATGAAAAGAAAAATGCCTATGAGATCACTTTCAGCAATAAAGGTGGCTTAGTGATGCCGATTATACTTGAATGGAAATTCAAAGATGGTAGCACTGAAATTGAGCGACTTCCAGCCCAGATCTGGAGGAAAAATGAAAACAAGATCACCAAGACTTTTGTCAAGGACAAAGAAATCGCCTCCATCAAATTAGATCCATTTAGAGAAACGGCGGATATAGATGAATCGAATAATTCGTATGGAGATGAGACCAAACCGATAGCGCCTCCAAGTCGATTCAAAGTATTCAAGCAAAAACAAGTGACTCCTGCACCAGGTATCAATCCAATGCAAAAGGCTGCGGAGAAGGCTAAGACTTAGGTCATTACAGACTTTTTAAATTAATGTAGGTTCCCCGGGATGACTCGTTCCGGGGCTTTTTTATGGTGATTTTCTGCGTTAAAGAGTATCGATTGGTAGTCAAAATCGCTTCTAATGTCTAAGAAATGAGGTTTTAAGGCAAGTAAAAGGTAACTTTACTTCTAACCAATCATTTAAAAAAGTTATATATGAGTATTACAATTATCGGAATTGCATTGTTTTTGTTTTCTATACAGGGCATGGGGAAGGATTCTCCTTTGTCAAAATTTTCAGGCATTGGTAAAGGTGTAGGCATCTTACTGATCGTTGCAGGCCTTCTATCATCTATGGTAGTGCAGATAGATGCAGGCAAAGTCGGGGTCCAATCATTGTTTGGAAAAGTACAACAGAAAACACTAGTATCTGGACTTAATATAGTCAATCCTTTGATCAAAGTGACTGAGTTTGATATTAAAACACAGAATTATACCATGTCAGGCGTTCAGGATGAAGGCTCTAAAATGGGTGATGACGCAATCCGGGTTTTGTCAGCGGATGGCTTGGAGGTAGTCATTGATGTAACGGTACTATTTAGGGTCGTCTCTATTAAAGCACCAGATATTCTGAAAGAAATTGGAACAGACTACAGAAATGTTATCATCAGACCTATGGTACGGACCAAACTACGGGACAATGCAGTATATTATGATGCTATAGCCTTGTATTCCAGCAAGCGCGATGAGTTCCAAAACCGAATATTTGAAAGCATTAAAAATGAATTTGCCAGTCGTGGACTTGAACTCGAATCCTTATTGGTCAGAAACATTGTTTTACCTGAATCGGTGAAGGTAACCATTGAATCAAAGATCAATGCGGAACAAGATGCTCAAAAGATGACCTTTGTATTACAGAAAGAAAGACAAGAGGCTGAAAGAAAAAGAGTAGAAGCACAAGGGATAGCTGACTATCAGAAAATTTTGAGTACCGGTCTCAGTGATAAGTTATTACAATATGAAATGATCAAAGCAAATAAAGAGATCGCTGTCTCTCAAAATGCCAAAGTAATCATCATGCCTGCCGGCAAAAATATGCCTGTCTTTTTAAGTGATAAATAAGGAGGGCTAGTTGGTAAACCGCTGTATTAGAAAAAGTTAAAAAGAGGTTTTGTGAAAAAAAAAGGTACAAATCTGGTTATCCGGATTTGTACCTTTTTTTTGGTGAATGAATTTTGTAAAATGGCGAATCTGAGACAGGAGATTGCCATAATAAAACTTACCTCTGAATTATAAATTTCTTTGTTTTGGTCCCTTCATCAGTAGAGATTCTCATCAGATATGTGCCCGGAGCCAAAGATGTCGTTTTAAAATCGAAAGACTCTTTCAGAACATTCTTTTTAGACTCAAACTGCAATACACGGCCATGGATATCCGCGATGACAAAATTGACATTGGTAGCTTTCTCAAAATTGACATTAGCGCGAATAAAATCCGTCGCGGGGTTCGGCATGAGTTGCAAGGTGTATTCCGGTAAAGTGATTTGATCTACAGGTGTGGCTAAGGATATACGCATACTGATCTCAGGCGCATAAGGGAATAAACTCCACTCATTATCTAAGAAAAGAAAACTGCCAAAGTCGTAAAAATAATCTAACTCATTGTAATTCAAAAACTTATTGGCAGCATCAGCATAGGACACCACCACCAAATATTTTGACCCTTTTTTCAATGGTACACCATCATTAAAATTTTGAATTTCTTGTAAAGTCACCTCAGCCCGCTCAGAATTCTGATTTTTAAAATCATAGGTAGCTGTGCCGACTATTTCTAAGCTCGGGTTTGCAGTGATCCCTTTTGTCAAATCCCAGTTTGACAAATCTGATAAAATATTGTCTTTAAATCTGGCCAGATAAAGGGTGACACTTTTGCCAGCCATGACATCCCCTCCAATGGAGAATGTCCCAAATCCAGCTGAGGTGGCAGTAAATTTATCATTGGCGTTCCAATCGGTGCTGGTGAGATAGAGATTGGCCCATTGGAAGTTAGATTGCCACTGATACCCTCTCGAATTTTGAGTCCCATCATGTTTAGAATAGAGGTTGTCGGTAATGACAAAACTGATCTCCCGCTTATTGTCGGTGATATTGCCATCATCTATACCGGCAGGGTTGACGATAGAGTATACTATTTTATAAAGGCCTTGAGCAAGTTTCCCTGGTATATATGATTTAGGAAAATTGATAACCAAGCTGTCAGAATTATTGCCAACTATATTGGCAATGATCACGCTATCACGGTGGAGCACTTTATTGGAGGCATCCAAAACCTGTACTTTAGCAACCGCATTGCCCACGGACACAGATCCCAAATTAGTGATCTCCTCCCAAAATGAAGAGGTGTCTGTAGTGATTTGTGATGAGGGAGTGGCATAATTAAATGGCATAAAGAAATTCTCAGTGACGACCAGGTCGACAGAGGCTCTGCCTAAAAGCTGCACATCGTCAATGATCCAGGCATAAAAATCACCGTCAAAAGTGAATTTTATCCTTGCTTGTGCTTTATTGGCTAACTGGGGTAGCTCCATTTTTATAAATTTGCCACCAGGTGTAGCCTGGTTAGGGAGCACATCTTCATTGACTGCAATTGGATTAGACCAGGTAGTTCCACCATCAATAGAGTACGCTATCGAAGAACTTCCATTCAATCCTGCAAATAATTCAAAGAATTTTAAAGTGACGGAATTGAAAGTGCTGCAATTTATGATGGGCGAGATCAATTCGCCCTCATGATTTGGGTAGGGAGGAGGTCCATTAGGAATTTTGAGTGTATCTCCATCTGTGGTCAGGAAGTCTGCATCAAAGACCATAGCACCATTATCTGCAGTGGGGGCATCAATTCTGAATCCACTTAAAGCCCCATTACTAATGCCTTTTGGATGCCAGAAAAAGGTATCTCTTGGTGCACTGATACCCTTAGTGGTCCAGGCGCCTTTACCCCCATCGAAGGTCTCTGAATAAAGTACTGGTGCGCCAGCTGAAGGATCTGCAAAATACAGAAAAGCTTGCGCGCCATTTGCAGCAGATCTTATTCTATCACAGTCCGCTTTGGAGATCATCACACATGGAATGGTGACCGAAGGATCTGGCAAACCAAATATAAATCTTGCAGGACTAGTGACATTATTACAAAGTATCAATGCTTTTGCTCCTGCTCGCTGAGCTTTCTGTGCTTTTTCCAAAAAAGTACAAGTACCGCGATCAATGACCACGATTTTGCCACTTACATTATTCATGATGGTATCACATGCCAGGCTGGAGCCGGCTCCATTATTAGCAAAAACGAGTTCACCCTTTATTGTATCCACAAAGCCATTTCCCAGCAGTCCTTTTGTAATGGCAATATCTCCGGCTATTGAAGCTGGTGAAGTAATCCTAAGGGTTGACTGTGAATACCCAATCAGGGTAAAAGTTAACAAAACGACGAATGACCAGAATCTGAGCATATGATTAAATATTATTTTATTAAAAATATTAAGGTTATACATGCAAAATTGTTTTTTGAAACTGCAATAATAAATAGATCTATTGATAAAAATGAATTAGTTCTTCAAGTTGGATTGCATGTACTCCGGGTATACTGCATACATGTCCGGCTGCTTGGTTGGAGAGTTGTGCAATTTCCATCAAAGATAACGCTTTCATAACACCCAATGTTGCTACAGCGGTGACTGTATCTCCAGCCCCACTGACATCTGCCACCTGCCTGATTTCTGTAGGCACGATAAAGCTCGAATGACCATCACTGATATAGATGCCATGTTCGGCTAAAGTGATCATGCTGGTTTGATGATTCAATTTTTTTCTGAAATATTTATCCGCTTTGTCGAGAGTTGTTTTGTCAGCTGACACCGGAAAGGGGACCTGGCTGGCGCATTCTTTGATGTTAGGTTTGAATCGGGTACATCCTTGGAAGGAAAAAAAATTACTTTTCTTCGGGTCTACGATCACAGGAATCTCAAGCTCCTTTGCTTTTGTCAGGAGGAATGTTATCAATTCATTGGTTAACAACCCCTTATTATAATCTTCCAGGACAATTGCCTGAGGAGGTAAAACCTTGAGTTGTTCTGTGAAAGTAGACTGGAAAGCTTTGAGGGATTCATCAATTATATCTACAGTACTTTCATGGTCGATACGGATCATTTGATGATTGCCGGCTATCACCCTTGTTTTAGAGGTAGTTGGTCTGTCAAGTTCACTGACCAGATGATGGTTTATTTCTTCAAGATCAAGCATAGTAACCAGGTATTCTGATTCTTTGTCAGCTCCGACCAGGCTAAATAAGCTCACATTTGCTCCAAGTCCCTTCAGGTTGGCTGCTACATTGGCCGCGCCGCCCAATGCATGACGGGTATTGGTATGGTTGAGAATGGGGATAGGAGCTTCTGGGGATATGCGATCGACCTTACCATATAGATAAATATCCAGTATGATATCTCCGATGACCCAAACTTCGGTGCCTGAAAATGATCTTATCGCGTCTAAAATTGCCATTATTTTGGTTGCTGTATCAATGGGCGAAGGTAATCAATGATTGTAGCTGTTGCGCCTGCATTCTCTGAGAAGTATCTGCCAGATTGATTCTTAATATCTTGTAATTTGCCAGGAATGATATTTTCCCATTTCAAAGCCAGCGTTTGTGCGTCTTCCACACAAAACGCAATGCCGATAGTGATCATAGACTTTGCCTCATTAAATTGTTCGTAGTGCGGTCCGAAGAACACCGGTATTCCGTAGACTGCAGCCTCTAGCGTATTGTGAATCCCTTTGCCAAATCCGCCACCGATATAGGCTACCTCTGCATAAGCATAAAGCTTGTTAAGCATCCCAATTTTGTCCAAAATCATTACTTTAAAATCGTTTTGAATCCAAGTAGAATACCTCACCGGTTGATATCGATCAAATGCTTTCAATAATCTGTTGATCTCCGACTCTATGGGTTCGTGCGGCACAATGATTAAGCTATGGGTGTCAACGAGCTCTAAAAATTGTAATAATAATTGATCATCCGCAGGCCAGGTACTCCCGGCTACTAAAATGGGTTTCTTGGTATCAAGATTCTCAAACTCTTCGATTTTGAGATTATTTCGAGCGATCGCAACTACCCGATCGATCCGCGTATCCCCAGCTACGATAACATGTAGATATCCCAACCAGGTTAGTTTTTGTTTAGAGGCTTGATCCTGAACAAATATCACTCGTGCATTGAATACTTGCTTCAGGAGCCATCGATAATACCATTTTAACAAATAATGACTGTCTGTCCACACACTCGAAATGAAAAAATAAGGGATATCCTGCTCGATCAAAGCAGCCATATGACAATACCAAAATTCATATTTGACAAATAAGGCCATTTTGGGTCGAGTCTTGTTCACGAAGGACTTAGCTTTAGGAAGGGTGTCCATAGGCATATAACCCACCCAGTCTGCCAATTCATAGTTTTTACGGATATTATAACCCGAACTGGAAAAAAAGGTGAGAATGATGTGTTGCTCAGGCCATTCTGTTTTTATGGCTTCTATCAGTGGTCTGCCTTGTTCAAATTCTCCCAACGATGCACAATGAATCCATATCGGATGGTTTAGGTTTTCAGGATATGTTTGACTTTTCCTACCGTTAATCCACGACCGCGCCCCTCTATGGAAAAGCCCAGCAATGGGTAATATCTGATCGGCCAGGTATCCTAAAATTATGTACAAATATTTCATGCTGAGGCTTTAGTAATAAATCTCATCTGGGTTTTTTCTGCTAAAAATCGGAATTAGCCATTTTGCAGTTATGAAAAACAGACCGTCTGATGATGATTTAAATGTTTTGAGCGGTAGATCTAATTGAAGGTTTCTTCTCAATGAAGTACAGGCTTCCGTCAAACCAATTTCGATTTCAAAATTTATAAGTCTGTTGGGGCTGGCATATCGATAAGCCAAAGACTGAGTGAGCCCCAGGCCGGCTGACATTCTATCATATCCATACCTGTTGGACCCCAAAATAGGCTCAAAAGTATTCCCCTGATCCTGAAATCTAATCCAATGGGCAAACCAACCCGGTTGTAATCCCAGGCAAATAATATTTGATGGATTGATCTTAAATAGTTTTTTCAAAGTAATCCCCATAAATATCCCGCGCATTCTAAGATCCACCTGAGCCAATTGGTGGTCACTGCCTATGAGGTCTCCCTCCTTGGTTCGGTAGATCGAAAGCACATCTTCCTTCACAGTAGAACCGAAAAAATAATTAATTGAAGGCCCTATTTCCCATTTTCGCGATCTATAGATGGTAGCCACGTGTAGCATCCCGAAAGACCCATACCTATTTTTAAGCTGGTCGATCGGTGAGCCAAATCCATATCCCAATGAGACAATCGCACGAGGAGTAACACTGTCTGCTTGAGCCCAAGTAGAGCCACTAATCAGAGATATCCATGTTAACACAAACCATTTTAGCTGCACCAGGCAAAATTAGATAAAATAAACAGGCAGGGACTCTCTGAATATGACTATAAATCGTCGAGAAATTGAAAGTAGGTTTCAGATGACCTTCCTAGTCGACCTTTTAGCCGTTTGTTATACTAAGCATCCTGCAAAAAAGTTGATTATCATGGCTTTATAAGCTATATTTGCGCCTCTTTTCTTACAATGGTTGAAAAAAAAATACTGATTACCGGTGCAGCTGGTTTTTTGGGATCACATCTCTGTGATCGATTTATTGCAGAAGGGTACCATGTTATAGGCATGGACAATCTGATCACAGGTAGTCTCAGGAATATTGAGCACTTGTTCAAACTAAAAGAATTCGAATTTTATCATCACGATGTGAGTCGATTCGTGCACGTGCCTGGTAAACTGGACTTCATCCTTCATTTTGCTTCACCTGCCAGTCCTATCGACTATTTAAAGATGCCAATTCAAACTTTAAAGGTTGGGTCGTTGGGTACGCACAACCTTCTCGGATTGGCTAAAGAAAAAAAATCCCGCATCTTGATTGCCTCCACCTCAGAAGTATATGGAGATCCATTAGAACATCCGCAGCGTGAAGAATATTGGGGCAATGTCAATCCGATCGGACCTAGAGGAGTCTATGACGAAGCTAAAAGATTTCAGGAAGCAATCACCATGGCTTATCACAATTATCATGGTCTTGAAACCCGAATTGTGAGGATTTTTAATACTTATGGTCCGAGGATGAGGGTGGAAGACGGCAGAGCTTTACCAGCATTTTTTTCTCAGGCTATAAGAGGAGAGGATTTAACCGTGTTTGGAGACGGGATGCAGACCAGGTCATTTTGTTATGTTGATGATCTTATAGACGGTATCTACAGATTATTGTTGAGCGACTATCATCTTCCGGTCAACATCGGTAATCCGGATGAAATCACTCTCAAGGAGGCCGCTGAAGAAGTGTTGAGCCTGGTCGGTGGCAAATCAAAACTACTATATCTTCCTCTGCCAGTGGATGATCCCAAGACCAGGCGACCGGATATCACCAAGGCTCAAAACCTCCTCGGGTGGCAGCCTAAAATAAATCGTACCGAGGGCTTTAAACATACATTGGATTATTTTAAACAAATTTTGGATTGATGAAAGAAAATAAAACCATTTGGGTCACTGGTGGGGCTGGTTTTATAGGCTCCCATGTAATTCGTCATTTTCTTAAAAAATACACCTACAATATAGTTAATGTCGATGCCTTGACCTATGCAGGCAATCTATCCAATCTTAAAGATATCGAACATTATAGCAACTATCATTTTGCACATGTAGACATTACTGATCAGGGTGCTATCCAGTCTGTGATCGAAAGACATCCTCCTGATTGGATTATCCATCTTGCTGCAGAATCACATGTTGATCGTTCGATCATGGATCCCCTGGCATTTGTAAAAACCAATGTGATCGGCACAACCAATTTGTTGCTTGCAGCCAAAAATCTTTGGAAGGACCAGACTGACAAATTGTTCTATCATATATCCACGGATGAAGTATTTGGCAGCCTCGGACCTACTGGATTTTTTAATGAGGATACTCCATATGATCCAAGATCCCCATATTCAGCTTCCAAAGCGGCCTCTGATCATCTGGTGAGAGCTTATTATCATACCTATCATTTGCCCATAGTCATATCTAATTGTTCTAATAATTACGGTCCATACCAGTTTCCGGAAAAACTCATCCCCATTGTCATACAGAATATTTTGAACAAAAAACCTGTTCCGGTATATGGTGATGGCTCAAATGTCAGAGATTGGTTATACGTGCAGGATCATGTGGAGGCGATTGATCTGATTGCACACAAGGGAAAAAGCGGGGATACCTATGCTATCGGCGGGCATAATGAATTGAAAAATATAGATTTAGTGCGATTGTTGTGTTCTGTTATGGATCAAAAGCTTGGCAGACCGGTTGGCGAGTCAGCAGATCTGATCCAATATGTCAAAGACAGACCAGGGCATGATATGCGTTATGCCATAGATGCTTCAAAGCTTGAAAGTGAGCTTCATTGGACACCTAAAATTATGCCCGAAAAAGGAATGGAGATGACGATTGATTGGTACTTGAAAGAAAAAAAATGGCTGCAAGAAGTGACCACAGGTGCTTATCAATCGTATTATACCCAACAATATCAAAATCGATAAAATCAAATGAGCCGTCAACACCATATCAGTCTGTTTAACAATAGAGCACGCTTTCGATGGTTTATCAGTGCACTAGTTACATTTATTTGTTTTTCAATATCCTATGCACAAGTACCTAACTTATTGAATCCTCAGAGAACAGCCTCCTTAGAGTTGACCAGGCGAGGTATCACTGAAAAGGAACTTACTGATAAACTGGCAGAGAAGGGTGTTTTTCTGGACGACCTTCAGAGTATGACGCCTGATGAAGCACTACGGTTTCAGTCTGTCATAGAACAAGCTCTATCTGAATTGGAAGCGGAAAAATCAGGACGAAATTTAGACCAATTTAATGCGTCTGACACTACTGTTCGCCCCCCGGTTAGAAAATCAGTGCTCGATAGTTCTGTGGTTTCCAATCCAGCTGCACCAGTAGCCCAAAAAGTAGATTCCATTCCTTATTTGCCTGCTGTCACGACTTCCAAAACTACCGATACTCAAAGTTCAATCAGAGCCAATCCATTAGACATCTCTCGCCTCGTATACGGGCAGGAATTATTCAAAAACAAAAGTCTGCAAGCTTATAACAAATCAGAAAATATCAAACCACCGGACACCTATGTATTGGGTGTAGGGGATATCGTCAATGTGCACATCTTTGGACGGTCGAAAGTAGATTTTAAAAACCTGGAGATCAATGCCCAGGGATATATTCAACCATCTTCTTTTCCCAGGATATACATAAAAGGTCTAACCTATTCTCAGGCTCGGCAAGTGATAAGACAAAACCTTTCTTCATACTTCGTATTTCAGGCAAATGAGTTTGAAGTCACGATAGACTATTCACGGGAGATAGGTATTAATATATATGGTGAGGCAGAGCAAATCGGTACTTTTAACATGCCCGCCACCAATACTGCTTTCAATGCTTTGGTTGCAGCCGGAGGTCCGAATCGAATCGGAAGTGTGCGCAATATCAAACTGATCAGAGGAAAAACAACCAAAAAGATAGATGTCTATGAATTCATAGCCAATCCGGCAGTAGCTCAAGATCTGTATCTCGAACAAAACGATATCATTTATATTCCTGTCGCAGAAAGGGTAGTGAGCATCACCGGTGCAGTCCGGAGGACAATGCGTTATGAACTTACCAGTGGAGAAAATTTGATGAAACTTATAGAATTTGCTGCAGGTTTGCGTGAAGATGCTTTCAAAAAAAGTATTCAGATCAGGAGATATGTGGATGATATCGAAAAGATCATTGATGTGCCCTTAAAGGAATTAATGGATGCTAAAGACGATTTTACTTTATTAAGTGGTGATGTGATCAGCATAAAAACTATTCCCCTTCCATTAGAAGCGGTAGTGATTATCGATGGCCGTGTAGAGACTCCAGGTACTTACGCATTTATTGAAGGTATGCGGATCTCTGACCTCCTTGCAAAAGGATTGGTCAGACGCGGAGCCAAGACAGATCTCGCTTTTTTAATGCGACTCAATGATGACGGTACTTATTCTGTAGAACGCATCAATGTTCAATCCGTGCTTGACGATCCAACCAGTCCGAGCAACTTAACATTAAGACGCCAGGACAGGCTGTCTATCTATTCTCTGTCTACGTATATCGATGCAGCATATGTCTCGCTCTCTGGAGCGGTGAGACAGGGGGTACGACTGGCATTTGATCCCAATAAAACACTCAGAATTAGTGACCTGATCGTCATGGGGGGAGGATTGGTGGAGGATGCTTTGGATTTTGGATATATCAAGCGCATCAATAAGGACAATTTCGTTGAAAGAGACTATATACTTTTTAATTCAAAGAAAGCTATTGAATCTCCCGGGTCTGCGGATGATCTTTTGCTTGAACCTAATGATGAGCTTATCGTCTACAATGATCGAACCTTTTTTGACCAGACTTTTGTGACCATTTCCGGATCAGTCAGAAGGCCGGGTACATTTGCATACGGACCAGGGTTTACTCTAAAGGATATTGTCATACAGGCCGGTGGATTTACGATGGAAGCTGCCACCAATAGGATAGAGGTTTTTAGAGTCGTTTTGGATGAAAACCGACCAACTAAAACAGTGGTAGCCAATCTCACACTTAATAGGGATGTGACCTTAAACGACCAACAGGGTCAGTATGTGCTCAAACCATTTGATCAAATCCAGGTACGCACGGTCCCTGATTTTAAACTTCAGCAGAATGTCACGATTGAAGGAGAAGTTCAGTTTCCAGGTACCTATGCTTTGATAAAAGATAATGAATCTCTGGTCGACCTTTTTAAACGTGCTGGAGGACCTACAGCTGAAGCGTTCATAGATGGAGCTACGCTCTACCGAAGTGAAGACAATACCGGCTATATAGTATTTAGAATGCCCAGAGCATTGAGAGATCCTCGATCGGAGGACAATTTATTTTTAAAAGAGGGCGATAGATTGACTATTCCTAAAATCATAGATTATGTGAGAGTAGAAGGAGCTACTGATGTTGCAGAATTGTATCCTGAAAAAGTAATCGGGGCCAATAATAGGATCAACATTGCTTTTGAACCTAATAGAAATGCTAAATATTATGTAGACCGGTATGCTGCTGGCGTCTCGCGTGATGGTTCCCGAAATCGAATTGTAGTCGAACAGCCTAATGGAAGAATCAAGAAAACCCGAAATTTTGGAATTTTTAAAGTATATCCTAAAATCCAAAAGGGGAGCGTGGTTCGTGTAGGTACCCGAGACTTACCTAGAAAAAGAGTTGACTCGAATGGAGTCGCCGTTGTAAGAAGGCCGAAAACTCCAGTCAATTGGAGTAAAGTATTGGCTGATACCATGGCACAAGCCACCGCGGTATTGTCCTTTATCTTATTGATCCAAAACGTGAAATAAACTTAATCCTGTGTTTCGCTAAAATTATTTCTGGAATTAATTAATTCATGATTTTTGATATAATTACACCAGTCGCAACCTGAATCTTCGCACCCTATGTCAAACTGATGGTCAGTAATTTTAGTGTAAGTTTCCTTTATTTGCGAAGCTACCAATGTTAAATCTTCAGGACTATATTCGTATGGTTTACATTCAAATTTTTCAGGTTCTAATTTATTTGGTTGCAAAAACAAAATATTGGCCTGATAAGCATCCCACCTATTTTTAGTGTCATGATCCAATAAGAATTTATAGAAGGCTCCTTGTCTCCAATAATCTCCTCCCTGGCTTCCTTTTTTGGAGGTTCTTGTTTTCTTGATCGAACCGGTACTATCCCCTCGTCCTGATTTAAAATCTACAATGATGGACCGATCACCATATTTCAATACCTGATCAAGCTTGCCATTGATTGGGATACCTTCAAAATTGATCCTGTCGAGGTAATACTCCAATTTATAATCCGTGACATTTTTCCAAAGAGTATGATGTTGTTTAAGAAATAAAGGAAGCTGATGTGAAAATTTCCTAATCAAACCTTCATATTCTTCCTGAGTAAAATACCACTCGTTTCTTTTCATAGAGGATACAAAAAAATCTACGAGATATTCCTCATCAAAAGTTTCGTTTTTCAAAGCCTGGTAAAAATATTCGTGCAAGGCTTCGTGTACACTGATGCCCAGACCCAGGTGAGCATTGATGGCCCTGGGCACTTTGAGTATCTCTTCGAAATAAAATTTTCTTGGACAGTCCAGGTATAGATTGAGCTCGGTGCTACTCATCACAAAAGTCTGCAGAAACTCATCTATGAGCTCGTGGTTGATCAAT
>Ga0138256_10002797_pt1 | contig 18604 bp, 18 predicted proteins | sample KNB2016incub_MG_FD_105486 | JGI IMG/M metagenome (GOLD analysis project Ga0138256, IMG submission 105486) | Active sludge microbial communities from wastewater in Klosterneuburg, Austria - KNB2014incub_MG | ecosystem: Engineered > WWTP > Activated sludge > Unclassified | place: Austria... | reverse complement strand
AGTGGCTTTTGCCGACATATATCCAACTTCTGAGAATTACAATTTCATTAATGCTCTCTGAAATAAAATACTTGCCTTTATAGTTATCGTGAATTTGATTCTGTGGATAATTAGGCATTGCTGTAAGAACGGTTATTTCATGTCCTTCATATTTTAACTGTAACGCAAGGTCAGAAAGGCGATTTTGTGGAGCACCAGTCTCAGGAGGGTAATATTGGGTAAGGATGGTAAATCTCATGTTTTATGATGTGCTTAGTTCATTAATGGCTTGCTGATGTGTAATAAACTCATGTCCCGTTTCAATAAGATAATCAATTAACCATTCATACCATTGCTTCCAGGTAACAAAAGAATTTGAATAATAGCGGTCGTGAAAGAGTATTGAAAGATAATTGATTTTTAATTCTCTGGCTTTTACAATATATTTAATTGTTTCAAGTTTTGCTTGTTCGAGATTATTAATCTGCCATCGCTTTTGTCCGTTAATAATCCATCCATCCATTATTTGTAATGGAAATTCCCATAGTCCATTAATTTGATAAGGGTCTTTAAAATCCTGTATCGAAGCATCATAGGTATATCCTATCTTACCGATGAGGCTAAGAGTATGACTATTCATACGCAAATAATGCATTCTTATTCCAAACGAATCAAGCCCTGATAATTTTTTGAACGTATTAAATTCTTTTTCCATTTCGCCAGCATCATAATAGGCGATGCCATGAACACCAATTTCAAACCCTTTAGTTACAATTTTTTTAATTATTAAAGCTGCCTGATTTAATTCATACGACAAACCTACTCCATTATTTACCCCAACAAAAAAGGTGCTTTTAATATTTCTACTTTGATTAAAAGCAATAACTTCATCAACACCATTCCATTTGTTAAGAGTAAGATCTGCCAATCGGTTTAAAAATTCTTTGAATGTTATTTTTCTGTTGAGTAATTCGATTACAGAGCGAATGTAAAATTTGGGGATTATTAAATCTTTAAACCAGTGCTCATGCACGGTAATATGATCAACATCATGAGACAGTAATATTTTCATTAAAATCGGTTTCTAACTATAAACTTCAAGGCTAATTCTAATGGAAGTATGGCGCGATTAATCATATAGTAGGGGTATAATTCAGGGCCAAATCCACGCATATATTTTTCAACTTCTTTAATCATTGATCCTTCAAAATCGAACTTTTGTAGTCCAGCTTGCTTAGCATGTGATATGCAATTCCATAAGGATAGTGCACCTCCGCTGCTGCTACCAGCCTTGTCATCATATCCACCCAATAGATAGTAGGCTTTTTGGGAATCATGAATACAAAAGGATGCAGCTATTGGTATGCCGTTTTGGTAAGCAACATAAGCAAAGCTATTATGCTCGTTAGCAAACGAAAATAATATTTTGTGCAGTAAAGTTTGATTTACGGCTGTTGATTTCCTTTTAAATGTTTTTAATACTAAATTTAATACTTCATTATAATCATATGTTTGTAAAGCAACAATACCCTCTTTATTTGCTTTTTTCAAATCATTTCTTCGTTGTGCAGAACACGATGTTAACAATTGATTTTCGTCTTGTTTTAAATCAATCATATAAGTGTAAAATGGAACGACCTTAAAATTATTCCAAAAGTACGGCTGTGTATCAGTTATTTCGCAAGGCAAGGCGAGGGTTATGAGGTGAGCTTTTTGTTGATTTAAATAGTTGATAATATGATGATGTATTTTTTTTTCAAAAGATAATGCATTTGATTTATTGGAGGTTCGATTGTAAAAGATTAACCCGCAATTAGGATTAAAAGGTGTTGTTTTAAGATGTTTGAAGAATAATTTTTTTGATAGACTAAAGTAAAATGTTCCGATAATTTTATGATCATTATCAAAAATTCCGGCAATTCGCATTTGCTCATCATCAAATAGCTTTAGCCATTCGGGTTGGTGAAAAATACCACCATATTGCTTTACCAAATTCAAATAAGCGGTATGATTAATGTCAATAGTTTCAATCTTCATAAACTAACTTTTCATAAGCATTAATGAGTTTAGAGCTTTCGTTTTCCCAACTATATTGCTCCAAAATTAATTTACGTCCATTTGCGGCAAGTTGCTCAGCAAGTGTTTTGTGGGAATAAAGTTGCTCAATGGCAAGCGCAATTTTATCAGGATTCAGCGGGTCAGTAAACAAAGCACAGCCATCAAATATTTTTTTCCAATAATCAAAGTTTGACATGATTATTGGTTTTTGACATGCCATATACTCAAAAGCTTTTACAGGTAGGCTGGTAACATAATTTTTAGCTGGATATAATAATGCTATACCAATGTCAGCCGCTTTAATGTAAGGATAAACTTGATCCATTGACATAAAGCCCCAATATTTGGTTTTCGTAAAGCCGGCTAATGATGAACATGTTTTTTGATACGATTCTGATGACCATGACCCTAAAAGCCATAATTCAACAGGAATGCTCACTTTTTCAAGTGCCAGAATGATTTCCTTAATGCCGCGCTCTTCGGAAAGCCCGCCAGCATAGATTAAAGTTAGTTTATCACTTTTATGGTGATAGGCTTTTAGCTTATCAATGAGTCCTACTATGGCAAGGTTCCTGATCACAATAGTTTTAGTAACATTGAATTTACGTGCAATATCTTCTGTGGCGGCTACTATTACATCAAAAAACAAGCAGCAGAACAATTCAATATACTTTACAATAAATGATGCAAAGGTTTTAAAGAGTCTATTTGGAATATAGGGTTTATAGTAAATTTGTTTTGGAAGATCTTCATGCACATCGTAAATGACTTTTTTACCCAATATTTTTAATATTACTCCAATAGGCATTAACTCCGGATCGTGAAAATGATATACCGAAGCTTTTGTTTTTAATGCCTTTTTTAAAGCACTAAAGGATAAAAATGTGGCTCGGAATAAACGGTTGCTGGTAGAGGTTAGACTTATTATTGTAATGCCCTGATTATATTTTATTCCTCCACTGTCGGGAGCCACAATAAAGACAACATAACCTGCTTTACTAAGTGCTGTACATTCTTTAAAAAAAATACGGTCATCTAAAGCATGATGAACTGTAGTTATATGGCAAATTTTAATTCTATTCAATTTAATGTGGAGAATTTATTTCTAAAAAGTAAAAACAATATGATTATTAATCCCCAGCCACCTGAGAACATTAAAGTGCTGATTGCTGATGAAATTAATATAGCAACATAATAGAAGTTTAGCGCAAAACTAATTTTTGAATGAGTTTTGAAAATATTTTGAACAGTAATGATCAAAAAGCTTAATATGAACGCTGAAATCAGCAGACCTTTATTGCCGAAGTTGCCATAATCATACATAAAGGATGGGGCTACTACTGTCCCATGCAATCCTTTGGCGGCATAATTGGGGTAGAGGATATCATACATCTTTGCTGGAAAATCATAATAACTGCAACCTAATAATGGTGCTGCAAAGTTATATGCACAGCCATTTGCAAAAGGTAGTTCTGATGGGATTTTTTGGAACCACTTGGAAATAATTCTACCGGGAAGTATAAATACCCTTTCGCCTATTCCGCGAACAATATACCACGTAGCTACAAAAGCATTATCAGGAGCTATGTTGTTTTCATCTTGGTTTATGGCAAAAGGGTCTTCCTGATAAATATATTCAGAGGTGTTTTGTACGCCACGACCAATTAAAAAAGGATTGGCCACTATTACCAAAAAACACAAAGCAAAAGATAGCAAGGCCGACAGTGATATGAATTTTTTGTATTGGAAAGTGATGGCCAGATAAATCAATAATGGTAAAAAGATGGTTACGATATAACTTTTCTGCATGAGTAATAAAGCATAGCAGGCCCCCATGACTGAAATCAAAATGAAATATTTTTGGTGTTTAATAACAAAAAAATAAAATATAAAAAAAGGCAATATGGCTCTCAGGATAAAGCTGCTCAAATAATTCATCCATAATGGTGTAAGGTAACCAATATTGTTTCTGATTTTTGCAATTACAACATCGTCAGTTGAAGCTATTGCTTTAATTAATGGCAAATGCTTTAAAATAACGATGTGTAAAATAATGGTTACTGCTACAAACGCAATCATTCCTTTTACTATAATGTTTATCATTTTCGAACTTATTGCAAAATGACTCAATAAATCATGTAGCTTTAAAAAAGGAATTAGCAGACTAAATAAGACCGAAAATGTAATAAAAGGAATAAGATAAAATTTAAATATAATGGAGAAATAGGTAAATCCCGAATCAGAATATAGGCCGCATAAAAGAAAGAAAACTACAATCAGATAAAGTATAAGCAGATGGTTGGATTTAAGAAAGTATTTCACTTCGATAGTTTTAAGCTGTTTTGATAACTACGTACGGCTTGCATTACAAAAATGAGATAAATGCTATAAGCTAATACCTCAGTAATCGTGAGCAAAATAAGGAATTTTTTTATTTCAAAATGTTTAAAAAAAGTTAGTGATAGCATTAGTGCTAAATAAATGACTGGCCAAACACTTGCTAGTTTAATACGATTGAGGGCAATTAAAACATTACTTAATGGCGATACTACAAATTGTATGGCATAACTGAATATTAAAATTTGTAAAAAAACACCCGACATACGCCAGGTTTTGCTAAAAAACCATTCAAAAAGCATAGGTGCTATAGTTAGTGAAATGATAAATAGCAAGCCAGAAATGAGTAATAATTTTCTTAATATACTTTTTATAGTAGGTTGAATGCTTTCTTTATTTCTAACCTTTGCTGCAATGTGTTCTAAATAAATTTGTGAGAGTGATAATGTAATAAGCGAAATCGGAGCAAGAATAACAATTCGGGTTTGATTGTATAATCCGGTGATCTCCTGACTATAGTACGATGAAATAAAGAATACCGGTAATGAGGATGCTACTGCATTCATAAGTGCGGGCAATAGATTAAAAATGGGAAATTTGCGATAGTGCTTTAATGAAAGGGTAATTTCATGTGCAGGCTGTCTAAAAATATTGAGTTTTTCTTTTTTTAATTGCCATGCCATGAATGCAGATAATATTAGCCAGCCTGCGGTGAAACCGATAATTAATCCAGTTTGTTTAAAATAAATACCAACTACGATACTAATAAAAGTAATAGATACCGTTTGAATAATTTTGGAAAGGGCATTTCTTTTAAATGCTTTTTTTCTGATCAGCCAATAAGTGCCTGTTTGAAATATTCCCATGCATAATGTAATAATCGGAATGACTGATAAATAATGGTAACTTGCATGAAAATTTAACCTTTTAGCTAATGCATCACTATAAAGTAGCAGTACTAACCATAATATGAAAGCAATTAAAACACTTATTCTGATGGCGCCAGATGCAATTTTTTCAGCAGTTTCATTTTGGTCAGGTAAAATAATTGCGTGCTCGTATCTTAAACATGAAGCAATTCCTATCATTCCAGATGCAACACTAATGGTAGAAAACATGCCAAACTGTTCAGGAGTGTATATTCGGGATAAAACCGGTGAAAATACCAAAGGAATAATTTGTGCTGCAATACTTCCTGCAATAACAATGAGAGAGTTTTTATTTATCTCACTTTGGCTAATTAAACCTTTTAGGTAGCAAAGTAGGTTGAAACTTTTAATATTCATACTTTACTTTCAGGAGTGATATTTGTTTTTTAGTTTACCTGTTTGGTAGAAAAGCCAAATCAAAGATGATAAATAAACTGCAGATTGTCCAATGGAAAAAAAAGTGAGAAAATATACTGTTGAGAATTTCAATATCACGGATAAGATAATAGTTATAATTAAAACAGCAAATCCAGCCAAACTCCAAAGGTACCATTGTTTTTGTTTTGTAATGATAGAAGGAATACGAGTCATTGGTGTTCGGATGAAGTCGAAGAAAAAATAAGGGGTAAGTAGTTGTGCATAAAAGCCGGAAGTTCGCCATTGTGAGCCAAATGCCCATGCAAAAATATCAGGACCTGCCCATATTATAGGAATGACAATAATAGCTGCTATTGCCGATGAGCGTTTAAGGACGTTAACCAGCAAAGGCTGAATATTTTGTTTTGCATGATACCATTCTGCAGCTTTTTGAATGAAAACTTGTTCCATAGCATAACCAATCAGATTAAATGGTGCTTGAAGAATTCTTGCCGTAAGGCCATACCATCCAACAATTGCTGTATTGAAACTGTAAGTTAAAAAATAAACAGGACTATTAATTAATAGCATATCGATAAAAGCTTGCGGGAGATTGTATTTTGGAAAATCAGAATGACTTTTAGCTATAGAGTTTAATTTACGGTCAAAAATTTTAACAAAAGGCAGTTTTTGCTCACGATGGAGTTTTAGTAATAATAGAGATAAGGAAATAATAAGTCCCATAAAGTAGCCACCTATCAGCCCAAATTTTTGATAACCTATTAATCCTGCTATTAAAATAATACAATTAGTAACCACTGATTTCAGAATATTATTTTGAGCTATCAGCGAAAAAAGTATATGACGGTTTAGCCAGGCTATTACCGCTTTACCTAATCCATTCAATAACATCATTAGTGGCAACAACCAAAGCCACGGCAATAAAAAAGTTCTTTCAATGCTGAAGCAATAAAATAAGCTAATGGTCAAAAGGGTAATACCACTGGTAATAAGTGCTGTTCTTACACTGATATTAAAAAGTTGGTTGGCATGATGAGCAGGTGCAGGAACGATGGCTGCATCATATCGCAAACAAACGATTACCGATAGTCCGGTAAGTAAACTCATGAAAGTGGCTAAATGACCAAAATCTTCGGGAGTGTAAAGCCTTGAAAATAATGGCGCCAAAGCTACGCTAATAAGCTGCGCAATGACGCTACCCGTTATAAGGGTTCCCAGATTACGGTAATATGTTTTATGTTCAGTTGCTGCCATGAGAACTGCCTGAAGGCTGTTACTTGGCGTAATTTACCGCACGTTTCTCACGGATAACCGTAACTTTTACTTGTCCCGGATAGGTCATCTCTGTCTGAATTCTTTGTGCCAGGTCGAAGCTGAGTGTATCGGCTTGCTGGTCACTAACTTTTTCGCTTTCAACTATAACACGCAATTCACGTCCTGCTTGTATGGCAAATGATTTCTCTACACCGGGATAGGAGAGGGCAAGTGCTTCGAGGTCTTTTAGTCGTTTGATGTATTGCTCAACTATTTCGCGTCTTGCACCCGGGCGCGCACCTGATATGGCGTCACAAACCTGAATGATAGGGCTGATAAGGCTTGTCATTTCAATTTCATCGTGGTGAGCACCAATGGCATTGCATACTTCAGCATTTTCTTTATTCTTTTCGGCAAGTTTCATTCCGAGAATTGCATGTGGTAATTCAGGCTCATCGTCAGGCACTTTTCCTATATCATGTAATAGGCCTGCACGTTTGGCAAGCTTGGCATTTAATCCCAATTCACTGGCCATAATGGCACAAAGGTTGGCAACCTCACGTGAGTGTTGTAACAAATTTTGACCATAAGAAGATCGGTATTTCATTCTGCCTACCATGCGAATCAATTCAGGTGCAAGACCGTGAATTCCTAAGTCAATACAGGTGCGTTTCCCGGTTTCTATAATTTCTTCTTCAAGTTGCTTGCGTACTTTATTCACCACTTCTTCAATTCGTGCAGGGTGAATACGTCTGTCACTCATCAACTGATGCAGCGCAAGTCGTGCTAGCTCGCGTCTGACAGGATCGAAGCCACTCAGAATAATTGCTTCGGGAGTATCGTCAACAATAATTTCTATTCCTGTTGCAGCTTCAAGTGCTCTGATGTTTCTTCCTTCGCGACCAATTACACGGCCTTTTACGTCATCGTTCTCAAGATTGAAAACAGTAACAGAATTTTCAACAGCATGCTCTGTTGCCACACGCTGAATGCTTTGAATGATGATGCGTTTTGCTTCTTTATTGGCAGTTAATTTAGCTTCATCCATAATCTCTTTGATATAAGATTGTGCATGAGTGCGGGCTTCGGCTTTGAGTGTTTCCATTAACTGCGTTTTGGCTTCATCCTGGCTGATGCCTGCAATTTTTTCAAGAGCCTGAACATGCTTTTGAAGTGATTTGTCAACTTCCTGCTTACGGGCTTCTACAATCTGCATCTGTCCTTTGAGGTTGCTCTGCAAGGCTTCATACTCCTGATGTTTGCGAGAGTTTTGTTCAAGTTTTTGATTCAGTTCACGCTCTTTTTGTTTGATACGGTTTTCTGAGTCAGAAATTTTCTTGTCTTTTTCAGCAATCATCTTCTCATGCTCTGATTTTAGCTGGAAAAATTTTTCTTTTGCTTCAAGAAGTTTATCTTTTTTAATAACCTCACCTTTAGCTTCTGCTTCCTTTATCAGCGTATCCGCCTGTTGTTGAGCTGCACCTACTATTACAGCATTGTTCTTTTTTGTTACGAGGAAGGTTATAATTGCTGCTATCAATGCCGCACCTATTCCAACTCCTATGATTATTGGATCCATTTTTTAATAAAATAATTTTATATCCCCATAGGGATTTTTTGTTAAACTTTCATTCTGCAAAACACGAAACCAATCTTAAGGCTAAAGATTTGAATTCAGTTTAACGTTTTTGAAAAAGCCGAATGAACAAGCTGCACAGCAATGTACAGCAATGATTATGGTTCTTTAGTATTTATTAAACAACTCCGGCTGCGCCAGAAAACCGTTTAATAATGCATCCAGCGACTCCAGTTTTTCCATACGAGTATTTTCTGATTTCTTGCCGGAAGCCTGTTGGCTTATGAGTTCTCCGGCAATACTAAATGCACACATTGCCAGAATATCCTGATTGTCATTAACTGCATAAGATTTACGTAATGCAGCAATTTTATCATTTAAAAGCTTTTCAGCTTTTAAGATATTCTCTTGATCGGCTGCAGGAACCTTTAGGTTCAGTTGTCTGTTGCCGACATTTATAAGCATGGATACCGTTTCCATTTTATTCTTACTTATCCAATAATGCAAGACACTTGTCAATCTCCTGCACGTATTCGTCAATTCTTGATTTCAAAAATTTATTCTCTTCTTTTGTTTCTGTTGTTTCGTTGGTGGCTAAATTAAGTGATTTATTTGTTTCCTCCAACTGAGTCAACTGTTGCCCCTGCATATCAATCTTTTGCTCATGGTGGCGCATCTTTTCTGTAAGGCTTTTAACCTGCTCTGTCAATTGACGGTTTTCATCTTCATACATGGCTTTTTCTTCTGCCAGGTTTTTATTGAGTTCAATTAGTTTTTGAATTTTTGATTCAATAGCTTTGATTTTTTCGAATTGCTGATCCATAATTATTTGATTAAATGGTTTTTGATTCAGTAAAAATATTATTCCTGATTGTATTACGACCTCATCAAACTAAAAATTAGCAACAACACTTTGTTAATTATTCAAAATAAGGGCAACTGTCCTTAAAACATAATACTTTGGATTGTAATTGTTTGTTATAACTCTGTTTAAGTAATTGAAGTTATTTATTTGTAAAACAGTTGTTTGTACGAAATAATAGATGTTATTGTGTTAAACATCGCTATCTTCCGGTTTAGTTGAAACCTCTTATTTTTGCCAACTTCATGACTAAGTATTTTTTCACATTCCTTTTTGCTTCTGTAATTTTAATTGCTCAGGCTCAAAAAACTCCTTCAAAAATAGAATTGGTACATGCCAATACTTTGGAAGGTGATGATGCTTTGGGTAAAGATGTAAGACGTCTTTTAGGAGAAGTGGTTTTTAAGCAAGAAAACACATTTATGTATTGCGACAGTGCCTATCTCTATGCTGCAACAAACAGTATGGATGCTTTTGGGAATGTGCGGATTGAACAAGGCGATACCATTAGTCTAACTGGTGACATTTTAAAGTATAATGGCAACAGCAGACAAGCGCGTTTACTCAACAACATTATTTTTAGCGACAGAAAAATGACTCTTGTTTCACAAAACCTCAACTATAATCTTGATACAGGTATTGCAGATTATGTTGATGGCGGTCGGATTGTTGATGGCGCGGATACTTTAACCAGTCGCTTTGGCACGTACTTTAGTAATCAGAAAAAATTAGCATTTAAGAAAGATGTTGTATTGAAGCATCCCGGATATAGAATGGAAACCGACACCCTGGTTTATGGAACGGTTAATAAGGTTGCCGAATTTTATGGCCCATGTTATATTCGTTCAAACGACAGTTCCGTTATTTACTGTGAGAACGGGTGGTACAATACGATGACCGATAAAGCCTTCTTCAGTAAAAATGCTTTTGTTCAGAATAAAAATCAAATTCTTAAAGGCGACAGTATGTTTTTTGACAATAAGTCCTCAGCCGGAGAAGCATTTAAAAATGTTAGCATTACGGATACAACAGAAAAAATCGTTGTCAATTCTGACTATGGATATTATAATGGGAAGAGGGGCAATTCTTTTATGACTGGCAATTTACTGATGACTAGGATGTTTGAAAAAGACAGTTTGTATATGCATGGCGACAGTCTTACATCATTGTTTGATTCAACAGGAAAAGCAATTTCTTATGCGGTTTACCACAATGTTAGAATGTATAAGAAAGACTTGCAGGCAACTTGTGATTCTCTGATATACACTGCTGCAGACAGCATGTTGAATTTATATCACAATCCGGTGATGTGGAATGAAGCCAATCAGCTTACTGCAGATTCTATTTCAATGCTTATTACTTCTGCCGGTATTCAAAAATTGTTTCTTAATCAGTCTGCATTTATTACCTCTAAAGAAGACAGCATTCGGTTTAATCAACTTAGAGGAAAAACCATGGTTGGACATTTTAAAGACAATATGTTGAGTAAAATTGATGTTTTCGGCAATGGTCAGAGTATTTATTTTGCTAGAAATAAAAAGAACGAACTAACAGGAGTCAATCGTGCCGACTGTAGTAACATGATTATAATAATTAAAGATAGCAAAATCAGTAAACTTAAACTTATAGAAAAACCTGATGCAACATTTTATCCAATTGGCGAACTTGCAGCCTCAGAGCTGATGTTAAAAGGGTTTAACTGGCAGGAAAGTAAGCGCCCTGTGGACAAGAATGATATTTTTAGAAAAAATTAGTACAAATGTTTAAACTTAAATTACCAACAGACCCACGATGGGTAAATATAGTTGAGACAAATATTCCTGAAATTCTTACTGACCATGCCTGGTGTGAGCAGAAGGCTGCAAGCAATGCCATATCCCTGATTGTTCGTTTTCCGGAATATACAGAAATGGTGAAAGTATTATGTGATATTGCCAGAGAAGAAATGGAGCATTTCAGAATGGTGGTTGAGAAAATGGAACAGCGTGGCTGGACTTTGGGTCCCGAGAGAAAAGATGATTATGTGAACCGTATTTATCAGTTTCAGCGCAAAGGAGGAACCCGTAACCAGCGAATGGTTGACCATCTGCTTTTTGCCGCAATGATAGAAGCACGCAGTTGCGAAAGATTCAAAGTGCTAAGTGAAAACATAAAAGACAATGACCTTGCCGCATTTTATCGGGAGTTGATGATAAGTGAAGCCAATCACTACACAACATTTATAAACTTTGCAAGAGAGCATGCAACAGATGATGATGTAGAAAAACGTTGGGAGGAATATCTTGCATTTGAGGCAGAGATTATTGCTCAATTTGGTAAGAAGGAGACTGTGCACGGTTAATTTAAATGAAAGTAAGACAAACAGTGTTATGAAAGATATTTCGATTATTATTCCTATTTATAATGAAGAGAACAACATCCATCTGTTACATGAAAGTCTCACTTCTGTTGTTTCAAAAATCAGCAACAGTTATGAACTTATATTTATTAATGATGGCAGCCGCGACAATAGCCTTTCAATGGTAAAGGCACTTGCTGCAAATGACCAACATGTTTACTATATAAACTTCAGCCGCAACTTTGGACATCAAATTGCTGTTAGTGCAGGACTGGATTTTTGTACCGGAAATGCTGTAGCCATTATTGATGCCGACTTGCAAGACCCACCGGAGTTGATTCAGGAAATGTATCAAAAAATGAAAGAGGGATTTGAGGTTGTTTATGCAAAACGGAAAAGCAGAGATGGCGAAAACTTTATAAAAAAATTTACAGCAAAAATTTTTTATAGAATACTTGCCCGAATTACCTCTGTAGAAATTCCTGTTGACACCGGAGATTTCCGCATTATGGATCGTAAAATCGTTGATGTGCTTAAACACATGCCTGAGCAACAGAAATATTTGCGTGGACAAATACCCTGGATTGGTTTCAGGCAAACCTTTGTAGAATACGACCGCAAAGAGCGGCATGCTGGCGAAACAGGTTATACCTACAGAAAAATGATGCGTTTTGCTATTGATGGGATTACCTCATTTTCAACAGCTCCATTAAAATTTGCTACTGCCAGTGGCTTTGTAGTTTCTTTTATTTCTTTTATCTGGATATTGTATGCACTTTACTCACGCTTTATCATTAAAGATTATGTGCAGGGATGGACATCTATAATGATTGCTGTCTTATTTCTTGGAGGGGTACAACTTATTTGTATTGGAATCATTGGAGAATACATCAGCCGCATGAGTGCCAATATCAGAAACAGACCATTATATGTTGTGCAAGATACCAACATACAATCATGATAGCATAAAGAAAAGTTTTATGAGTCACAACCATCAGTACTGCAACTTTCTCCAGAGGTTATTTGTAAACCGGATTGCGGATTAGTTTCAAGCCATTCACTGTAAGATTTGTTCAATGTGTCGAGAAATACTTCTGTTGGTTGCGCACCTGAAATAGCGTACTTTCTGTTGAAAACAAAAAAAGGAACTCCGGTTACACCGATTGCTCTTGCTTCCTGAATATCCTGATCTACTTCATAAGCATAAAGGTCGTCTGCCAATGCTGTTGTAACCTCTTCTTTAGTTAATCCTGATGCAATGCCAATAGCAATTAATTCAGCATCATCAGCAAGGTTTTTTCCCTCGGTAAAATAAGCGTTAAACATATTTTCTTCAACCCGGTCGGCAAGTCCTTTCTTTTTTGAAAATTGAATAACACGATGTGCCTTGACCATATTGGCAACTACTAATTTGTCTAGTTGATAATCCAGTCCTGCTTGTTTGGCCATGGCAACCACATGTTCATGCATTTTTACCGACTGTGCAAGGCTGATGCCTTTTCTTTCGGCCAGATATTCATAAACATTAAGTGGTTTCTCAAATTCCAGTGGAGTTTCAGGATCTAGCAAATAGCTTTTCCATTTCAACTCTATATTATTCTTGCCTGCAAATTGTTTTAATGCATTTTCATAGTGACGTTTGCCGATGTAGCAAAAGGGGCACATAATGTCGCTCCAGATTTCAATTACCATTTTTTTTAAATATTATTTTGACGGATAAACAACAACTACTGAAAATAGTTTTTTAAGTGATGGCTATCCACTGCTGACAGTGTTGATGAAGAATTAGGTAAGGAGATAATTTGATAATTCAGAATTGTTATTACGTATTGCAGATAACCTTGTGCTTTAACCTAAGGAATATAAGAGCCTTTTCTCCATCGTTGAAAAGGCAGGCACAAAAAAAGCCTCGCTTATTGACGAGGCTTTTTCTACAAATCAAAATGAAACTTTTTTATTTTTTCTTGGTCTCAGCTGTCTTAACAATTTTTTCTTCAATACGTGCAGCCTTACCTGAAACATTACGCAGGTAATAGATTCTTGCTCTTCGAACAACACCGCGTTTGTTTACATCAATTTTAGTGATTTTAGGGCTGAACAATGGGAAAATACGTTCAACACCTACACCATTAGAAATTTTACGAACGGTAAATGTTTGTGTAGCTCCATGTCCTTTACGTTGAATAACTACGCCCTGAAACTGCTGCTCGCGCTCTTTATTACCTTCAATAATTTTATAGAAAACGGTAATGGTATCACCAGCTTTGAAATCCGGAGTATCTTTTACCGGTATTAACTGTTTTTCTGCTAATTTAACTAAATCCATCGCTTTAATGTTTTGATGATGATAAATTTTGGGAGTGCAATAATAGTAAAAAAAGCTTTAGGGAAATAAGATTTCTCCTAACTTTTTAAAATTTATTTAAAAAACCGCATTTTATTGAAAAACAGTTATTTGCTGTTGTTGTCAGATAAGTCCGGTCTTCTTATTTGGGTACGTTCCAGGCTTTGTAGGTGCCGCCATTCATTAATAAGGCTTTCATTACCGGATAAAAGAACTTCAGGAACATCCCAGCCTTTGTAATTTGCCGGTCGGGTATAAACAGGTGGTGCCAGCAGGTTATCCTGAAAAGAGTCAGACAGGGCCGAGGTTTCATCATTTAATACTCCCGGAATAATTCTGATGATACTATCACATAGTACAGCTGCGGGTAGTTCACCACCTGAAAGAACATAGTCGCCCACAGAAATTTCGCGTGTAATAAGATGCTGCCGCACTCTTTCATCAACACCTTTGTAATGACCACAAAGGATGATGATGTTTTTTTTCAGCGACAGGCTATTGCTCATTCCCTGGTTAAGTTGTTCGCCATCGGGTGACATATAGATGACTTCGTCATAAGTTCTTTTTGATTTAAGGTCTGCAATACAGTGGTCAATAGGTTCTATCATCATCACCATTCCGGCACCACCGCCAAAGGCATAGTCGTCAACGCTTTTATGTTTGTTGGTGGCATAGTCGCGAAGGTTAATGATATTTATTTCAACAAGATTTTTCTGAATGGCTCTTTTAAGAATAGAATGACTGAAAGGGCCTTCAAGCAAACCGGGATGTACTGTTATAATATCAATGTGCATCATCAGATTTCAGTGGTTTTGGCCTGGTTCCAAAAAACATCCATTTGCGCCAACGATAGTTCATGTAACGTTTTTCCTGATTCCTTAACCTTTTCTTCCATATACCTGAAACGTGAAATAAATTTTCTGTTAGTGCGCTCTAATGCCTCATCAGGATTCAAGTTGTGAAAACGTGCGTAATTGATTAAGGCGAAAAAAACATCTCCTAATTCGGCAGACATTTCTTTTTGGTCTTTGCGAGACACTGCTTCCTGAAATTCGTTGAACTCTTCTTCAACTTTTTCCCACACCTGCTCGGGTTTTTCCCAGTCGAAACCTGCACCACGAGCTTTCTCCTGGATGCGTTGGGCTTTTACCATACTGGGTAATGAGCGTGGCACTCCTTCTAATACAGATTCCTTACCTTCTTTCATTTTTAACTTTTCCCAGTTACGTTTTACTTCTTCTTCATCGGCACCAGCAATTTTTCGTCCATCGGCAGCAGGATAAATATGTGGATGACGCGAAATTAATTTTTCACATTCTGTATTAATTACATCAGCAATGTTAAATAAGTTTTTTTCTTCAGCTATGCGCGAATAAAAAATCAGATGCAGCATAATGTCGCCCAATTCTTTTTTAACCTCTTCCAAATTGTTGTCTAAGATGGCATCACTCAATTCATAAACCTCTTCAATGGTGAGATGCCGTAGCGACTCAATAGTTTGCTTTTTATCCCATGGGCATTGTGTACGCAGTTCGTCCATGATGGTACAAATTCTTTTAAAGGCATTTAATTTTTCTTCCATTGTTAAAAGCATTTTCTTTGCAAAGGTATGATTCATAAAGAAGGCATTAGTTTTCTGTCCACACTATTTTTACTCATGATGACTGTTGCTGTACAAGGGCAGCAAGTCACACATGGTACGTGGATACTTGGCGCAGAGGGGCATTATGGTTTTGTAATGGCTCACCGGCCTTCTGTTCAACCACTGCAGCATAGCCATCTTGGTGGTATGATGATTACATTATCACATCAGGCAGATGGCAAGCGGACATGGCAGCAACATTTTCATTTTCCTGAAACAGGAGTTAAATATGGTTTTTTTGGTTTGGGAAATAAAGAACAGTTAGGTTATGGTCATGTAGTATATCCATACATTGACATTCCACTCGGCAGGTCAGAAAAGCCATTTCTGCATTTTCAATTTGGATGGGGATTGGGATATGTTACAAAACCTTATAACAGAAATGAAAATTATCAGAACGTAGCTATTGGCTCACATCTGAATGCTGTTATTGCATTTAACCTTCACTCGGAGTTTTGGTTTACTAAACGAGATAGAATAGCTCCTGCCATAGGGCTGACGCATTTTTCAAATGGAAGTACAGCAATGCCAAACCTCGGCATTAATTTAATCTCGGCACAACTACATTACAGCCATTCTTTTGGTGAGCCAAAAAGTATTATCAAGCAAGAGTCTCTGCCATTTGAAAATAGAAACCGATTCACGATTTTTGGAGCATGGGCATTTAAACAGGTTTATCCTCTAGCGGGACGCACCTGGTATGCATGGACGCTTTCTCCAGCATTTTTAAGACAGTACAGCCCTAAATCAGCGGCAGGCATAAGCGTTGATATGTTTTATGACCCGACTATTAATTACAGACTTGAATATGAAGACATGAAAACACAAGGTACGTGGTCAAATTTTCGTGGAGGTGTTGCAGGAGCGTATGAGATTATTTTTTCAGATTTTTCTGTTATACTGCAAATGGGTGTTTATGCAAAAAATGATTGGAAGAAAGATGGCTTGTTCTACAACAGATTAGGTATGCGTTACCGCATTTATGATGGAATGTTTGCTTGCATCAACTTGAAAACACATATTGCAAGAGCCGATTTTATAGAGTGGGGGATAGGATATAATTTTAATAAAAAAGCATGGAATTAAAAGAACTATTGTTGTGGGTAATTGCGTCAATACTGGTGCTGAATTATCTGTTGAGTATGAGTTTGTCTATTTTAAATTTATTAAATTTATCAGAAAAGCAACCGGATGAACTGAAACAATTTTATGATGAAGAAAGGTATAGAAAATCACAACAATATGAACATGAGAAAAGCCGCTTTGGGATGCTTAGTGAAACAGTCATGTTTATCATATCATTCTTTTTTCTGATTTATGGTGGTTATGGTTGGCTTGATGGCTGGACACATGGTATTACTACAGATTTGTTATGGTCCACTTTGCTGTTTTTTGGAATTTTTGCACTCTTCAGTGATTTAATAAGCATACCGTTTTCTCTTTATTCCACCTTCGTAATTGAAGCACGTTATGGATTTAACAAAACAACATTTGCTGTCTTTATTTCAGACAGAATTAAAGGATATTTTCTTGCCGGAGCATTAGGTGGAAGTCTATTGGCCTTGTTTGTTTTGTTTTATCAATATACAGGAAGTGATTTTTGGATTTACATGCTTGTAGTCTTTGCTTTCTTTATGGTATTATTGAATATGTTTTACACTTCGTTGATTCTGCCAATGTTCAATAAACTTACTCCGTTGGCTGATGGTGAAGTGCGTACTGCAATTGAGAATTATTGTCAGAAAAACAAATTTGAAATTACAAACCTCTATGTAATGGATGGAAGCAGACGATCATCAAAAGCAAATGCGTTTTTCAGTGGATTAGGCAAAAAGAAAAAGATTGTACTTTTTGACACCCTGGTAAATAATTATTCGAAAGATGAGTTGGTTGCTGTGTTGGCTCATGAAGTAGGACATTACAAGAAAAAGCATACACTTTTTTCAATGATATTTTCTATACTCCAAACGGCTTTAATGTTGTGGTTACTTTCTGTTTTTATCAATAATGAATGGTTTTCATTAGCCTTGGGAGGAACAGACTACAGCCTGGCATTAAGTCTAATTGCCTTTACTTTATTGTATTCGCCTTTATCACTTATTACAGGAATTCTGATGAATATTTATTCCAGAAAGAATGAATTTGAAGCTGATAATTTTGCAAGAGTAACATTCAGTGCAGAAGCGTTAGCAAGTGCATTAAAAAAACTCAGTTCAGATAGTTTGTCAAACCTTACCCCGCATCCAATGTATGTATTCTTTTATTACTCGCATCCGCCTTTATTGCAGCGGTTAAAAGCGTTGCAGGTGTAGTTCTGATTTCTACTTTTTATAATTAAAGTTATAGCGGTTTAACATGCAATGTCAACAACATTGTGCGAAAAAAATCATGAAACAACTGTAAAGTTGAAATAAACTTCTGTTATTTGTAACTATAGCTACAGGTATGGAGTTGTTTCATATAGGATTTTTGACAGTAAGACTACTTGATATAATTGATGTATTAATTGTAGCATGGGTGCTTTATAAACTTTATCGTTTATTGAAAGGTGGTGTTGCTATGAATATCCTTATTGGTATTCTCACCATTTATTTTCTCTGGTGGCTTTTTGTGAAAGTGCTCGATATGCAATTGCTTGGTGCATTGTTTGGACAGTTTATTGGTGTTGGGGTCATTGCACTCATTATTGTTTTTCAGCAGGAGCTGCGCAGGTTTTTAATTTTTGTAGGCTCAAATACCATTTTCACCCGTGGCGATTTTTTTAAAAACCTTTTTCATGGAAATTTCAAGCTGCAACAACCTATTGAGTTAAGTGTAATGCCCATTGTTCATGCCTGCGTTTCAATGTCAAAAACAAAAACAAAAACTTTAATTGTTGTTACCAGAAAAACCGATTTGAATTTGTTT
>Ga0138256_10002795_pt1 | contig 18610 bp, 21 predicted proteins | sample KNB2016incub_MG_FD_105486 | JGI IMG/M metagenome (GOLD analysis project Ga0138256, IMG submission 105486) | Active sludge microbial communities from wastewater in Klosterneuburg, Austria - KNB2014incub_MG | ecosystem: Engineered > WWTP > Activated sludge > Unclassified | place: Austria... | reverse complement strand
CCTCCCCGGGGAATCCGCCCTGCGATCGGGACAGCGCTCCCTCACAGCGCCCGCGCCAGGCACCACACCTCGACCTGCGCCGCGCCGGCGGCGAACAGCGCCGCCGTGACCGCCTCGGCGGTGGCCCCGGTGGTGATCACGTCATCGACCAGCGCGATGCGTCGCCCGGCGCAGCCCGTGGCATGAAAGGCACCCTGCAGGTTGCGGCTGCGTGCCGCCGCGCCCAGCTGCTTCTGGTCGGCGGTGCGCTGCACCCGCCGCACCAGGGTGTTCGAGAGCGCGAGTCCGAGTTCGGCGGCGAGCACGCGCGCGATGCGTTCGGACTGGTTGAAACCGCGCTCGCGCAGGCGCGCCGGGTGCAGCGGCACCGGCACCAGCACCAGACCGGTTCGCCGCGCTGGCGGCAGTGCGGCGAGGCGTCGTGCGAGCAGCCCCGCGAGCATGCGTCCGCAGGCAAGATCGCCCTGGAACTTGAAGCGCGAGACCAGTTCGCGCACCGGGTGCTCGTAGCGCAGCGCGGCGATGCAGGCGCCGAAGCGCGGCGCGCGCTGCAGGCAGGGGCCGCAGGGCGCGCCGTGCGCATCCGCCAGCGGCATCGCGCAGCGCGGGCAGGCATTGTCGAGCAGCGGGAGTTGCGCGGCGCAGTCGGCGCACAGGTCCAGCGCTGCGCGGGCCGCGCCACCACAGAGCAGGCATGTGGCGGGCAGCAGCCCGCGCAGCAGTGACTTGTAAACCATTGGCGTCCGTTCCGGTTGACAAGCTATTCGCCGGGCCGGACACTTCCAGCCCCTTTTCGAGCCACTTTCGGGGTTTGTGATGCCCAATGCAAGCAACGCCGGCGCCGTGCGCAGCGACTGGTCGCGCGACGAGGTCGAGGCCCTGTTCGCGCTGCCGTTCAACGAGCTGCTGTTCCGCGCCCACGGCGTGCACCGCGCGCATTTCGACCCGACCGAGGTGCAGGTGAGCACGCTGCTCTCGATCAAGACCGGCGCCTGCCCCGAGGACTGCAAGTACTGCCCGCAGAGCACCCGCTACGACACCGGGCTCGAGCCCGAGAAGCTGCTCGAGGTCGAGCGCGTGCTGGACTCGGCGCGCGCCGCGCGTGCCGCGGGTTCCTCGCGCTTTTGCATGGGTGCCGCGTGGCGCTCGCCGAAGGACCGCGACCTGCCGTTGCTGACGGCCATGATCAGGGGCGTCAAGGATCTCGGCATGGAGACCTGCATGACGCTCGGCATGCTCAGCGCCGGGCAGGCCGGGGCGCTGGCCGAGGCCGGGCTCGATTACTACAACCACAACATCGACACCTCTCCGGAGTTCTACCCGGAGATCGTCTCGACGCGCTGCTTCCAGCAGCGGCTCGACACGCTCGCCAACGTGCGCGAGGCGGGCATGAAAGTCTGCTGCGGCGGTATCGTCGGCATGGGCGAGGGGCGCGAGGACCGCGCGGGCCTGCTGCTCGCGCTGGCCACGATGCCCGAGCATCCCGAGAGCGTGCCGATCAACCTGCTGGTGCGCGTCCCCGGCACGCCGCTGGAGGAGCAGCCGGACCTGGATCCCTTCGAGTTCGTGCGCGCGATCGCGGTGGCGCGCATCCTTATGCCGGCCTCGCATGTACGCCTGTCAGCCGGGCGCGAGAGCATGAGCGACGAGCTGCAGGCGCTGGCCTTCTTCGCCGGCGCCAACTCGATTTTCTACGGCGAGAAGCTGCTGACCACCGCGAATCCCGAAAGCGAGCGCGATATGCAGCTGTTCCGCCGCCTCGGCCTGCGCCCGCAAAAGCGCGCGCCCGCCCCTGATCGGGCCGCGGCGCGCCCGGTGGCCGCGAACGCGCTGTTCTACGACGCCGCCACGGCCTGAGCGCGCGCGGCGTGGCGGGCGCTTTCGCGAGCCTCGGCGCGGATCTCGCGGCCAGGGCGGCCGCCGGCCTGTATCGCGGGCGCCGCGTGCTCGAGGGGCCGCAGGCCACCACGGTCCGCGTCGATGGCCGCGAGCTGCTCGCCTTCTGCAGCAACGATTACCTCGGTCTGGCGAACGATCCGCGCGTGATCGGTGCGCTGCAGCAGGGCGCTGCCCGCTACGGCGCCGGCAGCGGCGCCTCGCACCTGGTCTCGGGTCACAGCCGCGCGCACCACGAGCTGGAAGAAGCGCTGGCGCAGTTCACGAATCGCCCGCGCGCGCTGCTGTTCTCCGGCGGTTATGCCGCCAACCTCGGCGTGATCAGCGCGCTGCTCGGCCGCGGCGACGCGGTGTTCCAGGACCGCCTGAACCACGCCTCGCTGCTGGACGGCGGACTGCTGAGCGGCGCGCGCCTGCAGCGCTTCCTGCACAACGATGCCGCCAGCCTCGAGTCGCGCCTTGCGCGCAGCCCCGCGCGGCGCAAGCTGGTCGCGGTGGACGGCGTGTTCAGCATGGACGGTGACGAGGCCCCGCTGGCGGCGCTGGCCGCGGTGTGTGCGCGCCACGATGCATTGTTGTACGTCGACGATGCGCACGGATTCGGCGTGCTCGGTGAGCGCGGCGCCGGGACGCTGGAAAAGCAGGGCATGGGCAGCGCCGGGGTACCGCTGCTGATGGCGACGCTCGGCAAGGCGCTCGGCGTCGCCGGGGCCTTCGTCGCCGGCAGCGAGGAGCTGATCGAGACGCTGATCCAGTTCGCGCGCACCTACGTCTACACCACCGCGATGCCGCCGGCGCTGGCCGTGGCGGCCGCTGAAAGCCTGCGCATCGTGCGCGAGGAGCCGTGGCGGCGCGCGCACCTGCAGGAATTGATCGGGCGCTGGCGTGCCGGAGCGAATGCGCTGGGCCTGCAGTTGCTGCCGTCGCAAACCGCGATCCAGCCACTGCTGCTGGGCGATGCCGCCACCGCGCTGCGCTGGTCCGAACAGCTGCTGGCGCGCGGCCTGCTGGTGCCGGCGATCCGTCCGCCCACCGTGCCGCGGGGCCAGTCGCGCCTGCGGGTGACGCTGAGCGCCGCGCACACCGTCGCCGAGGTCGAGCGCCTGTTGCAGGCGCTGGCGGACATCGCGGGCGCATGAGCGCCGCTGCCCCCACGGTGCCCGCGCCGCAGCGGCAAGTGGTGCGCCGTCGCGTCGTGCTGCTGCACGGCTGGGGCAGCCGGGGCGAGGTTTTCGCCGCCCTGGCCCGGGCGCTCGCCGCGCATTTCGATGTGCTCGCGCTGGATCTGCCCGCGCACGGCGCGGCCGCGCACGAGGCCTTTCCGCGCGAGGAGGCGGCACTGCTCGGCTGGATGCGCGAGCGCATTCCCGCCGGGGCCGTGTTGGCGGGATGGTCGCTCGGCGGCGCGCTCGGGCTGCGTTTCGCGCAGGCCTTCCCGGGTCATCTCGCCGCGCTGGTCACCATCGCGACGAGCCCCTGTTTCCTGCAGCGCGAGGGCTGGTCCGCGGGCATGGATGCGGCGAGCTTCGCGGCATTTCGCGCCGGCCTGCTCGCGGACGCGCCGGCGCAACTGGCACGTTTCGCGGCACTGCAGGCGCACCGGGACCTGCGCCAGCGCGAGATGGCGCGCGAGCTGCGCGCGCTCGCCGCGGCGCCCGCCGACCCCGGCGAGTTGCTGGCAGCACTGGATACGCTCGCGCGCCTCGACCTGCGCGCCGGGCTGGCGGCGCTGGAGCTGCCGGTGCTGCACGTGCTGGGCGAGCGCGACGCCATCGTGGCGCCGCAGGTGGCCGCGCACTATGCGCGGCTGCAACCGCGCGCCAGCGTGTGGCTGGTGCCCGGCGCGGCACATGCACCGTTCCTGTCGCGGCCCGCGGCGGTTGCCGCGCGGGTGACGGATTTTCTTCTGACATGTTTCGCCACGCCGCTCGCCGCTGCCGCGCGCAGCAAGCAGGATGTCGCGCGCTCCTTCGGCCGCGCGGCGGCGGGCTACGAGCGCGCCGCGGCACTGCAGCGCACCATCGGCGAGGAGCTGCTGGCGCTGGCGCCGCCGCTCGACCCGGCGCGCGTGCTCGACATCGGCAGCGGCACCGGCCATTTCAGCGCCCGGCTGGCGCAGCGTTTTCCGCGCGCCGGGGTGATCGGGCTCGACCTTGCCGAGGGCATGTTGCGCCAGGCTCGCGCAGGCGCGCCGGGCGGCGCAACGAGTTGGCTGTGCGCCGACGCCGAGCAGCTGCCGCTCGCCGGCGCGAGTATCGATCTCGTGTATTCCAGCCTCGCGCTGCAGTGGTGCGAGAGCCCGGTACGGGCGCTGGCGGAAATCGCGCGCGTGCTGGCGCCGGGCGGCCAGGCGCTGATCGCGACGCTGGGAGATGACACGCTGTGGGAACTGCGCGCCGCTTGGCGCGCCGTCGACGACGGCGTGCACGTGAACCGTTTCGAGAGCGTCGCGGCGCTGGAACGGGCGGCGCGCGCGGCGGGGCTCGCCGTGCGCGTGATCGGGCAGAAGTACCACCTGCCCGCGTACCCGGACGTGCAGGGCCTCGCGCGCGAGTTGCGCGCGATCGGGGCGCACAACGTGAACGCCGGTCGCCCCGGCGGGCTCGCCGGGCGCGGTGCGTGGCGCCGGCTGCAGTCGGCCTACGCATTGTTCGCCAACCCCGACGGCACCCTGCCAGCCACCTACCGGGCGCTGTGCCTGCGGCTGGAGAAACCCCGTGGCTGAGGCCTGGTTCGTGACCGGCACCGACACCGGGGTCGGCAAGACCCTGGTCGCGGCCGCGTTGCTGCGGGCGGCCGGAGCGAGTGGCGCGCGCACGATCGGCCTCAAGCCCATCGCCTCCGGTGCCGTCGCCACCGCCGAGGGGCTGCGCAACGAGGACGCGTGCGCGCTGCTCGCCGCCATGAACCAGGAGCTGCCCTACGCGCTGGTGAACCCGGTGGTGCTGGCGCCCGCGGTGGCGCCGCATATCGCCCTCGCCGAGGCGGGCCTGGCGCTCGACGTTGCCGCGCTGCACGCGCGCTGCCTGCCGGCGCTGGCGCGGCCGCACGACGTCGCCGTCGTCGAGGGCGCCGGCGGCTGGCGGGTGCCGCTCAATCATGCCGAGACCCTGGCCGACCTCGCGCGCCGGCTGGGTTTCCCGGTGGTGCTGGTGGTCGGCCTGCGGCTGGGCTGCATCAACCACGCGCTGCTGACGGCCGAGGCGGTGCGCGCCGACGGGCTGCGGCTGGCCGGGTGGGTGGCCAACCAGGTCGATCCCGGCATGGCCAATCTTGCCGACAATCTCGCCACCCTCGATGCGATGCTCGGTGCCCCGCGCATCGGTTTCATCCCGTGGCGCGCCGGTATCGACGTGCGTACTGCGGCGGGTTTGCTCGACATCGGCCGGCTGCGCCGTGGCGCGCAGGATTGAGTGCCCGCGCACGGCAGGCTTGCGGGTCCGGATGTACACTTGCAGCGCCTTCACTTTCGCGGAGCACTCCCCGTGAGCAGCACTCCCATTGGCCAGACCGGATTCCAGGGGCTGCGCGACAGTCTCGAGCGCGCCCAGGCCGCCGCGACGCGCGTCGTCTCGAGCGCCGCGGGCGGCGATGCCGGACAACTCACCGAGGCTATCGTCGAACTGCAGGCCGCGAAGCTGCAGGCCGGTGCGGCAGCGCAGGTGGTGCGCGCGGCCGACGACACGCTGGGCACGCTGCTCGACGTCCTGGCCTGAGGCCTGCGCGTTTACCTGCCATGTAATGGTTCCTGCGCGCCCCCGCGACTAGCATCCGGGCGGTCGAATTCCCGCTCCAGAGGTTCTTCATGCTGTCCTACAAGGCCCCGCTGCGCGATATGAGTTTCGTCAGGGACGAATTGCTCGGTTTTCCGGCACTGTTCGCCGCGCTACCCGGCTGCGAGGAGTTCACGCCCGACCTGATCGATGCGATCCTCGGCGAGGCGGCCAGGTTCTGCGAGAACGTGCTGGCGCCGCTGTACCGCAGCGGCGACGAGGAAGGCTGCACCTGGACTCCCGAGGGCGTGCGCACCCCTGCCGGTTTCCGCGAGGCCTACGCGCAATACGTGGAAGGCGGCTGGGCTGCGCTGAGCACTCCGCCGGAATACGGCGGCCAGGGCCTGCCGCCCTCGATGGGCCTGTTCGTCGAGGACATGATGGGCACGGCGAACTGGGCCTGGACGATGTATCCGGGGCTCTCCCACGGGGCCACCCGGACGTTGAAGGTGCACGGCACCGACGAGCAGAAGCAGACCTACCTGCGTCACCTGGTGAGCGGCGAGTGGACCGGCACCATGTGCCTGACCGAGGCGCACGCGGGCAGCGATCTGGGCTTGCTGCGCACGCGCGCCGAGCCGCAGGCCGACGGCTCCTACCGCATCACCGGCACCAAGATCTTCATTTCCGCGGGCGACCACGACATGGCCGCGAACATCGTGCATATCGTGCTCGCGCGCCTGCCGGACGCGCCGCCCGGCACCAAGGGCATCTCGCTGTTCCTGGTGCCCAAGAAGCTGCCGCAGGCCGACGGCACGCTGGTACCCAACAGCGTTTCCTGCGGCTCCATCGAGCACAAGATGGGCATCAACGCTTCCGCGACCTGCGTGATGAACTTCGATGCCGCCACGGGTTTCCTGATCGGCGCGCCGAACCGCGGCCTCAACCACATGTTCACGTTCATGAACGCGGCGCGCCTCGGTACCGCGATGCAGGGCCTGGCGGCGGCCGAGCTCTCGTTCCAGGGCGCGCTGGCCTATGCGCGCGAGCGCCTGCAGGGCCGCTCGCTCTCGGGACCGAAGAACCCCTCCGGGCCCGCCGATCCGCTGATCGTGCACCCGAACATCCGTCGCATGCTGCTCACGCAGAAGGCCTATGCCGAGGGCAGCCGCGCCTTCCTGTACTGGCTGTGCCAGCTGGTCGACATCGCGGACAAGTCTGCCGATGCGGCGGAGCGCAAGCGGGCCGAGGACCTGATGGCGCTGCTGACACCGGTGGCCAAGGCCTTCGTCACCGAGGCCGGCTACGAAGCGGCGAATCTCGGCGTGCAGGTGTTCGGCGGGCATGGCTACGTGCGCGAGCACGGCATGGAGCAGATCGTGCGTGACACGCGCATCGCGCTGATCTACGAAGGCACCAGCGCGATCCAGGCACTGGACCTGCTCGGGCGCAAGATCATGGGCAGCGGCGGCGAACTGCTGCACGGCTTTGCCGCCATCGTCGAGCAGTTCTGCAGCGAAAACGCGGGGAACGCGGACATGGCGCCGCTGGTCGCCGCGCTGACGGCAACCGGCAAGCGGCTCGAGGGCCTGACGATGCACATCGCGGGCGCGGCGATGAAAAATCCCGACGAGGCCGATGCCGCGGCCTTCGAGTACCTGATGTTCATGGGGTATTTCGTGCTCGGCTTCATGTGGGCGCGCATGGCACGCACCGCGCTCGACGCGCTGGCGGGCGGCACCGGCGAGGCGGATTTCTATACCGCCAAGATCGAGACGGCGCGCTTCTACTTCCAGCGCATCCTGCCGCGCACCGAGAGCCTGGCGCTGTGCGTCGAGGCGGGCGGTACCACGCTGATGGCCTTGCCCGAGGCGCATTTCGCGCTGTGAACGCGGCGCGGGCGAGGGCGCGGCTTCTCGCGCCCGGCCCCGCGCGCTTATACTGCTCTCCCCAATGACTGGCGCCGCCGCCGCGGCGCAGGATGAAACATCGTGAGCGAAGCAGGAAAACTCCATCCCGAAGACCAGCAGCGGGTCGATGCCTTCACGTCGACGGGGATTCACTCCGTCCCGCGCAAGCCCTTCCGCCCGCTGGTGCTGCTGGCCGTGATCCTCGTCGCCACGACCGCGATGACGGTGCTGAGCATCATCATCGAACGAATGTATATCCCCTGAGGGAACTTTCCATTACAATGCGCGCCGCGTGGACAGGCCCGCGCGGCAACTGAACGTATTCGGAGTGTAGCTCAGCCTGGTAGAGCACTGCCTTCGGGAGGCAGGGGTCGAAGGTTCGAATCCTTTCACTCCGACCAATTCACAGAAGGGCCGTCGTGGCGAGCGACGGCCCTTTTTTGTTTGCGCGCGCGAGGCCCGGTTTGCTTTCAGCGGCATGCCGCGATAACTTGCCGCGAACTTCCGCCGAGCCGCACCAATGAGCAACGACACCCTGGATCTCGCCTGCCGCTATGCCGCACTGATCGACGACCGTCGCCTGGACGAGTTGCACACGATCATGCTGCCCTCGATCCGCATCACGGGCCCCGGTTACGTGATGGATACCCTGCCCGAGGTGGAGCGTGGCATGGAATTGCTGCGCCAGTACGACCGCACCTTTCACATGGTCGGCAACCAGCTCGGCGCGTGGGGCGATGATGGCGTGTGGAGCGGCGAGACCTATTGCATCGCCTCGCATGTCTACCAGCGTGACGGCGCCGAATGGAAGCTCGACATGGCGATCCGCTACCAGGACCGCATCGTGCGTCACGACGGCGGACTGCGCTTCGCCTCGCGCGAGTTGCGCCTGGCCTGGGTGCAGGACCTGCCGCTCACGATGGCCCGCTGATCCGCTCAGGCCGGGACGCGCAGCGCCGCGGGGCGGTCGCTCGCGTCGCTGCCGGCGCGCGGCTCGGCGATTGCGCACTCGCGCCACAGGCGCTCGCTCAGCGCTTCCAGCGGCTCCCCGCCTTCGACCAGCCACGTGGCGATCGCTGCCGCGACATCCGGCCAGTCCGACCGTGGCGCGGTTGTCCCGAGCGCGAGGAAATCGCCGATCAGCTGCGGGTCGAGTCGTTGCGCGATCCGCGCGTAGCCCAGCGCCTGCAGCGCCAGCGCATTGGACACCTGTTCCATCTGGCCGGCCAGCGGCTTGGCGAGGATGCGCTTGCCATGGCACAGCGCCTCGCTGATCAGCTCGAAGCCGCAGTTGCACACGATATGGCTCGCACGCTCCAGCGCCGCAACGAACGTGGCGCGCCCCACCGGGTGCGTCGTCACGTTGCCGCGCTGCTCCCGGGGCAGTCCGGGCCCGAACATCGAGAAGCGCCAGCCCGGGATCGCGCGCAGAAGTGCGATCACGCGCTCCGGATCCTCGAACGGCAGGTACACCAGCGCTTCGCGCGCTGAGGCGCGCGCTGGCACGTCCGCCGGGCGCGCGTCGTCGTCGACGATCGGCGGCAGCAGCGGGTGCCCGAAGTGGTGCCAGTGCAGCCCGATGCGCGTGCCCACGGGCGCGCAGGCCCGCAGCACCACGCTGCCCACGAGGTGGCGCCGCGAGCGCGGCACACCGGGCACCAGCGCGTACTGGTGCCCCAGGCCGATGCAGTCGCGCCGTTGCCGGCGCGCGGCCCAGGCCGTGACGGGCTCGAAGTCGGAAACCACGCGGTCGTAGCCCTCGAGGTCGAGCTCGCGCACGTCGCGCAGGAACTCCCCGGGCGAGAGCTGGCGCAGCGTCGCGAGCGGGCGCACGCGTCCCGCGCGGGTCGCGAAGCTCAGTCCGCGCCGCCATTGCCAGGCGCCGAAGCATTGCATGTCGAAGAAATCGCCGCGCTCGCGCCCGGTGAACAGCCAGTCGACCTGCACCTGCGGGTAGCGTGCCAGCGCCCGCGCCATTGCCCGCGCCCGCGTCAGGTGACCGTTGCCCGTGCCCTGCACGCCATAGAAGATCTTCATGCGGTGAACAGCGTGCGCGCTCCCAGCAGCAGCGCGCTGCCGAGCAGCGCGCCGGCGACGGTGTCGCTGGGAAAGTGCACGCCGAGGAACACGCGCGAGGCACCCACGCAGCAGGCCCACGGATACAGCAGCACAGCCGCCCAGAGGCCGAACTCCTGGGTGCACAGTCCGGCGAACAGGAACGCCGCCGAGGTGTGGCCGGAGGGAAAGCTGAAACGGTCGGAGGCGATCACCAGGCTGCGGAAGCCGGGCAGGATATCGGGCGGGCGCCTGCGCCGGCAGGTGTTCTTCATCAGCAGGTAGGCGCTGCGCTCGAGGGCGAAGGCCTGGCAGCCCAGCGCGATGAAGCCCACGGCGTCGATCGTGTCGCTGGCCAGGAACAGCAGCGGCAGCAGCAGGTAGAGCCAGCCGTCGGCGCTGCGCGAGATCCGGCGCGCCGCGACGAAGATCATGGCTTCGGCGTTGCGCTGGTGGCACCAGCCGAAGGCAAGGAGGTCGAGGCGGTGGATGTTCTGCAGCAATGCCGTATCCCCTGCGCGTTCCATGCACGGAGGATGCGCGGCGATTGTTGAGGTCTCGTGGTGTTTCGGTGAATTTTTGATGACGCCGGCGAGCCGCTCAGTGAGGCGCGCGAAAGCGCCGCGTCTCGGTGTGCTGGCGGCGCACGCTCAGTTCGTCGCGCGCGTGGGCGATCAGTGCCGTGGCGGCGCGCTGCCCGTCGGTCTCGGCGAGGCGCAGGATCTCCCACAGCCTGCGGTCCGACAGGTTTTTCACGTCGATGCCGGTATCGGTTTGCATGCGAGGTGTCTCCTCCCTTGTTCGCGGCACATGCTCCGGGCGATCTGTGACAGCTTCATTAAGCGGGCGCGCTGCGCTAGAGTCGCGCCACGCCCGGGGCGGTTCATCGATGTCGCGACGCCCGGCGACAGGAGGACCCTCGATGCCCGCCGGAGTGCTTGCGCTGATCGTGGCGCTGGCGATGTTGCTGCTGCTGCCGTTCCTGCTCGCCGATGCGATGGTGTCGGCGCTGCTCGGGCTAGGCATCGCGCCGCGCGTGGCCACGCTGCTGGTGATCGGCATCTTCGTCGGCAGCCTGTTCAATGTGCCGGTATGGCGCCGTGCCGGCGCGGCGGTGCTGGAATACCGCCCGTCCGATTTCTTCGGCCTTGGCCGGCTCGCGCCGCGGCTGGTTCAGCCCGGTGCCCCACAGGTCATAGCGCTGAACGTCGGCGGCTGCCTGATACCTTCTCTCATCGTGGTCTACGAGCTGGCGCGCCTGCTCGACGCCGGTGGTGGCGCCCCGCTGCACGCCGCGGTGGCGATCGCGCTGAATGTCGCGGCCTGCTACCTGATGGCGCGACCGGTCGCGGGACTCGGCATCCTGCTGCCCGCGCTGGTGCCGGGTTGTCTCGCCGCGCTGGTCGCGATGCTGCTGGCGGGCGAGCACGCGGCGCCGGTCGCTTTCTGCGCCGGCGTGCTGGGGCCGCTGATCGGCGCCGACCTGCTGCACCTGCGCGAGCTCGGCCGGCGCGGGGGCGGGCTGATGAGCATCGGCGGCGCCGGCACTTTCGACGGCATCGTGATCTCCGGATTTCTCGCCACGATGCTCAGCACCTGAGAGCGCAGGGCATCTGCTAATCTCGCGCTCCGTTCATCACCGAAAAGCCGGAACGCCGCCCATGGACCTGGAAGATTTCCGTCGCGAGTACCTCGCTCCCGGCCTGCACCGCAAGGACCTCGACGCCTCGCCGTTCCGCCAGTTCGAGAGCTGGCTGAAACACGCGATCGACGCGGGCCTGCGCGATCCCACCGCGATGGCGGTGGCGACCGTCGATGCGCGCGGACGCCCCTCGCAACGGCTGGTGCTGCTGAAGCACTGCGACGACGCGGGCTTCGTGTTCTACACCAACCTCGAGAGCCGCAAGGCGCGCGAGATTGCCGGCAACCCGCGGGTGGCGCTGCTGTTCCCGTGGGCGGACATGGAGCGGCAGGTGCGCATCGAGGGCACGGTCGAGCGCATGGGCGCCGCGCAGGCGCTGAAGTATTTCCTGCTGCGCCCGCGCGCCAGCCAGCTCGCCGCGTGGGCCTCGGCGCAGAGCCGTCCGCTGTCCTCGCGCGCGCTGCTCGAGGACGAGTTCGCGCGCCTGAAGCAGAAGTTCGGCGAGGGCCGCATCCCGCTGCCCTCGTTCTGGGGCGGCTTTCGCGTGGTGCCGGATGCCTTCGAGTTCTGGCAGGGCCGCCCCAACCGCCTGCACGACCGCTTCAGCTACACGCTCGCCGACGACGGGCAGTGGCGCATCGAGCGGCTCGCGCCCTGAGTGGCGCGCCGCTCAGACGACCAGGTCGAGCTGCTGCAGGGTTCCCGCGGAGAGATCCTCGCCGATCCACAGGCCGGTGCTGCGTACCACGGCGAGTGTCTCGTTCGCGGCGGTGTTCACGCTGAAGGGCGTTGCCACGCTGCCGAGGTACAGCGCGCCGACGCCGAGCGCGGAAAGCGGCGTGAGCACATCAGCGCCCCGGGCGTCCTTGCCGAAGGCCAGCAGGCGCGCGTACACCGCGTCACCCGCGTCGATGAAGCCGTTGCCGTCGTCGTCATGGCGCGCTAGCTCCGCGAAACCGTCGCCGGTCAACGCGCCGAAGAGCTCGCGGCCGTCATTGATTCGCCCGTCGCCGTCGCGATCGAGCGCGACGAAGGCGCTGCGGCCCGTGGCCATGGCAACCATTTCCTGCGTGCCGTCGGCGTCGAGGTCGAAGGCATGTTTCACGGCACCGAGCTCGGGCGCATTGCCCGCGAGATTGAGCAGCAGCGGGTCCTTGCGCTCGCCGGACGAGACCGTGACCGACGTCGTGCTCTCGAAGCGCCGCTGCATCAGCAGTGACAGCTCCAGGCGCATCTCGCGCCCGTCGGCGGTCTGCACGGTGGCCTCGGCCGCGAAGGCGCTGGCCTCGGCCTCGCTGTAATGTTCGCTGGTGCGCTGCGAGACCGCGATCTGGAGCGACGGGGCCGGCGAGGCGGCGGGCGCCCCGTCGGCAGGCTCCCCTGTCGCCGAGGCGTCGCTGGCGATGGTCGCGATGCGGACCGCGCGGCCCGAGAGCATTTCTATCAGCAACTGGAAGTAACGGACCTCCGCGTCGAGCGCGGACGTGGCGGATGCCGCGGGAGCGGCGGCGTCGGCGTCGGCGGCGGGTGGCGGGGGCGCGCGCGTGATGGACACCTGCAACTGCCGCTCGATGCGGTGCTCGCGCTTCTCGAAGTGAGCCGCGCGCAACTCGACCTGCGAACCCTGGATCTTCATCGTCACCCCGGCTGGTACTGCAGCAGGGCTTATCGGCCGCGGCGGCGCGAACTTGAGGCTACCGCTCCGGCGTGCGTGCCGCGCGGGCGCCTAGTCGGCGCTGCCCTCGAGCGTGAACGTCGCGTGGCGGTCGAGCCCCAGCAGCATCGTCAGCCGCGGCAGGCTCTCCGCGAGGGCGGCGCGCAGTGTGAAGGGCGGATTGACCACGAACACCCCGCTGCCGTACAGGCCGTGCGCGGCGTCCGCCGCGCGCACCACCAGCTCGGCGCGCAGCCAGCGTTCGGGAGCCAGCGCCGCGAGCCGCGCGGGCAGCTCGCGCGACTCGCGGCGCGGGATCATCGGGTACCACACCATGTAGACGCCGGTAGCGAAGCGGCGCAGCGCCTGCTTCAGCGCCTCGACCAGGCGCGCGTAGTCCTCGCGCACCTCGTAGGACGGGTCGATCAGCACCAGCGCGCGTCGCGGCTCCGGCGGCAGCAGCGCCTTGAGCCCGGCGTAGCCGTCCTCGCTGAACACGCGCGTGGGCACGGGGCCGGCGGCGAATTCCTGCTCCAGCAATGCGTAATCCGCCGGGTGCAGCTCGTGCAGCCACAGGCGGTCCGGAGGGCGCATGCGCGCGCGCGCGATCCACGGCGAGCCGGGGTAGTACTTGAGCCGGTGGTGCGGGTTCAGCGTGCGCACGAGCTCGACGTAGCGTGCCAGCGCTTCCGGGAGCACGCCCGCGTTCCAGAGCTTTTCGATGCCGTCGACGTACTCGCGCTGCTCGGCGGCGTAGCCCTGCGTCAGCGTGTAGCGCCCGGCGCCGGCGTGCGTGTCGATGTACCAGAACGGCTTGTCCTTGGCGGCCAGGTAGTCGAGCAGCTGCAGCAGCACCACGTGCTTGAGCACGTCGGCGTGGTTGCCGGCATGGAAGGCGTGGCGATAACCGAGCATCTCAGTACCTTGCCGGGCAATCGGCGCGCGCCGCCCGCTGCCTTGCAGCGGGGCGGTCGCGATGGTTTGCGGGGCGGAGTGCGCTCATGGCTTGCGATCTCGGGCGTCGAGCGGGCAGTCTAGCCGGGATCGGGTGCGGGTGCGCCTGACGGGAGGGACAACAATTGCAGCAGGGTGTGCCGCGTACGGTGGTCGCGCTGGGCTTCGTCAGCCTGTGCATGGACACATCCTCCGAACTGATCCACAGCCTGCTGCCGGTGTTCCTGGTGGCGGGGCTCGGCGCCAGCCCGCTCGTGCTCGGCCTGATCGAAGGCGCGGCCGAAGGCGTGGCCAGCGTGATGCGCGTGTTCTCGGGCGCGCTCAGCGACCGCAGCGGGCGGCGCAAGCCGCTGATCCTGTGCGGTTATGCGCTGGCGGCGCTCAGCAAGCCGCTGTTTCCGCTGGCCGGTTCGGCCGCGACGGTGTTCGCCGCGCGCGCGATCGACCGCCTCGGCAAGGGTATACGCGGCGCGCCGCGCGATGCCCTGGTGGCCGACGTCACGCCGCAGGCCTCGCGCGGTGCCGCCTACGGGCTGCGCCAGGCGCTGGACACGGTGGGCGCGGTGCTGGGGCCGGCGCTCGCGATCGCACTGATGTACCTGCTGGCGAATGATGTGCGCGCGGTGTTCTGGGTCGCCACCGTGCCGGCGCTGCTCGCCGTCGCGGTGCTCGTGGTGTTCGTGCGCGAGCCGGCCGTGCCGCGCCCGCGCGCCGCGACGCAGCGCTTCACGTTCGCCTGGCTGCGACCCGGTGCCGTGCCACCCGGTTGTCGCGCGGTGATCGCGCTGGCCGTGCTGCTGGCTCTCGCGCGCCTGGCGGAGGCCTTTGTGCTGCTGCGCGCGAGCGAGCTCGGGCTGGCCACGGCGCTGGTGCCGCTGGTGCTGATCGTGATGAACGTGGCCTATGCGCTCAGCGCCTGGCCCGCCGGCGCGTGCTCGGACCGCTTGGGGCGCAAGCCCGTGCTGGTCTGCGGGCTGGGCCTGCTGCTGCTCGCCGACCTGCTGCTCGCGCGCGCCGCCGATCCGTGGACGGCGCTGCTCGGGGCGATGGTGTGGGGGCTGCACCTGGGCGCCACGCAGGGCCTGCTGGCGGCGTTGCTGGCCGATCGCGCGCCGGCGGATGCGCGCGGCGCGGCCTTCGGCTGGCTGCACCTGGGAACGGGGCTGGCGACCGTGCTCGCCGGCGTGCTGGGCGGCTGGCTGTGGACGCGCTTCGGCGCGGGCGCGGCCTATGCCGCCGGTGCTGCGTGCGCCGCGCTGGCGCTGGTGCTGCTCGGCGCGCTGCCCGGGCGCGAAGCGGCGCTTGCGCCGCGCTGAGCGCGCTGCGGCAGCGATGGATTACACTGCGCACGGATCGACCATCGATCGCGTACATCGCCGGCACGGGCGCGGGGAGGCCAGCGCGTGAGACTGCTACTGCTGATGACGGGCAACGAGCTGATGAGCGGGGTCACGCTGGATTCCAACTCCTCGCTGATCGCGCAGAAGCTCGCGCAGCTCAATCGCCAGGTCGCCGCCAAGGTCACGATCGGCGATGATTTCGCGCTGCTGTGCGCCGAGCTCGAGCGGCTCGCGGGGCTCGCCGACGTGCTGATCGTCAACGGCGGTCTGGGGCCCACCAGCGACGACCTCACCGCCGAGGCGCTGGCCAGGGTGGCGGGCGTCCCGTTGCAGGAGCAGCCGGCGGCGCTCGCGCACCTGGAGGCGTGGTGCGGCCGGCGCGGGCTGGCGCTGAACGCCGCCAACCGCAAACAGGCGCTGCTGCCGGCGGGCGCGACGATCGTCGCCAACGCGGTCGGCAGCGCGGTGGGCTTTCGCCTGCGCCACCGCGGCTGCGAGATCGTGTGCACGCCCGGCGTGCCCTCGGAACTGCGCCAGATGCTCGACGACGAGATCGTGCCCTGGCTGGCCGCCGAGTTTCCCTCGAGCGAACGCGTGGTGATCACGCGCATGCAGCTGTTCGGCATCGGCGAGTCGTCGCTGCAGCAGCGCATCACGGAGGAATTCCCCGACTGGCCCGCGCACATCGAGCTGGGGTTTCGCGCCGGGGCGCCGACGCTGGAGCTGAAGGTCTCCAGTTTTCGCAGCGCCGACGAGGCCGACCGCGTGGCCTGCGAGCAGCGCCTGCAGGCGCTGTTCGCCGAGCACATCGTCGGAACCGGGGACACCAGCCTGCAGCGGCGCGTCGTGGAGCTGGCCGCTGCCGCCGGCAAGCGGCTCGCGACCGCGGAGTCCTGCACCGGCGGCCTGATCGCCGCGCTGCTCACCGAGATCCCCGGCGCCTCGCAGGTCTTCGACGCCGGTTTCGTGACCTACTCGAACCGCATGAAGGAGAGCGTGCTCGGCGTTGCCGGCGCTAGCCTCGCCAGCCACGGCGCGGTCAGCGAGGCCGTGGTGCGCGCGATGGCCGAGGGCGCGCTGGCGCGCAGCGGCGCGGACTACGCGGTCGCGGTTTCCGGCATCGCCGGCCCCGACGGCGGCACGCCCGACAAGCCGGTTGGCACGGTGTGGATCGCCTGGGGCAGCGAGCGGCGCGTGCAGGCGCGCGAGCTCTGGTTCCCGGTCGCGCGCAAGCTGTTCCAGACCATGGTCGCCGCGACTGCCCTGGACCTGCTGCGTCGCGAACTGCTCGGCATCGATACCGAGCCGCGCTATTTCCGCGAGCGCGTGCGGCGACGCTGAGCCATGGACACGCCCTTCGTCTCCGCCGCGCCACCCGCGGACGAACTCCGGGCACCGGAGCCGCTCGGCGTCATCGAGGAAGTCCACGGGCCGGTGATCGACATCCTGTGCACGCGGCTGCCGCCGCTGCACCAGGCGCTCTACGTGCACGCCGACGGCGAACGTTACCCGCTGGAAGTGCACCGCCACCTCGACGAATCGCGCGCCCGCGCCGTCGCGCTGCACGGCACCTCGGGGCTGCGTCGCCACCTGCCGGTCTTCGACAGCGGCGGGCCGCTCGCGGTGCCGGTCACGCCCGACTGTCTCGGACGCCTGCTCGATCTGTTCGGCAACCCGCTCGACGGCGCTGCGCCGCTCGCCGCCAGCGGCACGCGCCCGATCGTCGCGGCCCCGGGGCCGCTCGACGAGGCGATCGGCGTCGGCGAGATCCTGCCGACCGGCATCAAGGTGATAGACCTGCTGTGCCCGTTCGTGCGCGGCGGCAAGACGGGCCTCTTCGGCGGCGCGGGCGTGGGCAAGACCGTGCTGGTCATGGAGTTCATGCACGCCATCGTGCACCTGCACCGCGGGGTGTCGGTCTTCGCCGGGGTGGGCGAGCGCATCCGCGAGGGCCACGAGCTCTGGCACGACATGCAGGACGCCGGCGTGATGCCGCGCACGCTGATGGTCTTCGGCCAGATGGACGAATCGCCGGGCGTGCGCTTTCGCATCGGCCTGTCGGCGCTGACCTATGCCGAGTACCTGCGCGATCACGTGGCGCGCGACGTGTTGTTCCTGATGGACAACGCCTTTCGCTTCATCCAGGCGGGCAGCGAGCTCTCGGGACTGCTCGGGCGCATGCCCGCCACCGTGGGCTACCAGCCCACACTGCTGTCGGAGGTGGCGGAACTGCAGGAGCGCATTTCCTCGACGAGCCGCGGCAGCATCACCGCGGTCGAGGCGGTCTACGTGCCGGCCGACGACATGACCGATCCGGCCGTCGGCGCGATCCTCGCGCACCTCGACACCACCGTGATCCTGGCGCGCAACCAGGCCGCCAAGGGCATCTATCCCGCGGTGGATCCGCTGGCATCCGGCAGTCGCCTGATGGACCGGGTGACGCTCGGCGAGCGGCACTACCGCGTGGCGCAGGGCGTGCGCGAGCACCTCGCGCGCTACCGCGAGCTCGAGGACATCATCGCGATGCTGGGGCTGGAGGCGCTGTCGGAGACGGACCGGCGCATCGTGCTGCGCGCGCGCCTGCTCGAGCGCTACCTGACGCAGCCATTCTTCGTGGTGTCGGAGCACACCGGCATCGCGGGCGCCTCGGTGCCGCTCGCGGTCACGCTCGGCGACTGCGAGGACTTCATGCGCGGGCGCTATGACGCGATGCCCGAAGAGCGCTGCTACATGCGCGGCGCGATGGAGGCCCCGTGAGCGCAACCATCACGCTGTGCCTGCAGAGCGCCGTGCACAGCGAGGACATTGCCGGCGTCACCAGCTTCGTGGGCACCGACGCGAGCGGCAGTTTCGGCATCCTGCCCGGGTGCGAGCGCTTCATGACCATCCTCGGCTACGGGCTGTCGCGCTACCGCGACGCCGACGGGCGCTGGTGTCATCTCGCCTGTCCCGGCGCGGTGCTGTACTTTGCCGCGGACCGGCTCACGGTGAACACGCGCCGATACCTCCGTGACCACGACTACGACCGTATCTCGGGGCTGCTGTCGGGCCAGCTGGCCCGGGAGGAAGAGGAGTTGCGCAGCCTGCGGCAGAACGTGCAGCACCTGGAGCAGCAGCTGCTGCGGCGCCTGCGCCAGCTCGACCGGTGGCAGGCATGAGCGACGAGCAGTGGCGCCGCGGTGTCGAGCGCGACAGCGAGCGGATGCGGCGCGCCGAGCGCGGTAGCCGCTCGCTGCTGGCGCAGTCGGTGTTCCTGGGCAGCCTGTCGGTGCTGTTCGTGGCACCCCTGCTCGCGGGAGCCTACCTCGGGCGCTGGCTGGACAGCCTGGGGGAGGACTACACCGTGCGCTGGACGCTGAACTGCATCCTGCTGGGGCTGGTGCTCGGAGCCACCAACGTCTATGTCTTCATCCGGAAGTACTGGTGATGGAAAGCGTGGCCGTGGT
>Ga0138256_10002794_pt1 | contig 18616 bp, 14 predicted proteins | sample KNB2016incub_MG_FD_105486 | JGI IMG/M metagenome (GOLD analysis project Ga0138256, IMG submission 105486) | Active sludge microbial communities from wastewater in Klosterneuburg, Austria - KNB2014incub_MG | ecosystem: Engineered > WWTP > Activated sludge > Unclassified | place: Austria... | reverse complement strand
CATGAAAGAAATGTACAGAGGATTGGACGAACGTTCCACGTGGAACTATCTCCGTCAAGACATCAGCGAACATGTGGTCGATGACACCACTACTCTGGACAATATAAAGGAGGTGTATGAAAAATATGGTTATATCATGGACCCACATACAGCGGTCGCCTATGATGCTGCTAAAGTTTATCCGGGTAATAATATCATTGTATCTACGGCCCACTGGGCTAAGTTTGCATCGACCATAGAAAAGGCCATTGGATTTCTACAAGATATGCCCGAAGCTCTAACGAAGCTGATGGACAAAGAAGAAAGGATCATAGAAATAAAAATGGAGTATGAAGCTTTGTTGGAGATAATCAGGTAAGAATCAATAGGCAATAGACAAAAATCAATAGGCAATAAACAAAAGCAATGGGCAAACGATGAGTTTTGGAAGCAGGACAAGCGTCCTTCTCAAAAGGAGGTCCGGGGGTCGTGCGTTGATAGCGTAACCAGCAAAAAGGACTAGTTTGCAGTAAACTACTAGCCGAACAGGCGTCCCCGCAGGGATGGGCGAGTCGAAGTGCGGCAGCTTCCCCCCTTCTCAAAAGAGAGTCCAGGGGGTCGCGAACCGATAACGTAACTAGCTATAAGGATATAGTGTAATCAGCAAAAAGGAAATAGATTGCAGTAACCAGCAACTTGTAAGGCGTCGTGCAGGCAACAATGCGGCAGGGTCTGCCCCTTCACAAAAGAGAGTCCAGTGACTCGTCCGATGCTAAAACTATAAAGCATTGATAATCAATATATTAATATCAATAAAAACTCTTCTTCCCAGAACAAAACCGACTTGATCTATACCAATAAACAAAGAAGATGAATTTTTTGATGCTTGAATATAGGCGAACAAAACAAAAAATTGCTTTTAAAAGAATATAAAGCTCCGGCGATAGACTTTTTTATCTTTAAGCGGTTTTTAAAAAATGTATAAGACTTGAAGTATTTAAAAAAAGCATCCTCTTATATAATTGCAGGATCTTTGCTAATAATTCTCAATTTGATTTTCTTTAGATCCCAATTTGCGGACAAGAAAATATCGGCACCGGATGAAGTCAACTATATAGCGGCCTCCTCGGAGGTAAGGCAATATGCAGCCCAGGGCACGGCGCCCAGTTTTTGGACCAACTCCTTATTTTCTGGCATGCCTACGTATCAAATCGAAAAGCTGCCTCTGGCATGGACACCTTTTGATTTGATCAAATCAGCGCTGGGCCTATTTTTCGATCCTATGGTGTCCTATTTTATTGCCATGTCACTATTGTGTTTTATTTGTTTGCTGATCATAGGTATCAATCCCTGGTTAGCGGGTATCGGGTCGGTGGCGTTTTCATTTACTTCAGGACATTTTGCTGTGGCAGCATCAGGGCATTATACGAAGCTTGATTCGTTGGTTTACCTGCCTTTGATCTTCGCTGGTTTGCAGTTAATTTTTAATCAGCGAAAATTATTGGGGATTATACTGTTCACTACGGGACTTTTATTCAATATCCAGGCCAATCATATCCAGATGACTTATTATATTTTCCTGGTCATCGGAGTATATGTCATAGTGGAACTGATCAAAAGTGTTCAAACAAAATCTTTCAAACCCTTTATTGAAGCTGGCGCCTGCATTGTAGCGGGTATAATAGTGTCCTTCCTGGGCAATATCGCTCATCTCTATACGATGAAAGATTATGCAGAAGAAACCGTGCGGGGAAAAATGATCCTGACACAGACTAAAGAAGACCAACCAGCCAACGGTCTTGAGTGGAATTATGCCTCTGAATTTAGCTATGGATATTTGGACCTGGTCTCTATGGTAGTACCCGGATTTGTTGGAGGCTCTTCCAGCGAAAAAACTTCACCCACCTCTGCACTTGCGGAGGATTTCAGGAAAAAAAGTAAAAAAGTGCCCGACCCTTTTATTGCACCGCTATATTGGGGATCCATGCCTTTTTCGTCCGGGCCGGCGTATACGGGTATCCTTAGTTTTATACTGTTTTGTATTGGGATCATCTATATCAAAAGCAATATCAAATACTGGGCATTGGCCACGATGATTGTACTGCTGTTTATTTCACTGGGAGATCATTTTTTTCTAAATAAATTACTTTTTCAATATTTACCCTATTTCAATAAGTTTAGAAGCCCCGACTCAATTCTACTTGTAGCAGGCCAACTAATACCCTGGTTTGGCATATTTACAGCAAACGAACTATTCAAAAATAAATGGAAAGAAAAGGATTTAAAAGTGCTTCTTAAAAAGGCAGCCACCCCAATGATCATCCTTTCTTTGATTGCATTTGCAGGATTTTTCCTTTTTGACTTTCGTCATGAGGCAGATAAAATTTTTTGGTCCAACGAGGAGGCAATGATCGATACCAGAAGGGGGTATATGTTCAAAGAATTATGGAGAAGTATAGGACTTGCCCTTGCACTCCTGGTAGCTCTGTATTATGCTTTGTTACATAAAATGAATAGAAATTATTTCTTTGGCGGCTTTGCACTTTTAATGCTCCTGGATTTATTACCCATTGCCCGTCGAAGCCTTTCCGAAAAAGCATATGTGGCAACCGAACAAGCAAACCAGTTACTTGATAAAACAGAGGGTAATGTACAAATATTAAGAGATCGGGGCCATTTCCGTGTATTGGATAAAGCAAACAATACCTTCAATGATGCTTTTGCTTCTTTGTATCATAACTCAATAGGAGGATATCATCCCGCCAAGCTTCGCAGATATGAAGATATGATCACAGGCTATCTTCAGCACGATCATCCCGGATCAATCAATATGTTGAATGCAAAGTATATAATTACAAAAAACGGAGAGATCACCACCAATGCAAATGCCGCAGGCAACGCTTGGTTTGTAGATACAGTGATTACGGCAAATACGCCAAATGAAGAATTTGATTATTTAAAAGACCTGGATATCAAACACCAGGCGGTATATTTAAAAAAGGATTTTGCAGAAAATATTCCTTCAACTTTTTCACCCAATGGGGCCATAAGCCTCACGAAATATAAACCCGATCAATTGACCTATAAATATAATACGATCTCACCACAACTGGCTGTGTTTTCGGAAGTATGGTATGGTCCCCACAAGGGATGGCATGCATATATAGATGGCAAGGAAGTGGAACATGTGCGGGTCAATTATCTATTAAGGGCATTAAACGTACCGGCAGGATCTCATACAATAGAGTTTAAATTTTACCCGGATACGATATGGTTTTTGATTAAATTAAACAGGGTGATCTTATGGGTGCTATTGGGCGCAATTATAATGGGAATAACCTGGATTATAAGAAAACGGCATTCTTTGACCAATCATGGGGACAAAATCATAGCAGGAACAAAGTGAAACAAATTTATTTTTTCATGCTTATTAAACGATGATGCCATCCCATGTCGATTAAATATATCTTTTGGGACGATGATTCAGGATATGGCATCTCTGCACGACAACTGATCAAATATTTATTAAACAATGGAATCAAGGTATCAGCGGTTGGCATCAAGCGTAGTCACCGGTACCAGAAAGGATATAAAATAGTTCAAAATATAACCGCTAAAACCGATTACGACATAGTCTTTATTCATAGTAGCCCTTATTATCTCAAATATTTCATAGAGCCGGGAAAAATCAATATAGTATACTGTACCTGGGAGACCACCCGGCTTCCGGAAAAATGGGTAACTGAGATCAATCGGTGCAGTGCAGTTTTCGTACCATCGCAATTTAATAAAGAGTGTTTTGAAAGAAGTGGTGTGACAAGGCCAACGTATTTATTGCCTCATATTTCAGAGTTCATGGGTTTGAGCGCAGCTCAGGTGCCAAGTGAAAAAATACAATCACCGTTTACATTTTACTCGATTGGCATGTGGACTAACAGAAAAAATAATCTTGCATTGATAGATGCGTTCAGCCAGACTTTTCAAAATGGTGAAAATGTGAGACTGATTATCAAAACAAGCAAAAAAGATTACACCGAACCGGCGATAAGGTTATTCAAAAAGTCGGGGTATGTCTACCACCGGAATCTGCTGTCTACTGCTAAAATAAAAAAAGCACTAAAAAACGACCCTAGAATCAAATTGATTACCCGGGAATGGCCATCAAGTCAAATTGCAGATTTGCATGTTGCGGGCGATTGTTACATTTCCTTATCTAAAAGTGAAGGATGGGGGATGGGCCCATATGAGGCTGCCTGGTTTGGAAAACCTATAGTCATCACAGGCTTTGGCGGACAGTTAGACTTTTTACCCAAAGACCTGGCCCTGCTATTGCCCTATGAATTAAAACTAATAAACGACCCTGTGTGGACTGACTATATGACGGAAGCTCAGGAATGGGCAGAGATAACAGTAGGCGCTGCAGAGAAAGCAATGAAAGAAATATATACCAATCAATTGAAATTTAAAGATAAAGGTATTGCATTAAAACAATCTGTAGCGAGCCGGTTTAATGTAAGCGACATCCTAAAATCATTCATATACGATCTCAATACAACGTGTGAGGGAAAATAGTATCATCGTATTTACCAAAGATTCTCCCGCTTTACAGGGCAGCGGTAAAACTATGCGTATGATGAATTGGTTAGCGCACTTGTCTTTAAAATACGACAGAGTGTATTGTGTGTACTTTTATTCTAAAGGATCCTTCCGGGGTTTGAAAGATCAGCTACCGAAAAACATTGATTTCTTACCCATACATCTTGAATCGGCGGGCCGTTTCAAATCATATTATCGGCGGGTTATTGCAGGAATATTCTGGCCAAAAGAATATAATTTTTTTTGGTACGAAACTATAAAAAAGGAGGATGAACAGACAATAAGGGAATTAATAAAAAAAGTAGATGCAATATTGATTTACAGATTATACTTATATCCGGTATTGGAAAAAATTGCCAGTTTCACCAGCCAGATTAAAAATAATGCAATAGATATGGATGACGCTGAAAGTACTACATTTGAAGCAATAGGAAGGGCACAATGGAGACGAAGGACATATAAAAACTGGTTCATAACCACCATCGTTGGATATTCTATGAAATATTATGAAAAACATCTTCCGCCGGGGCTTACTACACTTTATTATGCGCACCCGGATGATGTACATAAATATCAATTATCATATCCCAATAAAACAATAAAACACTTTGTGAATAGAGTGCCCTACGAGGATTGGCGTGAAGAAAAAAATATTACAAACAATGTTTTATTTGCAGGAACCTTGAATTATTATCCAAATGAAGAAGCGATCCAGCTATTAGTTAAAGATATATGGCCACAGATAGTCATGCAAAAAAAGGAGGCTACCTTAACTATAGCAGGCGGCAAACCTAGCCTGGTAATGAGAAAATTGATCGCCGCTTCGGCTTCCATCACATTAATAGAAGATCCTGTATCCATCAATGAGATTTTTCAGAATGCGGCTATCCTGATAGTACCGCTCAATATAGGAGGGGGTACCAGGATAAAAATATTGCAAGCATTTTCTTATGGCATACCCGTAGTAACTACACCTATTGGAGTATCCGGTATAGAAATGAGCCACAATATGACCGGGATGATAGCGGATAGTGTAACAGATATGGTGACTTCTTGTTTAGATCTTTTAAACAACGAATCCAGTCGTAAGAGAATAGCGCAGAATGCATATGCATATTTTATTGAAAACCATTCTTTTAAAACACCTAAGGCTTGATTAAATTTTTGAAACCATTAATTGATAATCTTTATTTTCACCGGAACGTAAAACATCATAGTTCTAACCCCAAAAATATACACCCTATAGAAAGCTCTAATAAAATACAATTTTAAAAAGATCAGGTCTAATTTAATTTAGGTATTGCCCTGCGCGTATTAATCAAATCGTCAGATTTAAAGCATACAAGCCTATAAAAGACCCGGTGTAGTATTATTCAACTTGAATTGCAAGTGGTGTAAAAAGGGAATAATTTAAAAATCGTTCAACTGATTCAAAAATGACCACATCTGGTTTTTCTTTTTCAATAAGACTGGGTAGTATAGAATAATGTCGCACATAAATACTCTGCTCAAAATGTTTGTTTAAATAGGGCATTAAGAAATAGGAAAAAGAATCGCCAAATACGATCAACTTTAATTGACTATTATTTATAGTCTTATTTTCTCGAAATATACATTGAATTAAAGGCAAGTTATCATAATCTATTGAATAAGCAGAATCTTTAAATTGAAACAGCATTTCTTTCTTCGGGAAATGACCACTCAAACCTAACTGAGTTATAAGATCACCAGGATGATTATATGACTCAGTTGGGATTAAATCATCCTCCTGGATAGAGGTCAATGTTGGAAAATAAGGGGTCAATTCATTCATAATACATTGATATGCTTTAAAGGCTCCGTAATAATTCCAATGGGTATCACCCAGATAGTATACATTGTATTTTTTCCGAGACAGCTTCAATGAATCAGTTGGATCAATAAGGGTCAACCGGTCATTGTTAAAAAGTATAGCCTTATAATAATCGAAAGTGTTGTTTTTGTAGTCTGGTTTGACGGTATACCTTGACGGCATATAATCTGAATAAATTCTGCCTTTATCCGGGGCAAATAATATAAAATATTTACATTCTCTTTTTTCTAACCATTCCTGAACAAGCGAAAAATTGGAAATGACCTGATTATCAGAAGCGGTATCGATGGCCGACAAATGTCTGAAATTATTGATCGAGTTCTCATCATTGTAAAAAAAGAAATCATTTTTTCCGACAATTACTTTATCTGGCAATACAGCCTCATTAAAATACTTTAACCGTAAAAAGGAATTAAGATAAAACAAGTAATTACGAAAAGGAAAATGATCATCAGTATATTTTGAAATTAAATCAGGGTATTGATAAGTAGACTGAAATGAGTAGGCAGGCACAGCGGAGAGAGCTCTATTTTCCTTAGTGTTCAAATCCGGAATCGATCGAAACACCGAGTTGATCATGCAGAAACATAATATACCCCAAAAAAGTATTATTAACGGATGCGCCGCATGTATTCTAATATCTATATTTAATTTACCAGAGCTAGAAGGGGAAATAAATATCAGTAAAAGATACATCGCAAGAGCAAAACACGCAATCCATATTTTATAAGAGACCAATGAGGCAGAATTAATATAGTCCTTCGTGCCAGCAAGCGATTTTATATTTAAGTCCAACATATTTATCTGATTTGATGTTTCTATTTGCATAGATTGCGTGTTTTTATTGGCTATATAACAATGTTGTACATCGGAGATCATTGTTGCCGATTCTTGGCCAGGATTCCAGTAGTAAATATATTTAGTTTGTGAAAACAGCTTGACGGAAAAAAGAAAGGATTCAATAAAAACAGTTCTGACGCTATCTCCAAGGTATAGATGTAAAAATTGTGAGTCATCAAAGTCCTTTAATTCAAATGTGACAGGAAGGCAAATTTGAGCAGGAACTAACATTTTTTCGACTCTTTTTATCGAGGCATCCTTTTTTGATTTATATTCAAGTGCCAGAGATGTATTTTGAAAACATTTGATAGATATTGTGACGAATAGCGAATTTGGGTTTATTGAGTTTAATAGATTATTAAAGAACATAATCAAAACAACGCCCAGTATTATATATAACGACAATTTTAGTTTGCTCATTTTTAATCTTAAAACCTATAATAGATAAATGGATTATAAGTAGAGTTGGATAAAGACATTAAACATAGAAAGAATAAGACCAAATAGAAAACAGTATTTCCATATTTGAAAAATAATGGAGTGACTGTTTTGCTTTTTATCGACAACGAAGTACAAAGTACAATGGCTATGATAAAAGTAATGATGAAAGACCAGCTTAAAAAATAATTAATTGGATAAACGCCAGAAAAAGATCTATCTATTAGGAACAACTTTTTCAATTGGAACTGAATATCGGTCAAATGACTGTGGCGAAAAAACACCCAACCAATCGTCACAATCACGAGGACATAGGCATGTTTGACTATTTTTGTAGAGTTATCCAAAATTTGGCCAAATCTTGATCGCTCAATCAATAAAAATAGTCCATGCCAAAGGCCCCAAAGGATAAAATTCCAACTTGCTCCGTGCCAGAGGCCCGTGCAAAAAAACACCAACATTAAATTGATATTGGTGCGAAGCTTACTTTGTCGATTACCACCCAACGGAATGTATAGATAATCTCTAAAAAAATTTGTAAGACTAATATGCCAACGACGCCAAAAATCGCGTATTGATGTAGCGATATAGGGCAAATTGAAGTTTTCTAAAAAATCAAAGCCAAATAATTTGGCAAGACCGATAGCCATATCTGAGTAGCCGGAAAAATCAAAGTAGATCTGCATGGAGTAACAAATAATTGCCAGCCAGGATAAAGCACTAGACTGGTGTTCACGAGGTAGCAGGTAGATATCATCAGCCATTTTACCTAATACATTAGCGAGAAGTAGTTTTTTTGATAGTCCGATGATGAATCGTTTTATCCCAACATATAATTTATCACTAGAGATCTCCCTATGTATGAGTTGATGGGCAATATCTTTGTAGCGAACTATAGGACCGGCAATCAACTGTGGGAAAAACAGGGTGTATAAGCCTGCATTTAATGGACTTTTAGCAACAAAAGCATTCTTTCTATATATGTCGATGATATAGGTCAGACCATGAAAAGTGAAAAAGGAAATACCTAAGGGCAGATGTATTAATGATGTTTCAGGAAGGGGTTGTGCCAAACTCAATCTAACTAATATTTCATTTATTATAAAATTATAGTATTTAAAATAACAGAGGATAGCAAGGTTAATGCCTACCCCGGATAATAAAACAAAAGATTTGAGCTTATCTCTATTCACCAAATTCAATAATTGGCCAATTCCATAATTTAACAAGGTGGAAATTATGACGATTATTGTGTATTCTTTCTCTCCCCAAAAATAGAAGATCAAGCTGCTTAATAATAATATTGCATTTTGAAAGTATATCGATTTATAAAAAACATAATATAAAAAAAATACTATAGGTAGGAAGTAGAAGATGAACAAAGGGGAGCTAAAGATCATGAAAGGCGCAAATGATTAGATAAGTGGAGAAATAAGATCTAAAAATGAAAATTTACATATTTTGAGTAAATGTAAAAAAACTTGCATTAACCCACTCGTTTATGATAGTTTTGTCTCGCCCAAAATATTTATTCCCCTTTTAAGCCAAGCGCAAAGAGATTTGCTGGCACAATTTTTATCATCAGAACCTATACAGCGATAATGACAAAACTTATCCAACTCATTTTTGGCTTGATTCACGAATCCCATTTAGATAGATAATGACACGGAATCAATCAGTATAGATTCGGGATAATAACAATCCGAAAGTAGCTAAGTTGAATCACTTTGAAAGTAGCCGGAGGATCACTATTATTTACTATTTTTACAGCCTCAAGAGCTACTTGATGGCAATCATGAAAGATAAATCAAAACAAAAATGGTCAATCATCATTCGATCCAAATCGAATTTGTTAGATTTTAATTTGTCAGAACTGTGGCGATACAAAGATTTAATCCGCATGTTTATCATTCGTGATTTTACAGCAGTTTACAAGCAGACCATACTTGGGCCTATCTGGTATATCCTGCAGCCATTACTGACCACCATTGTCTACGCAGTTATATTCAAAGGAGTGCCACAAATGTCTTCTGAAGGACAGCCTAAGATGTTGTTTTATATGAGCGGATTATTACTGTGGAATTATTTTTCTATTAATTTGATTAAAAATTCTGAAACATTTTATATCAATTCTGGAATATTTGGCAAAGTGTATTTTCCACGACTTACTGTTCCAATAGCTACTACCATATCGGGATTGTTGGCTTTATTTTTCCAGCTTTTGTTATTGTTTGTTACTATACTTTATTATGTGTACCATGGTGCAAAAGTGCAGTTGAATTATACCCTGATTTTATTCCCCTATCTTCTAATGCTGGTATGTATATTAAGCATGAGTATAGGGATGATCGTCTCTTCTCTAACTACCAAATACAGGGACCTTAAGCACCTCGTCGGTTTTGGCATACAATTAGCTATGTGGGTGACGCCAGTCCTCTACCCTTTGTCCCAGTTTTCTGATTCCTGGTTGTTCAGTATCATCCGAATGAATCCAATGTCCGCCATCATTGAAACCTTCAGGTATTCTATTTTTGGGACAGGCACCTTTACAATGTATGATTTGGTTTATTCTTCAATAATGGCTTTTAGTTTACTTATAGTAGGTATTATCATATTTAATAAAACAGAAAAAAATTTTATAGATATCATTTGATTTTTAATACAGTTCGTCTATATGTCAGAAGTAGCAATAGAGGTAAATAATATTTCTAAATTATACATCCTGGGCAAGGTCGGTACCAACACACTACACGGAGATCTCAATCGATGGTGGTATCGCGTGCGCGGGAGAGAAGATCCTTATACCGCGATCCTTGAAAAAGATGATAGGCGTCCAACTCAGCAGGATTTTATCTGGTCGTTAAAAGATATTTCGTTTGAAGTGAAAAAAGGAGCATCCTTGGGCATCATTGGTAAAAATGGTGCAGGTAAAAGCACCTTACTTAAACTATTGTCGAGGATTACTAATCCAACAGAAGGCGAAATTAAAATTAAAGGTAGAATGGTCAGCTTATTGGAAGTTGGTACGGGCTTTCATCCGGAACTCACTGGGAGAGAAAATATTTATATGAACGGAGCTATTTTGGGTATGAACCGAAAAGAAGTAAACAACCGAATCAATGAAATCATCGAGTTTTCGGGCGTAGAACGACACATTGATACGCCTGTTAAAAGATATAGCTCGGGGATGTATATACGACTGGCATTTTCAGTAGCCGCACATTTGGAAACAGAAATTATGATCCTGGATGAAGTACTTTCCGTAGGAGACCAGGAGTTTCAGCAAAAATGCCTGAATAAAATGGAGCAGATATGTCATGATGAAGGTCGGACCATCATTTATGTGAGTCATGCTCTCGCTACGGTCGAGCGCATGTGTACGCAAGGCATATATTTAAAACAAGGCAAAATAAATATAAGTGGATTGATAAAAGATGTGACAAAGGCGTACACAAGCGACTTAAAATTTTAACATTCAATCATCTATACGGATGCACAATCATGTATTTTCAATCTGTATAGGAGAACAAATGGCCGAGCTTATTTTCATCAAAGGACAACCAGGGAGCATGAACAGCCAACGGTTTTTTATAATAGATATGTTCAACACTAAATCTTTTTTTTATCCAAAGAGAGGGCAAAGTGCCTCCAAATTTTTCAAATCCATTGGCAAAATACAGATCTTCAGCTTGCTCATTTTGGAAAGGAAGGCCGTCGATTATTTGTAACATTTTATCTCTGCGTCTTAAGGAAAATCCACCGTTTCCTATATTCAGTGGAATAGAATAACAGTTTAAATTTTTTCTGGTCCATGGGGCTCCGACATAGTCATATTTTAGAAACGATTCTAGGCCCCACCGCAACATAAAAGAATCTGTCTGAAATAATAGCACATGCTCCGGAAGAGATTGCCAGAATAAACGGGATACCAATAGTGCGTTATAATCATTAATGGCGAAATCTGACGAAAGCAAAAAAGTCTGCTTGAGGTCTAATCGTTCAAGGTACTGCGAATTCAAATTAGAGTGATACACTATTACGGGCCAATGAGTAAAGTAAATAATATTGTTGATGGTCCAGGGAAGTACAGGCATATCCCGGGTCTCTATAATTATTGCAACACGATCCTTATAAGGCAAGCTTTTACAGGATAGCTGGTCATACCTGTGCATATCATAATAGGCGGTGGCAGAAGGGCTTTGAAACATAAAAGGACGAAACTGAAGGTGGTTTCTGCACGAATGAAAAAGGATTCTGTAGGGGTTAATTCTGGATAAAGGTAGCAAGATTTTAATATATCGAACGCATGCTATTATTTTCGACAGCTTTGGTATATTGATTATATTTACAACCTGTCTTATTTGGGGTATCAATCATATTTCGATTATTTTATATGTCAGTCATTCAGCAGATTAAATGGTTTCTTTCTGGATTAAAAAGTAAAGAAAATACTTCGAAATTGAAGCCTTCAGCGTTAACAAGCCACCAGCAAATTGAGGCTCCGCCCCAACATTTAATGGACATGATTGGAAATGGCAATTATGAGCAAATTGGGAAAACATACTTGAATTACTTTAAGAATTTAGGACACCTTCAACCAGGGCACAGGGTATTAGATATAGGATGTGGGGTCGGCCGTATGGCCATTCCACTTACTCAATACTTGGATACCCATGGCAGTTATGAAGGTTTTGATATTGTAAAATCCCTGATAGATTGGTGCAAAGAAAATATTACACCAAGGTTCTCAAATTTTCATTTCAGGCATGCGGATATATTGAACTCAAGTTACAATCCATTTGGAAAACAAAAAGGTGAAAAGTACCGTTTCGGCTTTCCAGATGTTGACTTTGATTTTATTTTTCTTACATCAGTCTTTACTCATATGATGCCTGCTGAGATGGAACAGTATATTTCAGAAATAGAAAGGACATTAAAACCCGGCGGAAGGTGCCTGGTCACTTATTTTATGCTGAATGAATCGGTTTATCCATTAATAGAGAATAAGAAAAGCACCTTTGATTTTAATTTTCAGCTGGAAGGTTGTCGTATCCAAGATCCTGCCATACCGGAAGCCGTTGTGGCATTTGAAGAAACCAATTTGCGAGCTTTATTTATAAAACATTCGCTGCAAGTCGATTCGATTCACTATGGGAGTTGGAGCGGAAGGTCTGATTATTTTGATTTTCAGGATATCATAGTTTTAAAAAAACCATTTAACTCTTAAAAAATTCTAATGTTCTACTGATGAATTTATTTGAACAGCTTATATGGAAAGAAGATCGCGTGATTTTGAATAATATAGTATTTAGATTACAGCACTACAAAAGCGATAATTGGGATGGAGGGAATAATCATATAATCTTTTATAAAATAAAAAAACTAATAGATCAATATGACCTGTTCTTTAGATCTTGTGGCTGGGATTTAAAAATGCAAAATGTAATTGAAATAGGTATGTGGGGTGGAGGGAGCTTAGTTTTTTGGAATGAAATTTTGAACCCGCAAAGACTCCTGGGTATAGATATTATTAAATCCAGTGATAATGAAGTATTTGATCAGTATATAAGCCGAATCAATTTAACCGGAAAAAAAATTATTCCTTGCTGGGGTACAGATCAGGCGGACAAACCGACAATACAAAAATTAATCCAAACTTATTTTGGCAAGGAGCCAATAAATATGGTATTTGATGACTGCTCCCATATGTATGGACCCACACTGGCTTCGTTTAATGCGATATTTCCATATATGGCTATAGGCGGTTTGTATATTATAGAAGATTGGGCCTGGAAACACTGGATAACACTAGACACTGGAATGCCGGTACAATCCGCGCTCACTAATTTGATCATCGATATCATTAAAGCCACCGGAAATGAAGGACTTATTGAGTCTGTAACTATTTATGAAGGATTTGCAGTAGTCAAACGGGGAAAACTATTGATCGAACATCAGGACAGATTCAATCTTCACTCCTACATTCTGGAGAAAGTATAGGCGATAATAGAGATATGGGAAAATTTAAACCTATAGGGTGGATTAGGCAGCTTCTCCGAGAAGCATTGCATAGGTTCATTATTATATTGCCACTATCTCCATGGAAAAAAAGGGTCACCAGGGATTTTATGTTTATGGCTTGTAACCTACCAGTGATTGAATATAATTTTCACACGAAGGAAAAACCTCCTAAAGTTATAAAATCTATTAACAAAGAAAAAGAATCAATTCCATCATACGTAAAAGTATTTTACCCATATCCTGATATAGATCATACACAAAAGGAATATGTTTACTTTAATAAAACAGAATCTCTGGATGCAGCCGAATTAACTATAAAGTGTATTGCATTTTATTTGCCCCAATTTCATGCAATACCAGAAAATGATGCCTGGTGGGGCAAAAACTTTACTGAGTGGACCAATGTAACCAGGGCAATTCCCCAGTTCGTAGGACACTACCAACCTCGACTCCCAGGAGATTTGGGGTTCTACAATCTGCGACATCCCGATATTATGTACCAACAGGCCGCCCTCGCAGCACATTACGGAATATCGGGTTTTTGTATATATTATTATTCATTTAATGGGAAACGATTGTTAGAAACACCACACCAACATATTTTAAATAATCCCGATCTCCAAATGCCTTTTTGCCTGTGTTGGGCAAATGAAAACTGGACCAGAAGATGGGATGGACGCCATGATGAAATCCTCATAGCACAACATTACTCAGAAGAAAATGATCTGGAAATAATTACGGACTTGGTTGGATCATTTCAAGACCCAAGATACATACGCGTAAAGGGACGGCCTTTAATTATGATATATCGCCCTATGGACATAACCGACCCGACAAAGACAATCAATACCTGGCGATCTTATTGCCGGGCTCATGATGTGGGTGAGATTTATGTCATTGCCGTAGAATCGATAGAGCGAATCAATCCTGGACAATATGGGTTTGATGCCACCGTTGAGTTTCCCCCACATCAATTACTTCAAGATCCAATAAACAACAGCGTAGAAATTTTAAACCCCAAATTTGAAGGCATCATCTGTGATTATAAAGATATGGTGAGCAGTTTTACTTTGCGCAAAGAATCTGGTTTTACAAGATTTTCTACAGTAGCGCCATCGTGGGATAATGAAGCCAGGAAACCAGGAAATGCTCATAGCTGGACAAACTCAAGTCCATATCTCTATTCAAGATGGCTTCAAAGCGCATGTCAGAGAACTAAAAAATATCCTGAAGGAGAAAGATTAGTGTTTATTAATGCATGGAATGAATGGGCTGAAGGCGCATACCTTGAGCCAGACAAAAGATTTGGGTATGCTTATTTGCAAGCTACGAGCGATGTCTTGAAGCAATACAATCACCGAGTATTATTGCGCTCACCCATTTTGACACAGCTGGAGTCGACGCGGACACAATTTGTTAAAAACAGTCAAACTGCGATAATTATACATCTATATTATGAGGATTTAATAGACGATTTCTGGAGACTATTATCACAGCTAGAAGAAAAGGTGGACTTATTTATTACGGTGAATCATCATATTAACGAAAAAGATATCATTAAAATCATTTCGTTGTTTCCAAATGCATATATTTTAGATGTTCAAAACCGGGGAAGAGATATTTTACCTTTTTATCTAATGTTTCCAATTGTAAAAAATATGGGCTATCATCAGGTATGCAAGTTACATACCAAAAAATCTTGGCACCTTGTTGATGGCGACCAATGGCGTACCAATTTATGGACTAATTTATTGAGCAAAAAAATGTATCGACGGGTGATAGACTTATTCAAAACAGACGCAGATATCGGTATGATAGCATTAAATGAGTATAAAATCAATCTGTCAAACCATGACTACCATGCCGATAATAGGGATTGGCTTGAAAAACTAACAAGAATAATAGATTCCAAAAAGAAAGAAGGTAATTTTGATTGGGATTTTCCTGCAGGATCCATGTTTTGGTTTCGCCCTACTGCGCTCCAGACACTAGAAAATTTACAACTAAATGAAGATGATTTTGAACCAGAGCAGAATCAATTAGATGGGACCCTCGCCCACAGTTTGGAGCGATTATTTACCGTGATGGCAGAGCAGGAAGGATTCAAAACGGTTTGGTTGGATGGTGGAGACTCTAGGTGAATCCTGTTGGCTCACGATTCAATAATGGCTTAAATGGTGTATCGAAATAAAATTTATTTTTTATTCTTTTAAAAAAACCACCTTCAGACTTTTTTGACTTTACCATATGAAGTTCCGATGTATCATTCGGGGGCCACATAGTACTTACAGAGCCAGGATGATAAAAAGTCACCGTCATACTTCTGCGAGACTGATCAATATTTTGTTTCACTTTTTCTACAGCGTGCCAGGAATGGTTGGATCGTACAAGAACCACGGAGTGGCCTGTTATAGGAGATATTCGTCTAAACAGATCACCGGGGTCGTTTGAGTTTAATATGGACAGACAACCACCCTGGCTATCATCCCAGGTTTGGTTGAAGTAAATCACATGAGTTACGATTTTATCTTTTAGGTCTACGTGGGGGCCCATCCAGGTCCCGGGACTATAATGAAAAATATTCACCTCCATAGGGACTAATGATAAGTCCTTTTGGCACAACTTACTTAAGGCCAGCCTGTATTGATCTGACAAGAGGTCTTGCGCCAACTTTACCCAGACAGTATTAAGGTCATCAGAAAAAGATGCCATGCCGGCACCGATATGAATCAAATTTCTACACTCGTATACATAACTCTTTTCTCCATCATATCCGTTGACTGATTTGAAGTGATCCATGGGGTAAGTGGAGGAGAGATGTCTTTTATCTTCGTTAGAAAACAAGTCATCAATAAAGCACCATTCGTACGGTGTGGTTTCAATTTTTGATTTTTCAATATTTTCTATCTGTATCATAGGATTGAATTTATAGTGTAAAGATGTTCACGAAGTACACGGATATCGTTCATAATTAATGTTGAATAATCTGGTTTTTTATCCGCATCAAACAAATGGAGCAGGTCGGATATTGTATCAAAAGTATTAGACATCAAATCCCGATCGGCCATAAAAAACTTATTCTTTTCATATATAGTTGCCAAAAGGAAAGGAATATTGTGGATATATGCAAAAATTGCCCCATGCAAAGAATATGAAATCATATATGTCAATTTGCCAATTAAAGTAAATACCTCTAAAGCTCCCAGGTTGGACAATAAGAAACACCCATCGCCTATTTCGTTCACGATAGGTTCAAATAAAGTGTAATCATTTCTATAATGGGTAATAGGTAGAAAGTAAAGAGTGTGCCCTTGTTTAATTTGAAACTTAGACCAGGCAATAAAAAATATCATATCTTCAGAGGAAAACATTTCAGGGTAAATATGAATTCCAATAGAATGCGGCTTAAGCTTATATTTAAAAGGAACTAAATCTTCCAATAGCATAGTAGTGCACGGTACAGTATTAACTTTATCGACATATTCGATTTTATTTCGGTCTCCCTGACTTCTAACAGAAACATAAGCATATTCTTCTAAATAGTCCAGGTCTTCGGGGCTTCCATGAATACCCATTGCATTTAAAATGTGGTTTCCGCGAATTCTGAATTGTTTGTATACTGGTTCGGCAGTTAATTCGCGCAATAAATGGCCGCCACCAATAATTATAGGACCAAACTTTTGGGTTTCAGAACAAGAATAGAGCTCAACAAAAGAAATATCAAAGGAGTTTAATATTTTTTTCACACTTATACCTATTGCCTCATCACCGGTATTTCCGGAAAAATTATCAAAGGCTATCCCAACATTTCGCATATATAAACGCCCAAAATAATGCTAATAGTTTAATCTGGAAAATGTGTTTTTGTATAGGGTAATTTTGTTAAAAAATATTTGTTACTTTACAGTATTTGAGAGGACTTTCGAATGAAGTTTCTGTACATTATAAGAAGTCATTGATAAGCAAGCAAATTATAACTCATCGTTCTGAGAACAGTACAACCCAGAAAGATATGTGGCTTTTGCAGCGGGTCATCGCAAGCGGTGGGCTACTTGTTCTGGAGTATCCTGGATTGGGAATCTATAGATAAATTTGTAATTAGGATGCTCAATAAACCTAACTTGTTGAGACAAGTGATTACATGGCACTAATCAATTATCTTGCGACAATGAAATCAACTATTTTCTTCCTCCTGCTGCTGATCAGCACTACGGTGTCAGGACAGTCTAAAACCGAAGCCGTAATCAAAAAACTTTCTGCTGAAAAATATACATTAATGAACCCCACCACCCTGGACAAACTCAAAACTTACCTGGACGACCGGATGGTCTTCATTCACTCCAATGGCATGACAGAAACCAAAACGGAGATGATACAACATCTCAAAGAGGGTAAATGGGCACTTCGCAGTGTAGACTCCAGGGAAGTCAGTGTGCGAGTCTATAAAAACAATTTTGCGATACTCATCGGCAAAGGCATGTTTCATGCCATGAGTGAAGGCAAGGATATCGATGTAGATCTTTATTATACTGAAGTCTGGACTCATGTGAAAGAAGGTTGGTTGTTAGCGAGCAGGCATGCGAGTAAGAATTAATTAGGAGTATTGTCTGGCAAAAAATATCATTACACTCCATACTAAAAATCCGGACATTTAGTCGGCTCTTCGCGCGATACCATGATCCATATATTATATTAGGTATTTATCCATCAAACCTCCAATAATTCATTATCTATGCCGAGCGCATGCTTCTCCCCCTTTGGAAAAACAATCCAAACAAATCAAGTCGCTGAGTGGCTTTAGTCTTTTTTTGCAAAATTAATTTTAGCAAGTAAAATATTGCGGGGATCAAATTCCAACTTTTCAGGTGCGAGGTTGACTTTAAAAGTTTG
>Ga0138256_10002793_pt1 | contig 18617 bp, 13 predicted proteins | sample KNB2016incub_MG_FD_105486 | JGI IMG/M metagenome (GOLD analysis project Ga0138256, IMG submission 105486) | Active sludge microbial communities from wastewater in Klosterneuburg, Austria - KNB2014incub_MG | ecosystem: Engineered > WWTP > Activated sludge > Unclassified | place: Austria... | reverse complement strand
TGCGCGCCGATCCTGGCCGGGACTGTTCGTCCTGGTCGGATCCACAGCCGTGTCGCCCGGTACCGCCGTCGCCGGATCGACGGACGGTGCCTGGCGAGCAGCGCGCGACCGTGGTGCGATGGACGTGGCAAACGCTCGCGTTGAAGCGAACGCGATCGCCGAAGGCGCGATCCGCGGTCGAGTAGTCGAGTCGGGCGGCGACGTTCCGGTCGCGGGGGCGCAGGTCCTGGTGGTTGGGACACGCCTGGGCGCGCTCTCGGCGGCCGACGGCTCGTACATCATTCGCGGCGTGACCGCGGGCAGCGTGCAGGTGCGCGCACTGCGCCTCGGCTACCAGCCGTCGGTGCAGACCGTGGTGGTCACGGATGGTGGTGAAGCCACGGCCAACTTTACGCTGACCCGCTCGGCGATCCAGCTCGAGGCGGTTGTCACCACCGCGACCGGCGAGCAGAGCCGCAAGTCGGTCGGCAACGTGGTGGCCAGCGTGCGGGTCGACTCGCTGGTGGGACAGCAGCCCCTGACCAGCGTCAACGATGTCCTCACGGCGCGCACCGCAGGTGTACAGGTGCAACTCGGCTCCGGACAGACCGGGACCGCTCCGTCCATCCGCATCCGCGGCGTGAATTCGCTGTCGCTGTCTAACGAGCCGCTCGTCATCGTCGATGGCGTCCGCATCGACAACTCGGCGGCCCCCGGCAACTTTTCCACGCAGCGCCTCAATCGCTTTGCCTCGTTCAATCCGGAGGATGTCGAATCGCTCGACATCATCAAGGGGCCATCGGCGGCGGCGCTGTACGGCACGGCGGCTGCCAATGGTGTCGTCGTGATCAAGACGAAGCGCGGACGCGCCGGGCGAACCGAGTGGCGGACGAACTTCGAAGGGGGGCAGGTCTCCCAGCCGGCAGAGTTCTTCGACAACTATCGCAGCTGGGGGCGCAACCTGGTGAACGGTACTCCCGGCACGGCCGCCGTGCTCTGCCGTATTTCCGACGCATCGCTGGGCCGGTGTCAGGTGGACTCGCTGACGTCGTTCAACCCGCTCATGAACTCCGAGACGTCGCCGTTCAGCTCGCAGCCGCGCTACAACTACGGGGTGAGCGCCGCCGGCGGCAGCGACAAGCTTCGCTTCTTCCTCTCGGCCGATCGCGAAGACGAGATCGGACCCTATGAGATGCCAGCGGCCGAAGTCGAGCGCCTGACGGCGCTGCGCGGTACGCGTCCGCGCCCCGGGCAGATCCGTCCGAACCAGCTCGGGCAGACCTCAATCCGCGGCAACTTCAATCTCGAACTCGCCCCCAACCTCGAGCTGGCGGTCACGACCGGCTATACCGACCGGTCGCTGAACTCGCTGTTCGACGGCGGCTTCTTCGCCGGACTCTCGTTCCAGAGCTACTTCGCCCCCGGGTTCCGAACCGCGACCAACGGGACGTCTGCCCAGCACATCGGCGACATCATGTCGGTGGAGCAGACGGCGCGTGAACAGCGGTCGATCCTGACGTCGACGCTGTCGTGGCAGCCACTGACCTGGCTGCAAGGGCGTGCGGTCGTGGGGCTCGACCAGAACCAGGCGGTCTCGTCGCGATTCGCCCGATTTGGCGAGGGTACCATCACCGGATGGGGGCCGCCCGGGCAGACGGGTGGGAAGGACATCAACCGGAACAGCTTCTCCCGCTACTCGCTCGACCTCGGCGCCAATGCGACCTTCGATCCGTGGTCGACGATCAACCTGCGGACCTCGGTCGGGGTGCAGTGGTTCAAGGACACGCAGTACCAGACGGTCGGGCGCGGTTACTCCATTCCACCCGGGGTCACCACGCCGAATGCCGGCGCCATCCAGGTCGCCCAGGAGTTCACGGAGGAGAACGCGTTCTACGGCGCGTTCCTCGAGCAGCAGATCGCCCATCGCGACCGGTTGTTCCTCAAGCTGCAGGTGCGCTCGGACCAGGCGTCGGCGTTCGGTCGTGACGTTGGCAACACGACGTACCCGGGGGCGTCGGTCTCCTATGTGATGTCTGACGAAGAGTGGTTTCCGAAGGGGCGATTCGGGATCTCCAACTTCCGCGTGCGGTCGGCCTATGGGCGAGCCGGCGTACAGCCGACGACCACGGCGGCGCTGCAGTTCCTGAGCGCCTTCACTGCACCGGTTGGCGGGACCGAGCAGCCGGCATTGCGGCTGGCGAACGTCGGCAACTCGAACCTGAAGCCGGAGGTCACGACCGAGCTAGAGTTCGGATTCGACCTCGGCCTGTTCTCCAACCGCGTAAATGTCGAGGCGACGCACTTCAACAAGGAGAGCCGCGACGCGCTCTTCTTCAACCCCATTGCTCCGTCGATCGGACAGCAGCAGGCCGGCGTCTGGCAGAATCTCGCCAAGGTGCGCAATTGGGGGCAGGAGCTGACCGTCTCGGCCGACCTTTACCGCAACCGGTACTGGTCGTGGAGTGCGCAGGTCAACGGCTCGCACATCAACAACGAGCTGGTCGAGGCTGGGGATGCGGTGCTCGCCGTCACGCCTGGTGGGCGCAACGTGGAGGGCTATCCCCTCTTCGGCTTGTGGGACAAGCGCATCACCGGTTGGAATGATGCCAACAGCGATGGCGCGCTCACCGAAAGCGAGATCACGATTTCGGCCGCGGACGAGTACAAGGGGACGACGACGCCGGTGTGGGAGGCTGGCATCTCCAACAATATCGGCTTGTTCAATGATCGTCTCCGGATCACCACGGTGATGGACTATCGCGGCGGCTTCTACAACCAGTGGGGCTTCGAGAACCAGCGGTGCGTCTCCGGCAACTGCCGCGCGGCGAACGATCCCAGCGCGCCACTGGCCGACCAGGCCGCTGCGGTGACGACCAACAGCGCCGCCAAGCGCACGGTGTGGGGATACTTTGTCCCGAACGACTTCATTCGGTTCCGGGAGCTGTCGGTCGCCTACACGATTCCGCGTGGTCTTGCGCAGCTGGTGCGTTCCGACAACGCGTCGATCGTGCTGGCCGGACGCAACATCGGCCTGCTGTGGACCAAGTATCCGGGGATCGACCCCGAGATGAACTCGTCGGTGAACAACACGGCTGGCACCAACAATGACTTCTTCGCCGCTCCACCACTTCGGTACTGGTTGGTGCGCGTCAACCTGGGGTTCTAACCATGATGCCTAACGCTTTCCTTCGACAGCTGCGCGCTCCCGGCGTGCGCGCCGGCCTCGCCGGCGTGCTGGCCCTGGTGGTCGCCGCTGGCTGCTCGCGCGACGAACTGCTGGGCGTGGACACGCCCGACCAGATCACCCCGGCCTCGGTCAACTCCGTGGCCGGCGCCCAGGCCCTGCGCGCCTCGGCCATCGGCGTCTTCTCGAATTTCTATGGCGGGACGACCAACGTGGGCGTGAACCTGTATGTCGGCCTGCTGTCCGACGAGTTGATCAATGCCCGACCGGGAGCCGACCACATCGATATTCGCTCCTTCAACGAGAACGTCTTCCCGAACACGGCGTGGAACAACTTCTCGCAGGCCTATACGGCCATCGTGCGCGCCACTCGCTCGGTGAACGAATTCTACCCGGCCAATGCGACGAAGAACCTGCAGCTCGGGCAGCTGTACGTGCTGCGCGGGTACTCGCTCACCATCGCGGGCGAGGCGTTCTGCAACGGAGTCCCGCTCTCCGACGTGAACGATGCGAGCCCCAGCTTCACCACGGAGTTGAGCGCGGACATGCAGACGCGCGCCGTCGCGTCGTTCGACAGCGCCCTGACGATCCTGGGGACGGCAGGCGCCGACGTGAACCAGCGCTATGCGGCGCGCGTTGGCAAGGCGCGCGCCCTGGTCAACCTCAAGCGCTACACCGATGCAGCAGCGGTGACGCGGGCCGGTGGCGACGGGGCGGCATCGATCGCCGTGCCGACGAGCTTCATCTACAACATGGAATACTCGGCCACGACGCTGGTCAACACCATCTTTGACTGGATGGTGAACACCGCCAACTTCGGTCCCTCGGAGCGGGAAGGGGGGAACGGGCTCAACTGGCGCTCGGCCGGTGATCCGCGCGTGGTCATCAGCACGACGTCCCGGCTTGGGCAGGACGGGTCCACGCAGGTCTTCACAATCCAGGGCTACCCGAACGGCGCTGCACCCACCATGCTGGCGTCGGGTGTCGAGGCACGGCTGATCGAGGCCGAGTCGGACCTTTCCACTGCGAACGCCACCGGCTGGCTGGCCAACCTCAACGCGGCGCGCGCGGATGCGGGGGCACGTGCGGCGCGCAGCATCGCCACGGGCGCACCCGACGTGTTGCCACCGCTCGTCGATCCCGGCAGCGATGCGGCCCGCATCGACCTGCTCTTCCGCGAGCGCGGCTTCTGGACGTACCTGCAGGCGCACCGAGTTGGCGATCTCCGTCGACTGGTGCGACAGTATGGGCGCGGTGCCGAAACCGTCTGGCCGACGGGGGCGTACTTCAAGGGAGGGACGTACGGCACCGACCAGAACATCACGCCGTCGATCGCCGAACGAAACAACCCGAGCTGGCAGGCGTGTACGAATCGGGATGCCTAACGCCTGACGATGCAGGAACGTGTGCCACGCCCCCCGGCGACGAATCGCCGGGGGGCGTGCGTTTCGCGCCATGCGGCCATTCCCCATCACGCTGCTCGCGCCGCGTGTGAGCGACACCGGCGCGCACCTAGGGCGTTGCTGCCGGTGACTCCCCCGCACTGCGATACGACGCTTCAACCAACGCCAGGACCTCGCGGGCGTGGTCGAGCGTCACCTCGGCCGGGCGGCGTGCTGCGAGGGCGCCGACAAAGTCGCGCCACATGGCGCCAAAGCCGAGGAAGTCCCGGAGCCCCGGCGCGCGCAGCCGCGTGCGCCGCCCGCGCTGCAGGACCAACAGGCCGTTGGATTCGAAGTGCACCGCCCCCTCGCTCCCGTAGATCGCCGAGGCGCGCACGCCGCCGAATGGTGCGGCGACCTCCCACGAGTGCGAGAGCGTGCCGACCGCCCCGCCAACATACTCAAACGTGGTGAGCATGCTGCGCTCCATCTCGCCACGCGAGCTGCCGGGGCGCAGCCCACGCACCCGGGAGACCCGGAGGCCGAGGTTGGCCATCAGGTGCATCCAGTGCACTCCTCCCTCGAACAGCGCACCGCCCCCAGCCACATCAGCGTCGGCGCGCCACCCGGGCGTGTCCTGTCGCTTGAGGGCGTTCACGTGCACAAACAGCACCTCGCCGAGTTCGCCCGAGGCCACGATCTCGCGCAGGAGATAGGCCAGCGGCTTGTAGTGATAATTCTCGGCGACCAGTACCTGGCGCCCCACCCGTTCTGCGACAGCCCGAACCGTGTCGACATCGGCGCTGTGCAGGAAGGCCGGCTTCTCGACCACGACGTCCTTGCCGGCCTCGAGCGCCGCCAGCGTCAGGGCAAGGTGGGTGGCCGGGGGGGTGGCCACCACCGCGCAGGTGACACGCGCATCGGCGAGTGCCTCGTCGTAGGACCCGAAGGCCCCGGATCCCCCGACGTCCTGATCCATGCTGGTGGCGCGGGCGAGGTCGCGGCTGGCGTGGTAGCGCGCCACGTGCCGAAATCTTCGTAGCCGATTGCTGTGGCGCTTGGTGATGCCGCCGCAGCCGAGAAAGACCAGCGCGACCGGCGCACGGGACGACGACTCAGGGGGCATGCGCCGAACGCTCGAGCACGGGAAGCTGCTGGCGCCCCATCGCGCGCGGGGCCGCCCGGCCTGTCAGCAGCGTGCCGATGCGCAGGGCGTTGGCGGCGATCGTCAGGCTCGGATTCACCCCTCCCGAGGTCGGCAACGCGCTGCCGTCGGCAACGTACAGGTTGTCGAGCCCGCGAAAACGTCCGCGATCGTCCAGGGGTGAGGTGGCCTCGTCCTGCCCCATGCGCACGGTTCCCACCGCATGGGAGAACGACCGCAGGTCGTGCATCATGCTGAACAGCGCGCCCGCCTCGCGAAGGATGCGTCGTGACTGCTGCACCAGCGCCCGGCCGGCCGCAACGTCGCGCCGCGTGTAGCGGTGCCGAATGCGCAGGGTCGGGAGGCCCAGCTCGTCGCGGTTCGCCTGGTCAATCGAGACGAAGTTCGACGCGACCGGCTGGTCCTCGGCGATGCTGAGCAGTGCCAGCACGTGCGGCACGCCGATCGCCGCGATGTGGCCGATGGGGGCCGGGAGGATGCGACGCACGAAGTCCGGCCCCGGGGCGGTGATCTGCTGGATGCACCCCAGCTTGCCGATGGACGGATCGACGCCGGGGGCGCCGAAATAGAAGTCGTGAATCGCGACCTGCTTATGGAAGTCGCGGCCCGGATTGGTGGGACGCGCGAACACGCCGAGGGTGAGCAGGTTGTTGTGCCGCGTGAGGTAGCGCCCGATGGCCGATGCGGCGGGAGAGCTCCGGTCGAGCCCCGAGGCGAGCAGCAGGTGCGGCGTGGCCAGCGTCCCCGCCGCGAGCACGACGCGGCCGGCGCGCAGCGTGGTCGACGCGCCACTGCGGCGATCCACGCACTGCACGGCGCTCACCCGCCCGTGCTCCACCGACAGCTGCACGGCGACCGTGTTGGCGCGCAACGCCATCCCCGCCGCCTGCAGCATGGGAATCAGGCCGGTGGCGAGGTCGTTCTTGGCGCCGATGGCACAGGCGAAGCCGTCGCAGGTGCAACACAGCGTGCAGGCGGCGCGATCGTCGCTCGGCGCGTAGTTGATCGCCAGCGGAAGGGGAAACGGCTTGAGCCCGAGCCGTCGCGCCGCGTCGGCGACCCGTTGCGCGGGGGGAGTGAAACGCGCGGGAGCCTGCGGGTACGGTGCGTCGCGCGCGGGCGCCGTCGGATCATCCCGGTCATCGCCTGCGACGCCAAGCAGCGTTTCGGCCCAGTCATAGAAGGGGGCCAGCTCGTCGTACCCGAATGGCCACTCGGCACCGGAGTCGGTGACGATCGCCGGACCGGGATCGAAGTCCTGTTCACGCAATCGCAGCGCGACGCCGCCGTAGAACACCGAGGGCCCGCCGACGCAGTGAAAGCTCCCGCCCTGGCGCTTGCGGCGCGCATCGTCCACCGCATACGCCGTGTCGGGGCAGTAGTGGTCGGAGAGTTCGTGCGCGCTGTTGATTTCCCAGTTGTGGGGCCCGCGTTCCACCCAGTCGCCGCGCTCCAGCATCAGGACGCGTTCGCCGGCCATCACGAGCGGGTACGCGGCCATCACGCCGCCGAAGCCGCTCCCGATGACAATCGTGTCGAACGACTCGGATGCTAGAGCCACGTTGCCACCCACGAATTCGCCGCCCAGGTGATGACGGAGAAGCGAACGAAGCGCCCCGCGAAGCCGACCACGAAAAAACCGACCACCCCGATGCGCAGCATGCCGGCGGCCAGTGTGACCGGATACATGGGGGGCAGCCCGACGACGGCGCTCGCCAGGACCACCGGCCAGACGATGCGGCGCCGCTCGTGCAGTCGGTCGATCCAGACGTTGACCGCCGCCTGGGTCTTCGCCGACCGGGAGCGCATGAGGCGCTCCGACACGATGTAGAGGGCAGTCTTTCCGACCATGGTTCCCGCAGTAAAGACGCAGACCATGGCGGGTTGCTGGGCGCGTGCCACGATGGCGGCGGCCGCCGCGATGTACAGCTCGGCGTTCACGACCGGGATCAGCGCGCTCAGGACACCATAGCCCAACGACGCGGCCAACGTCGCCCCCGACGGGAGCACCATGGCCGCGAACGGCAGCATGCGACTACTTCACCGATCCAACCGCGGGCGCGAGTCCGCGGGTTCCCATCACCCCGGTGGACGGCTGCGTCCACGCGGTGGCGTACGCGACGATGACCAGCAACCAGATGCCAAAAAACAGGTAAGAAAACTTCACCCGACGCGTGAGCATGCTCGGATCGATGATCGGCTTTCCGGCGAACTTGCCGCGCGGCTTGTCCACAAGGAAGAACGTCTTGTACGTCTCGACCGCAGCGCGCTCGTAGCCAAGCGCCCCCATGGCGAGGAAGAGCCAGCGGTCGGTGAATGGAGCAAGCAGGAGGGCGAATCCCATCGTCATGAGCGGGCTGCGGAAGAACTTGAAGAACTCGAAGCCCTCGACCGGCGCGTCCTTCCAGGCGCCACCGACCGCGGTCAGCCATCCGCCGACACTGCCCACCAGGAGCGCAGCCACGAGCGGATGGATCGGCAGGTCGACCCCCTGCAGTCCGTCGATCCCCCACGCCGCCAGCCCCACCACGACCAGGCAGAGCGCCCCGACCGCCATGCGCACCAGCGGGTTGCGCACCGGCTTCTTCAGCAGCTGAAACTGCATGGGAATCGTGTACTTGGACTGATCCTCGCTGCGGAAGAACGTCTTCCAGATCTCGACGATCGTGCGTTCGCAGACGTAGACGAGTCCGAAGAAGACGACGAGCCCACCCCCGGTGGTCAGGTCGAGTCCGGTGTACGGGCACAGCACGACCCCAACGACGGCGCCGACCAGGACGCTTCGGAAGTACCGCGGGATGTAAAAGCCCTCGTGAATCGCATCCTTGTACATCCCCCACGTGGCGATGTGGAGGCCGGCGAGGGTTCCCGTGATGCAGGCGAGCAGAGTGGACACGTCGAACGAGAACGGGGGGCTGGCGAACGGGAGCTTTGCAAGCTAGTCGAGCAGCGATCCATCTGCGAAAGTAGGCGCGGATTTCGGGGAATGTTGGCGAGTTCCAACGGGTCCACATGGGCCAGTCTCGGAGCGTTCACCGCGCGGTGTCGCCGGCCGCGAGAACGCGAAACGGGCCGTCCCGGTCTGGGACGGCCCGCCTCGATCCTCGTGTGACCTACGTCGGCGATCAGCCGTTCGGCTCGAGGATCTTCTTGATCTGCGCCCGTGCGTCATCGATGTGCGCGCGGGTCGTGCGATCGGTGGCCCGACCGGCCGCCGACGCGAGCTGCCCATCGAGCGAACGCAGCTCGGCGCGGAAGATCGACTTGATGTCGCTGGTCGCGCGCGCGCCGGCAAACTGGGCGGCGAACTGCGGCGGGAGTCCGGCCGGCACCTGCACTGCTCGCGGGTTCACCTTGCCGTCGAGCGCGGCGATATAGGCGCGCTGCAGCTCGCGGCGATACGCGTCGATGCGGACCGTGCCGGCCGACAGCTCGCTCCAGACACCGGAACGCAGGTCGGCCGCCATGTCGGCCAGCGTATACGACTCGCCCGGCCTGGCCATGGCGTCGAACTCGATCAGGCGCTCGAGGCGCCGATCGTTCAGCAGCTGGTTGAGGACACGTCCCTGCGCCTGGTTGATGCGTCGGATGGCCCCTTCCACCTCGATCTTCCGGAGGATGTTGTCGTCCAGGAAGTGCGTCGGAGTGGCGAAGGCGTTCTCGTTGAGGAACTTCACCGCGGCAGCCTGGCGCGCGCGGGAGTTCGGCACGTATCGCGGTCCCGCCTGCCCGGCGTACTTCTCCTGTGCCTCGGTCCCGCCGACGACATCGGCGACGTGATTGAGCTCCGTGGACCACTGGCCAATCAGCCGTCCGTACATGGCGTCGAGGTCGTCGTAGCTCTCGCCATCCTTCACGGTGGCCGGGATGAGGAGCGGGACGATCTGCTTGATGGACTTGATTCCCCAGCCGGTCGCCTTCACGGCGTCGGCATCACCAACCGCCTCGCTGTGGTCGCCGGGGTCGGCGCCGCGCGAGTCCGACATGTTGAAGCGCAGCCACGGCGTGGCGTCCTGCTCGCGCGACCACCGGTTCAGCGTGGCCCACTCCTCGTCGGGCGACTTGGCGGCGGGAATGGGGGTGTAGCCCCAGCGGGTGATGTACTTGTCCCACGGACCGATGCGCGGGATGAGGTCCTCGAGCGGGATGTTGTCCTCGGGTTGCGCCGTGTAGTTGAAGCGCGAGTAGTCCATGATGGAGGGCGAGTGTCCCATCTTCGCGACCCACGTGCGCGAACGCACCGAGTCGGCCGGATAGGTCGAGCTCCCCTTCTGGTCGTGCTGGTAGCCTAACGTGTGCCCGACTTCATGGGCGACCACGAACTCCACCAGACGCCCCATGAGCGAATCCGGGTAGGGCCATTGGCGGGCGCGCGGATCGAGGTGCCCCACCTGGGTGAAGTACCACGAGCGCTGCAGGTTCATGATGTTGTGGTACATGTAGATGTCCGACTCGAGGATCTCGCCGGTCCGCGGGTCGTTCACGTTCGGGCCGGTCGCATTCTCGATCGTGGACGGGAACCAGCGCACGACCGAATAGCGCGCGTCTTCGGGCGACCAGTCCGGGTCATTCGCGGGTGCGTCGGCGGCGACGATCCCCTTGATGAAGCCGGCTTCCTCGAACGCCACCTGCCATGCCTCGATCCCCTTCCGCACGTACGGCTTGAGCCAGTCCGGGGTCGCCGGGTCGACGTAGTAGGTGATCGGCTTGATCGGCTCCGACTTTGCGGCGTTGGGGTCCTTCTTTTCCAGGCGCCAGCGCACGATGTACTCGCGCTCCTGCGCCCGCTGTTCGGGGCGACCGTAGTCGAGCGTGTTGAACGAGAAGAAGCCGATGCGCTTGTCGGCCAGGCGCGGCATCATGGGCTTCTCGGGGAGCTTGATCATCGACCAGTGGAGGACGATCGATGAGGTGCCGTTGGCCGCCGGCTGGAACGGATTGGCCGGCGCCGCTGCCGCGCCTGGGGGGGGATTGATGGTCAGGACCGCCTCGACCTCGATGTTGGTCGGGAAGGACTGGACCTTCTCGATGAACGAGCGGTTCGGGTCGGGGGTGCCGCGGTACTGGTTCCCCGGGCCGATTTCGGTCGGCGGGGCGGTGTACATGCGCGTCACGTCGATCACGGCCGCGCTGTCGGGACCAAAGGCGTCGATGTTGAACGCGGCGACGATGAGGTCGAAGTTCGAGGCCCGCACCGCCTGGGCGATCGGGAGTCCCGAGTCGGCCACGGTGGCGTAGGAGACGTTGCGCAGCAGGATCCGGTTGTCACGTCGCTCCCACTTCACCACTCGGCGCTGCCCGATCTGCTGACCGCCGTAGCCGGCGTTGACCGGGACGCGGGCCGCGCGGGTCACGAGCAGCATCTCCTGGTTGAGCGCACCGCGCGGGATCTCGAACAGGACACGACTGCCGATGCGGTGCGTCTTGAAGAGCCCATCGCGCGAGACGGCCTGCGGCGTCACGACGCGGGCGTAGGGGCGCGGTGCGGGATCGCCGCCGGGAGCGCCAGCGGCGCCCGGCGCCCGGCTGGTGTCACCGCCCTGCGCGGGGACCGCGCCGGGGACACCCGGACGGGCGGCCGCGCCGGCGGCACCGGCGGCGTTCGCGGTGCGCGGGGCGGGCGCGGTCGTCGGCGGGGCGGTCTTGCACGCGGCAAGCAGCCCGCCGACCACCACGAGGGAGGCAGCGGATCGCGAGAACGTCAAACGCGGCATGTGAGAATCCGAGAGGGGGGGGACGGGAACGAGCGGAGCAAGTCGACCGGGTGCGCCGCACGCGGTCTGCGCTGGAACTTACGCGTGTTCCCCGCGGTCTGCTGAGCTCCGTGCGGCGAGTGCGGACCGTTGGAGCAGCCGAATCCCCGTTTCGAACGCCCCGCCACTCAGGCTGGCGGTCCCTCCCGCTCAACCCGGCCGTCGAGAATTCGCACCGTGCGGTCGCTGATCTCGGCGATCGCTTCATCATGCGTGCTGATGAGGAACATGGTGCCGTTCTCCTCGCACAGCTGCCGCATGAGCCCAAGCACCTCCTGCCCGGTCTCGCGGTCCAGGTTGCCCGTGGGTTCGTCGGCCAGCACGATGTCCGGCGCATTCATGAGCGCGCGCGCGATCGCCACCCGCTGCTTCTGCCCGCCCGACAGCTTCGGCACCCTGAAATCGACCCGGTCCGCGAGTCCAACGCGCTCCAGCAGGTCCGTGGCACGCGCATCGAGCGCTCGGGCGTCACCCTTTCGTTGTGGAAGGGAGGGAAAGCGCACGTTCTCGCGGGCCGTGAAGTCGGGGAGCAGGTGGTGAAACTGGAAGACGAAGCCGATGTGCTGGTTGCGGAAGCGTGTGACCTCACGATCGTCGAGTCGGCTCAGCACCTTGCCCACCAGTTCGACCTCTCCCGAGGTGGGGCGCAGGAGGGTGCCGAGGATGGTCAGCAAGGTGCTCTTTCCACTCCCCGACGGGCCCATGAGGGAGACAAACTCGCCTTTGCGAAACTCGAGGTCGATGCCCTTGAGCACCCGAGTCTCGGTCTCGCCGTCGGTAAACGTCTTGACGAGGTCCGTGGCACGCAGCACGACGTCGCTCATTGCGTGATGACCTCCATGGGATCGGTGCGCGCCGCGATGCGTGCCGGCAGGAGCGCGGCGAGGGTGGAGGCCACCGTGGCGATTGCCACCGCCAGGCCGTACTCCCCAAGCGCGGGATCGATCGGCAGGCCCTGCGACCCATCGGGACGGAGCGTCACCTGTGCCAGGACGCTGGAAAAGCCGTAGCCCAGCAGGGCGCCCAGCAGCGAGCCGAGCAGCCCGATGAACAGCCCCTGCAGCAGGAAGATCCAGGTGACCGAACTGCGGGTGATGCCCATGCTGCGCATGATCCCGATTTCCGGCTTGCGCCGCATGACCGACAGCAGGAGCTGGCTCGCGACCGCGATGATGATCAGCAGCACCGAAAAGAACTTGACGAGGTCGCCGGTGTTGCCCTGTGCGGTCAGCGCATCCTGGAGTCGCGCGTTCTCGGCGATCCAGTCGATCGCTTCGAGCCCGGTCATTCCTGCCAGGCGCTCCGCCAGGGCGGGGGCTCCAAAGATGTCGGCGACCTTGAGCTCGATGCGCGTCACCGCCCCCACCACCTCGAACAACCCTTGGGCGGTCCCCAGGTCGGTGAAGGCCAGGCGGTCGTTGAGATTGGCACTCTGCACGTCGAAGATGCCGCGAATCACCAGCGTGCGCTCCCGGCCGCGATCGCTCCTGAGGCGCAGGCGCTGTCCTGTTGTCAGGCCCAGCTCCTCGGCAATGCCCACGCCGATCAGCACGTCGCCCGGGCCGATCGTCGCGGTCCCACGCACGATGCCCGCCGCGAGGTCGACCATCGCGCTCAGCTTGCCCTCTTCGTAGCCGGTGACCGAGACGGGGACGATCCGCTCGCCCCGCTGAATGAAGCCCGACCCGGTGACCGACGCGGCCACTCGCGTGACACCCGGCACCGCTTCGACCATCTGCACCACGGCGCGCCATCCGTTGATGTTGGCGCGCGGCTCGTCGCCGCGTTGCACCGCCACCAGGGGGGTCACGCTGTCTCGCGACCCGAGCAGCTGCGGCGGTCGTGTGCGAGGCTCGAGCCGCACGTGGGCGATGTTGCCGATCACGTTGTCTGTCAGGCTGATCGCGAGCCCATTGATGAGGGCGGCCATGAAGGTGAAGACCACGATGCCCACCGCGACCCCGGAGAAGATCAGCACGGTCTGGAGTCGTCCACTGCGGATGTAGCGCAGGGCGACGGACAGCTCAAAGGGCATCGCCGGCGGTCCTGGTGCGCACGACCTGTCCTGCGCGCACACCGCGCGGGTTCACGACGAGCGTGTCTCCGGGCTGCAGCCCCTCGCGCACGACGAGCCGCGGCGCGGGCCAGTCGATCACCTGCACCGCGCGGCGGGTGACCGTGTCCGCGCGGACCAGCATCACGAAGGCGTCGCCTCCGAGCCCCGCCACTGCCTCGCGCGGAACGGTCGTCGCGTTCGGGTGCTCAGCGATCCGGAGGTTGACATCGACGCTCAAGCCAGCAGGGAGGATGGGCGCCGCTCCAACGAACGACAGCCGCACCGGTACGGCACCGCTTGCCTCGTCGACGCGTCGACCGATGTAGGCGAGGGTCGCGTCGAATGCCGTTCGCTCTCCCGTCAACGGCGCCACCCGCGCCGTCAGGCCCTTCACCAATTCGCCCAGGTACTGCTCGTCCACGTTGACCTCCACCTCGGCGCCTGTGCCAGTCGCGAGCCCGTACAGCACGGATTGCGGCGTCACGTTCTGTCCCGGATCCACCGGACGTGTGAGCACGAAGCCGTCGATGGGAGACCGGAGGGTGAAGTCGCGCAGCCGCGCGCGCGCCTCCGACGTCAGCGCCTCGAGCTGCCGCACCCCCGCACGGGCGCTCTCGAGGTCCAGGCGGGCCCGCTCTGCATCACGCTCGGGAAGGCCTCCGGCCTCGACAAGGCGGCGCACCCGATCGTGTTCACGCTGCAGTCGTTCCACCTCCACCTGTCGCGCCGACAGCTGGGCCGTAGCCTGGTCGACACCTGCCCGGCTCGCTGCGGCGTCGATCGTCGCGAGGACGTCGCCGCGCGACACGCGGTCGCCCTCGGCCTTGTAGAGACGTGTCACCGTGCCGGACACCAGCGGCTGTACGTCGTAGGACAGGCGCGGACTCACACGCCCTGTCACGGCGAGCAGGCGCACGACGTTCTCTCGGGTGGCCGTCGTGACTTCCACGATCGGCGGCCGCGCGGCGAACCATCGATAGCCGATGACGAGTGCGAGGGCGGCGGCGAGGACGAGCAGCCAGGCGAGAATCGTTCGGAAACGGGGCATGCGGGTGTGACAGGGAGACGGCCGACATACGGGGGCGCGGAAGCCACAGAAGCGAACGGGTGGCGTGCGCCTGGTGGTTCCCGCGGCACGATCGATCGGCCTCGAGACGCGCGGGGCGGAGCGAGACTCGGCGGACGCGCCGGAAACGGACCAGGCCATCGGCGTGCATGAAGTCGATGGGTGTCCGCGGGTGTACGAAGAGTAGGTCAGCGCGGCCTGACGCGCCGGATGTGCCGTGGCCGACGAGTGCCGAGGTCCACCAGTTGCGACCCGACGCCCGCCCTGCCACATTCGCCGCCGTGTCTCCCTCCCGTTCCGCAGTCCCGCACCGCTACCCGGAGTCGCCGGTCTTCTACCGCTCGCTCACGCGCGAGTATCCGATGGCCGTGCGCGGCGAGGGATGCTGGCTCGAGGACGCGACGGGGAAGCGTTACCTGGACGCGGTCGGCGGGGCGTATGTCGCCAGTATTGGCCACGGGGTGCGGGAGATCGGCGACGCGATGGCCGCGCAAGCGGGTCGTTTGGCCTATGTGAACGGGACGGCGTTCACGAATGAGGCGGTGGAGGGATTGGCCGAGCGACTCGTGGCCCGGTCGCCGGCGCTGGGCAAGGCGTACATCCTCGGCAGCGGGTCGGAGGCGGTCGAGGCGGCGCTCAAGCTTGCGCGCCAATACTGGATCGAGCGCGGGGAAGCGGGGCGCAACCGTATCATCGCGCTCTCGCCCGGCTACCACGGCAATACGCTGCTGGCGCTGTCGGCATCGGCCCGTGCGCACTATCGCGCCTACTGGGGCGACTGGCTCGTCGATGTGCAGCGCATTCCCGCGCCGTCCGCCTATCGCTGTTCCTGCGACGGCGACGTGGCGTGTCCTGCCTGCTCGGGGACGGCGCTGGAGGAGGCCATCGTTGCGGCGGGGCCGGGGCGGGTTGCGGCCTTCATCCTCGAGCCGGTCGGCGGGAGTTCGACTGGTGGCAACGTGCCGCGCGACGGTTACCTGCGCACCGTGCGGGAGATCTGCACGCGCCACGACGTCCTGCTGATCGCCGATGAGATCTTGTGCGGCGCCGGTCGTACGGGGACGTGGACGGCGATCGAGCATTGGGGCGTCGTTCCCGACATCCTCACGTTAGGCAAGGGGATCGGCGGAGGCTACGCCCCGGTGAGCGCCGTCCTGGTGCGTGACGACATCGTCGACGTCATCGCGCGCGGGAGCGGTGCGTTGATGCACGCGCAGACGTTCTCGCACCACGCCGTGACCTGCGCGGCAGCGGTGGCAACGCTGGACTACATGGCGGCACACGACCTGGTCGGGCGATGCGCGCGCATGGCGCCGGTCTTTCACGGGAAGCTGGACGCGCTGCGGGCACTTCCGGGGGTCGGCGACGTGCGTGGCCGCGGGCTGCTGGCGGGGGTGGAGTTCGTGGCCGACGTGCGGACGCGTGCACCGTTTGCGCGCGAGGCGCGAGTCGCGGAGCGGTTCACGCGCGTCGCGCAGGACGCTGGCCTGATCGTCTGGCCCAACGTAGGACACGTCGATGGGGGGCTCGGCGATCTCGTGATGCTGGCCCCGCCGTACATCATCACCGAGGGCGAGATCGACGAGATCGTCGCGCGCTTCGCCCTCGCCTGCCACACACTCTTCGACTAGGTGAGCCACGTCATGGCCGATCGCGACTATCCGCACATCGTCGTCCCCCCGCCAGGCCCGAAGGCCATGGCCATCGTCGAACGTGACGCCGCTTGGACGTCGCACTGCTATATCAAGGAGTATCCGCTGGCGATCGCCCGCGGCTCGGGCGTCATGGTCGAGGACATTGACGGCAATCGCTACCTTGACTTCATGGCCGGGATCGCGGTGGCGTCGACCGGCTATGGCCATCCGCACGTGGTCAAGGCGGTGCAGGAAGCGGCGGGGCAGTTCCTCCACATCTGCGGCAGCGACTTCTATTACGAGGGGATGGCGGCGCTGTGCGAGCGCCTCGCGAAGCTCGCGCCGGGGGCGACGAAGAAGCGGGTCTTCCTCACCAACTCGGGGACGGAGGCGACCGAAGGGGCGATCAAGCTCGCGCGGTACGCCACTCGGCGCACGGCCATGATCGCGTTCAAGGGGGCGTTCCACGGTCGCAGCACCGGCGCGGTGTCGCTGACGTCGAGCAAGGCCCGGCAGCACGCCGGCTTTGGGCCGCTGCTTCCCGATGTGCATCACGTGGACTACGCCTATCGATACCGGTGCCGGCATTGCGCCGAGAAGCCGGCGTGCACGATGGGATGCGTGACGTCGATCGAGCAGGACCTCTTCGCCCGTCACCTCGATCCGCACGACGTGGCCGCGATCTTCGTGGAGCCGGTGCAGGGCGAGGGGGGATACGTCATTCCCCCGCCTGGCTTCCTGACGGAGTTGCGCGCGCTGTGCGATCGGTACGGCATCCTGCTCGTGTTCGACGAAGTGCAGAGCGGGATCGGTCGCACGGGGAAGATGTTCGCCTGCGAGCACGAGGGGGTCGAGCCGGACATCCTGCTCACGGCCAAGGGGCTGGGATCGGGGATGCCGATTGGTGCGATGATCGTGCGCGAGACGATCGACAAGTGGCAGAACGGTGCACATGGGTCGACGTTCGGCGGCAATCCGGTGTGCTGCGCGGCGGCGCTGGCCACGCTCGACGTGGTCGAGCAGGGGGCGATGGCTAACGCGGCGCAGCAGGGCGAGCGGATGCTGGCTGGCGCGAAGGCGCTGATGGCGAAGCACGACTGCATCGGCGATGTGCGCGGGGTGGGGCTGATGGTCGGCGTGGAGTTCGTGAAGGACCGGGCGACGCGTGAGCCGGCACCGGAGTTGGTGCACCGGATCGTGGAGCTGGCGTTCTCGCGCGGGTTGTTGCTGCTGGGGGCGGGGAAGAGCTCGTTGCGGCTGGCGCCACCGCTGGTGATTGATGCGGTGGATGTGGATCGGGGGTTGGCGATGCTTGACGGGTGCATCGGGGAGGCGAGGGGAGGGTGACGGCGTTGCTGCGACGGGGGGCCCCCCCCAACAACGACGATACCCTCCTCGTCCGCCGCGGACGTCACCATTCGAACGCGTCCATCATCGGACGATTGCCATGGGCTGTGCCGCGATGAGCAAGGTCGTCAGCATGCGCGACGCCATCGCCGAGCACGTGCACGACGGCGACGTGCTGGTCATCGAGGGCTTCACGCACCTGATCTCGTTTGCTGCGGCGCACGAGGTGATCCGGCAGCGGCGGCGCGACCTCACGCTGTGCCGACTCACGCCCGACGTCATCTACGACCAGATGATCGCCGCCGGCTGCGCCGCCAAGCTCGTCTTCTCGTGGGCGGGCAATCCCGGCGCCGGGTCGCTGCACGCCTTCCGGCGCGCGGTGGAGTCGCGGCCGCCAACGCTCGCCATCGAGGAGTATTCCCACTTCGGCATGGTGGCCCGCTTCAGCGCCGGGGCGGCGCGACTCCCATTCTGGCCGCTCAACGATTACCAGGGGACCGACCTGCCGGGCGTCAACCCCAACATCCGGTCGGTGACCTGTCCCTACACAGGGACAGCGCTCGCCACGGTCCCGGCGCTCAATCCCGACGTCACGATCGTGCACGCGCAGCGGGCCGACGCCGAGGGCAACGCGCAGGTGTGGGGGCTGCTCGGCGTGCAGAAAGAGGCGGCCTTTGCGTCGCAGCGAGTGATCGTCGTGGTCGAGGAGCTGGTGCCGTCGTCGGTCATCCGGGCGGACCCGAACCGCACCATCATCCCCGGCCTCATCGTCGACGCCGTGGTGGTGGAACCGTGGGGGGCGCATCCGTCGTACGCGCAGGGATTCTACGACCGCGACAACGCCTTCTACGTGGACTGGGAGGCGATCTCCCGCGACCCCGCCACATTGGCGGCGTACCTCGACGAGTGGGTGTACGGCGTGGCCGATCGTGCGGAGTATGTGCGGCGGCAGCCCGAACTCGTGGCGCGGCTGGCGGCCAGGGCGGCGATGAGCGGTGAGGTGTCGTATGGGTACTGAACTGGGGCCGGGGGAGGGGGGACGGGGGACGGG
>Ga0138256_10002791_pt1 | contig 18620 bp, 13 predicted proteins | sample KNB2016incub_MG_FD_105486 | JGI IMG/M metagenome (GOLD analysis project Ga0138256, IMG submission 105486) | Active sludge microbial communities from wastewater in Klosterneuburg, Austria - KNB2014incub_MG | ecosystem: Engineered > WWTP > Activated sludge > Unclassified | place: Austria... | reverse complement strand
GCCGCCGCCGCCCCCCCCGCCCCCGCCGCCCCCGCCGCCCCCTTCGCCAACCAAGGTGCCACCGGTGTTGCCATGATGATCGGGGAAGAAATCCGCATGCCGATCGCTATCCGAGGCGGGCACGAGTCTCGGTTGCTGCCTGGAGTATGGCGATTTTCTGTCCGGCGAGATCCCTGCTGTCCGACGCTCGGTGCCGACACGCCTGTGGTACAGGACTGCGTAAGGGACTTGCAGCCGCCGGTCCGGACGGAGGTGGGCTGCACCCGGCGGTGTGAACTGGTTTGGTGGACCGAGCCGGCAACCTCACTCCCAACTCGACTGATTAGCAGATGATTCGTTACCCCATCGTCACACCGCTGTCTGCCTCCGGTTGCCCTAGGGCGCGACCTGAGTTGGGTATGCGCCTCATCGTCGGTGGGTTCATCGGTATTCTCGTGGGCATGTTGCCCGTGCTAGCCGGGCCTGCGGCAAGCCCGCATGGTCAACAGGCCCTCCAACAAATGCCAGAGGTCTGCCAGTGGACCCGCATCGCCGACTTGCCCAACAAGGTGTACTTCGCCGCCGGCGCCATCGTCCGCAATGGTGATCATGAGACCATTTACGTTCATGGCGGCTTGAGCAGCTTGGGCCCCGGCTTGGTGAAAACCCAGAGCGACAGCTATCGGTTGGACCTGCCGCCCGCTGGCCAGAGCTTGCGCTACCTCGGGCAGGCGTCCAAGATCTCCCCAGCCGGCGCCGAGATCAAACGCTGGGGCCATCGCGGGGTCGCGGTGAACCGGCCCGATGGTCGCGCCGCCGTGCTCTGGATCGGCGGTGCCGACCAGGAGCCAGAGGATCCAGCACTGCCCACCGCGACGGCCACCCGTGGCGTGCCGACCTCCCCGACGCCCTCGCCCACCGAGCCGCCCCTCCTGGTGCGCGTGCCGGCGGGGGCGCCTCGCACATCGCGACCTGCGAGCATCTATCGTACCGCAGTCGAGGCCAACGGTCAGGTCTTCGAGTTCCTTCCGGAGGCGATTGGCGATGGCTCCATCAACCCCGTCATGGACGCGCGGTCCTTCGCGCGGATCAGCGCCGGCGCCGATGTATTCGGCGGAGGCGGGTCAGGTCAGGAGGTCGTGATCATCCAGGGCGGCATCAGCGCGCAGCAGCAGGCACCGCTGGAGTCGGCCTATGCCCAGCCGCTTCGAATGCCCCTCTACGATCAGCAAGACACGATCGGACCGCTGCGCACGTCGCAGCCCCTGTTCGGCCACAGCCTTAACGTCATGCTGCCCACAAGCGATGCCTGGGTATTCGGAGGCGCGCGCGAGGGCGGCAAGGGTCAGAACCTGCTCTATCGCTTGCGCACGGGTGCCGACCTGCGGCGGGATTTACGGATGTTGATAGTCAATCCAAGCGGGCAGCGGCCGCCCGCTCGCCTCTACCACGCTGCGACTTACGATACCTCGCGGCGCAGGCTGGTGGTCTTCGGCGGACTCGTCGAAGAGGGCGCGGCCTTGCGGGAGGCCTTTAACGACAGCTGGTTCTTGAGCGAGGACGCCGGACGCACCCAATGGGCGCCTGGCCCAGCCTTCTCCCGACCCTTGTACGGCTCGACCATGGTCTACAGCCAGGACCACAAGACCCCCATCTTCTTCGGTGGCCAGTCCGAAGACCAGGACCCCAGCAACGCGGTGGTCGCGCTTGTCTGTGTACTCCCCACTCCGACGCCTACTTCAACGCCGACCAGCACCGCGACTTCCACGCGAACACCCACCGCGACGCCCACGCCCACCCTCACCCCCAGCATGACCCCTGAGGCCACTGCCACACCGACGGTGAGCTCTACTCCCACATTGAGCCCGACACCCTCTCCAAGCCCTACGGTGACCCCCCATTGGTCCCAGTACCTGCCCTATGTGGCGAAGGAAAAGCCGCCCGCCTGCGCGGCTCAGGAAGCTGAGCCCAACGACAGCCTGCCTGGCGCCCTACAGACCCCCAACCTCCTGACCGTCATGGTCTGGACCTGCGGCTGGCTGCATCACGGTAGTGCCGACGACAAAGACAACTTCCTGTTCAGCGTCGATCGGCCGATCGATGCCTACATCTATGTCCGCGATTTGCCTCCCGGCTTCCGCTACGACCTCTACCTGTTCCGGCAGTGGCGAGGAAGCCCGAGCCGACAGCCGGAGTTCGTGCGCAGTTCCGAAGAGGTGGCCGTTGCTAACGGTCCGACCCCCGACCCCTGGCGAACGATCAAGAACGTGACCGCGGCCCTGTTGCCCGATTACGACTACTACGCCCAGCTGCGTTACGTGGCCACCCGCGATGGGTCGACGCATTCGCCCTTGGACCCACCGGACCCCTACGAGATCCGGTGGTGGCCGATCCCCACGGTCACCCCCGCAGCCGAGGCGCTCCTTGGGCCTGATCACGCATGGGGCCACCAATGAAGGCAGCCCCTGCGGTCGGTGAACGCTTTGGATCCTTTGAGTTGCGTCAGCTGCTGCATGAGTCGCCGAACGGGGTCCTGTATCGGGCTTACGACCCCGCCCTGGATCGGGAAGCCGCGCTCAAGATCCTGCTGCCCGGCGATCCACCGGATCCAGCCTTGGTGCAGCAGTTTCGCGACGAAGCCAGAATCTGTGCCGGCCTGAAGCATCCGCATGTCGTTACCGTGTACGCTTCGGGTGTTGATGCGGGCCACCACTTCATCGCCATGCAGCTGCTCAGCGGCCACAGCCTGCAGCATATGCTGCAGGCGCAGGGAGCGCCGGCACCGGAGCGTGCCTTGCGGGTTCTGGGCCAGGTGGCCGCGGCGCTCGACTACGTCCATTCCAAAGGCTTAGTCCATCGCGATGTGAAGGCCGCCAACGTCGTGCTGAGCGTGCGAGATGACACGGCCACCCTGATCGACTTCGGGTTGGTGAAGCATTTCGAGTCTTTGGACCGCTTTCCTTCGGCGACCGTCGTCGGAACTCCGGCATACATGAGTCCCGAACAGGCCAATGGTCAGGCGACGAACGCGTCTTCGGACATCTACAGCTTCGGGGTGCTGGCCTTCGAGCTGCTCGCCGGGCGGCAACCCTTCCGTCAGGAGACCCAGCAGGCCTTGCTCTATGCCCAGGTACATGAGCCGGCCCCGCTCCTGAGCGCCATCGCCCCCTGGGCCCCCAAGGCGGTGGACCGCGTCCTGCAACGAGCCATGGCCAAGCAGCCGGCCGAACGGTGGCCGGACGCCACAACGATGGTGACAGCGCTGGACAAGGCGTTGAAGCGAGGCGTCGGTCCCGCCTTCCTCCGTCGCCGCGAACTTTGGGTGGGGCTTGCGGGTGCCGCGGCCCTGCTTGCCGGTGCCTTCGGCTTGCGGACGCTGCAAACCGATCGTGCGGCGGGAGCGATGGGGGTGCCGGCAGTGGGGCCGACGGTTGGAAAGACGCTTGTGGCCTACCTACCGATCGTCAGCAAGTCGAGTTTCGAGGCTATCGCGGCTTCGGAAACTCTCGTCAGCCCGGCCACGGACACACCGCCGAGCAAGACTGCGCCGGTCGCGGCCACGCCGACCCCCTTGCTTCGGCGGCGGCCAACGAGCCCCATCGTCGCGACGCCGAACCGTCTACCGACCTCAACGGCTGCTTTGCCACCTACCGACGGAGCGCCGACCCGTCCAGAGCTGCCCGGTGATGGTGGCAGTGGCGATGGAGGGGGTCGTTCAGGCGGTGACGGCGGGGGCGAGCGCACAGATCCTGTTCCTCGCGAAGAACCGCCTGCTCCGCCAACAAAGCCGCGTCCTGAACGTCCGGAAGAACCGCGTCCCCCCGATCCGCAACCATGACTGGCGGGAAAGTTGGGAGATCATCATGTACCGTTCTCAGAGCCGCTGCAATCGCCTGGCCGTGAGTGGGTGTGCCCTTGCCTTGATCATTTCCGGCCTGCTGTTCTGGAACAAGACCGCCACAGCGGCGCTGGTCGCCGACCGGTTACCCGTATCGGTCATGCAGCGGCCGAGCATGCAATACAGGGTGGACTGCCAGGAATGTCCCAAGAACGTGCTGGATCGGGGCTCCTGGGATTTCGTGTTCCCGGTGCCGCCGGACGCCTGTCCCGGACCGCTCTTGGACGTCGACATCGCCATGAACATCCGTCATACCTGGCGTGATGACCTCACCCTGCGAATCAAGCCGCCCACATGGCCGAATGCGCCGGTCCAGCTGTTCACTCAGATCGGTGGCTCGGGGGACCACTTCGGCAGTGGCAAGCCCCTTGAGGAGGATCCAGATAAGCTACTCGTGCTGGACGACGAGGCACAAGAGGCTCTCGATAAAAGTCCCTGCGCCGACTCCAGAGATACGAAATGCTACGGTCGCTACCAGACACCGCGGCGCAGCATGAAGAGCCGGGTTTATGACCTGTCGACGAGGCGGGCGGCGGGAAACTGGACCCTACGCGTGGAGGACGGAGCCGGCCTCGATTCCGCCGATGTGCGCCAGATTCAGTTGGTGTTCACCTGCGAGCTGCTTCCGAGCCCGACTCCGGAAGCCACCCAGACGCCGACGGCTACACAAACCCTGACCGCCTCGCCCACCGCGATCAACACCGTCCGTCCCACCTCGACACGTACACGCACCGTCGCGCCGCCGAATACGGCCACGCGCCAGCCGTCGCCGACCCGGTCGCCGACCCCCAAGGTGTTTCCGCGTGTCTTCCTGCCTCAGGTGCTCCACGACCTGGGTTGTCCGCCGCAGGGCATCTTCACTGATATCGCTATCGTCGTGGACGCGTCAACATCCATGGATGAGCCGGCCGGTCTGGGAATGCCGCGCAAGATCGACGTGGCCACCGATGCCGCGTGGAGCTTCATCGACCGCTACCTTGTCGACGGGCGGTCCGATCAGGTCGGTATCGTGCTGTTCAACAGGACGGCCACCCAGCGACAGGTACTGACCCGTGATCGGGGCCGACTTTCGGAGGCGCTTGCCGTCCCCAAGACCTATCTACGCAAGGGCAGTCAGATACACTTGGGAATCGACGAAGCGGCGAGCATGCTCTTTGACCCCCGCTTTGCGGATCGATCACATCGCAAGGCTCTGCTACTGATCTCCGACGGGCTCGTCAATCCCGGCGGACCTGCCGATGTGATCAGCGCGGCCAATCAAGCTCGAGCCGCGGGTATTGCGATCTTCGTCGTTGGCTACGGCGAGTCGATTGCCGAGGACTTGCTACGGGCGGTAGCCAATCCGCCGGAGCAGCGGACCCATTACTACCGTCGGTCACCCTTGGAGAACGATCTGCAGTCACTCGTGGCGAGCCTCAGCCTGGTCGTGCCCTGTCCTGATGACATCTACTGGCCCGGAAGCGCGCGGTAGTACCATGTGCGCGGTGAATGACCACCAAAGGAGATCTCGATGCTAGGCTCCATCGCCGGTGACATCATCGGTTCGGTCCACGAATGGTCGGCGACCAAGACCAAGGATTTCCCGCTCTTCACTGCGCAGAGCAGCTTCACCGATGACAGCGTCCTCACCTTTGCCGTCGCGCATCAGTTGCTGGATCCCCGTGGCTATGCGGATGCGTTTCACCGTTACGTTGCCGCCTATCCCGATCGAGGCTACGGCGGGCGTTTTCAGGAATGGGTGCGATCCGGCAACCGACAGCCTTACGGCAGTTACGGCAATGGTTCGGCGATGCGCGTCAGCCCGGTTGCGTATGCCTTCGAGTCTCTGGAGGACGTACTTGCCGAAGCATCGCGGTCCGCGGCTGCGACGCATGACCACCCGGAAGGCATCCGCGGGGCGCAGGCGGTGGCTGCCGCCGTATTCTTGGCGCGCAAGGGTGCCAGCAAGAGCGAGATCCGAAACACCGTTCAGGATCGCTTCAAGTATGATCTACGGCCAACCCTGGCGGCCATCCGGCCTACCTACTCCTTTGACGAGACCTGTCAAGGCAGCGTCCCACAAGCCTTGATCGCCTTCCTTGAAGCGGCCGACTACGAAGACGCCATTCGCAACGCCATTTCCTTGGGTGGTGATGCCGACACCTTGGCCTGCATTGCTGGTGGAATTGCCGAAGCGCATTTCGGCCTGCCGCCTGCCGTAGGCCAACAAGCGCTTGCCCGCCTTCCCGAGTCATTGCGTGCAGTGTATCGCGCCTTCCGCCATCGCTTCCCATCAGGAGCTACTCGATGACTTCAGCGCCGCCTATCGGTCACCAGATCGGTAAGTACCATGTTCGTGGCTTGCTGGGTGAAGGTGCCATGGCTTGGGTTCTCAACGCCTATGAGGCTGGCTTGGACCGCTTCGTCGCACTCAAGGTGCTCAAGCCGGAGTTCAACTCGGACACGGAAGTCGTCGGCCGGTTCCAGGACGAGGCCCGTTCGGCTGCCCGACTGCGGCATCGGCACATTGTTGCCATATTCGAGTCCGGTCAGACTAATGGCTGGAATTATATCGCCATGGATTTGGTGAAGGGCCGATCGCTGCGGCAGGTTCTAGATGATGGTCGACCGTTGAGCCCCGATAGGGTTATCTCTATCCTGCGCCAGGTAGCGACCGCTTTGGATTGGGCGCACGACCAGCGCCCGACGCCCTATATCCACCGCGACATCAAGCCAGAGAACATCATGGTGGGGCCCGGTGATGATGTCACGCTAGTAGACTTTGGCTTGGTTAGGATCGGCACCGCCAGTCGGCGCACCAGGCAGGGCACGGTCATGGGTACTTACGAGTACATGAGCCCAGAGCAGGTACGAGGCGATCTCGATGTCACGCCGGCGACAGATATCTGGAGTCTGGGCGTAGTGGCTTTTGAGCTGTTAGCTGGGCGCACGCCGTTCTTCGCCGAGAACCGGCAAAGCTCCGCGATCACTCACAAGGTTGTCAACGAGCCTCTCCCGTCTGTTCGGCAGTATGATGGAAGCCTTGGGCCTGCGGTGGACAAGGTGCTGCTCAAGGCAATGGCCAAGCATCCCACCCAGCGCTGGTCAAGCGCCCGGGAACTGGTGTCAGCCTTGGAAGTTGCCATGCAGCGCAAGGGCGGAGGTATCGCGGGCGGTAGCTCGATGGAGTGGCTTCGCAATTGGCGCAGCGTTTTGGATGGCGTGAAGTGGCCTGCGATGGGGATTGCTGCCGCGGTGCTTGTTGTATGGTTGCTGGTGAGGCAAAACGAGGTTGTGGTCGTGGCCCCTCCGAGCGGGACGGCGACGAGCACTGTAGAACCCGTCACGGTAGAACCTACGGCATCAATTGAAACGGAGCCTCCGGTAACAGCAACGGTCACGGTGGACGTGGAGACAACAACAGACACGCCGGTTCCGGTTCCGACGGCCACCGCCACACCGCTACCGCGGCCGACAGATACTGCGAGACCGACCATCGTCGCTACCGTAACTGTGGGTTCCACGCGCATACCTCCAACCGTGGGGCCGACGCTCGTAAACGAGTCCATCAGTTTCTGGCAGGACGGCCCGCAGCTGAGCGTCGAAACCGTGTGCACCAGTATCAGATGGGAATCCAACGGCTTTGACCACGTGTTCGTATGGTTGGAGCAAGGTGAAGCCGATCGCGGTGTGGCTAAGTTGGCCAACGGCCGCGAGACGAACATCTGCGGTATTGCACCAGGAAGCAAGGCCACCTTCAATCTGGCCGCCGTCCGGTCGAGCGGCTCGGAAGAGCGGCGGGTGCTGGTGGTGACGAATGATGGTGAATAAGCCTGCGCGCTCCAGTCGCCCCTGGGCGGACGTAGTCAGAGTATGGCGATGGCCGCAGGCGCGGCAACGAGAGGAGAGTGTTAGAACCATGACCATGGCTCAACGACTGCCCCGGGCACTGCTAGTTGCCGGGCTGTGTCTCTTCGCGGTCATTGCGACCGCCGAAGCTGCCCCGGAACGCAAAGGCCTGCTGCAACTGCCTCCAGCTCCGGGCTTTACGCCCATCCCGGTGCCCATACCCGTCTGCGAGGGCGATGTTCCGCATCCTGGTCCATCAGGTTCGCGCCGTGTTCTGTTCATTAGCGGCTGGGATTTCTTCGACCTCGACCGGGCCAACCTCGTTCGCAATCTAGCATTCGTCCGCAACGTGTCCGACTGGGATCTCATCCGCACAGACCTCGTGGCCGAAGCGCAGCACCGCGGCGAAGTGATGTCCAAGGAGCACGCACACTATTACAGCTATCGTGGTGTCAACGAGGGCTGCGACTCACGCAACCCACCGATCTACAGCGCCTACGACACGCGATTCACAGCCGATCGGGACGCTGGAGAGAGCCAGGAGGAGGCTGATCAGCGGCTGTACGATGATCGAGCCGCCGAGATCTCGCGTATCATGAACGCGTACCCGGCAGATACATTCATCCTCATCGCCCATAGCCTCGGTGGAGCCGTCGCTGGCTATTGGGCGGGGACCGCGGCCGATGACCTGGTGAAGCGTGTCGAGTTCATCGCGACCCTGGACAGCCCGCTTGGCGGTAATCCTGGTGGCTGCTTTCAGCCCAACGATTGGGTTCCACCGCTGGTACATGAAGCCATCAGGCGTGGAGCAACGCGGGTCAACCTCCTAACCCTCCGTAACAGCCACGATTCCGTGGTCAAGCCGGAGTCGGCGACTGTGTCCAACAACAACAGTGATCCGAATTCCGACGTTTGGCGCGACCTCAAGACCTACCTCGCCGGCACACTGAATGCGGTTGGCGATCTGCCAAACGACTGTAACATCGGCGGCCACACGAGACTCAAGGTCGCCGGTCAGGTGCGACAGACCCTGCTGGACGCCGCCTTTCCCGGCACCCTTGTCGAAATCGAAGACCAGCCGGTGGAAGGATCTCGGCCGCTACATGTGGGTCCATCCGATCATCCGAGACCCTTCTGGATTACCGTCCGCTGGCCGAGAGATTCCAAGCTGGCAAATGTGCTACGGCAGGGAACATCGACCTTGATCCAGATCCACATCGGCGGGCGGCCAGCCCGAATCAAGGAGATCCAGGACCAGCTCGACATCAAGCATGTGCCGGCCTTGCTGCACGACGCTACTGTCCAACTGCTGCAGAAGTACAAGCAGCCGCTGCAGGGTTATCATCGCCTACGCATCCTGGTGGAGCCGCCTGCCCTCGCTGGCCCGACCGATGCGGATCTTCAAATCGCCATCGATGATGCCGTCGAGCAGCGCGCTAAAGCGCTTATCTTCGATTCGCCGACAAACGGCGGCGGGACATCACCCACCGAAGGATCACGGACCGTGCTCGTGATCGATACATCCACTAGCATGGCCGACCCGGACGCGAGCGGCAGCAGCAAAATCGAGGCTGCGCGACGGGCAGGCGAGCGCGTCACGAGGATGATCGCTAACGAGTCTGGAGCGGGAAGTGAGGAGCTTTCGCTGGTCAGGTTCAGCGACGGTGCTGACGTGGTCCAACCGCTCACGACGACCCACACTACCATACTCAAGGGTCTTGAAACCATCTATGCCTCGGGCAGCACCAACATGGGCCAAGGTCTGGATCTGGCGATGGAGATGATGGATGCAGCCGACAAAGCTGGGCACCGACGGCGAACGCTGATCCTGTTGAGCGACGGCAACCCCAACGAGGGGGGTGTGGACAGCCGTGCGAACATCCGCGGCAACCAGATGCCAAAGCTATCCAGCAGCTTCGACTGCGTCTATGCTATTGGACTGGGCCAGAGCGCAAGCCAGGGCGGATCGCAAGATAGCCTTGATGAGGACTTTCTGCGGGAGATTGCCGCGACGACCGGGGCTTGCGGTGGTTACTTCAGCGCAGCAACGGCGGGCGACCTCGTCGCTGCATTCCTCAAGTCGCGCCACCAGGCGGCGGGCGGCACGATGGTCATCGAGCGGATGGGGCAGTCGATCAAGCAAGACGAAACCACGCCCGCTGATGCCATTGACGTAGCTGCCGGAGCAGGCGAGCTGAACTTGACGCTTGACTGGCCAGGAAGCAAGCTGGACCTGCTACTCACCGACCCGCGCGGCGTGCGCGTTGATAGTGGCTATCCAGGCGCAAGGCTCTTCCTCGATCGGCCACCCGCTCAGGCGATCATCACGAGTCCAGCTGCAGGCCGATGGACCGTTGCCGTGCACGGCTCAGACGTACCCGAAGGGAGCATCGACTACAGCTTGCTCGGCTCTGTCCGGTCGGCGCGTGCACCTGTACCAGCGGGCTCTGGGGCAGGCGTGCTACTCGTTATTGCCGGTGGACTGGCTCTCGCATGGTTGCTGGGGAGCAGCCCAGCTACACTGCGCTACCAGTTACAGCCGACCGGAGACCAAGCTCACATGCCGATGGTCGGCCTTGGCCCCTTCCCCTACCAGATCGGCCGGTCCCGAGGCAGTCAGCTTTGCTTGGCCCAGGATCAACGCGTGTCCGATCGGCATGCCGTCATCGAGCAGTCGGCTTCGCGCGGTCTGTCAATCCGCGACTTGAACAGTACCAACGGCACCTTCGTAAACGACGCACGAGTGATTGGTGCTACGCCCTTGGCCGCTGGCGATCGCGTGAGGGTCGGCCGTTCGACCTTTACGGTTTTCGAGTCACGCTGAATCTTCGCCAAGTTGATCGAGTTGCGCAGGAGACAAGAGATGCATCCAAGGAATGTCGTGATACCTCTTCTGGCGCTGTGCATGGTGCCTCTGTTGGGAGGGATATCACCGCTGCCGACGGCCGCCAGTCCGAACCCAGCAGCGCTTCCCCACATCGATAACCATCCGATGGAGCAGCTTGGAACATCGGGCATCGATCAAGTGGCGCCGCCATCGCTCAACATGGAACTTCTCGGCCATATCGGTGGATGGACGAACGCCGTGGCCTTCGGTATCGACCGCGCCTATGTCGGAGTCGGAAGGAGATTTGCCGTACTGGACATCTCCGACTTGCGTCACCCCCGTCTACTAGGCTTCAGCTCCCTCCTGACGGGCGTGATCGCCGATCTCACGGAGAAGGACGGTCGGCTGTATGTTGTCTCCGGGAACATGTTGATGGTCTACGATGCCACCGTGCCACAGCCAGTGGCGCCGATCGGATCGATGACCTTTGTTCAAACGTTGAAGGGTGTGGCAGTCGACGAACGATACGTCTACCTGACGTTGGCCGGGATCGGAATGGCGGTTATCGATTTCAGCAATCCATCGGCGCCGATCCAAGTCGGCGCCATCGACCCCGATGGTAATGCTGGTATCGGTGTCACCTTAGATGTAGCTATCGCGGGCGATCTGGCAATTCTGGCCGATGATGCCCAAGGGGTTCGGATCGTCGACATCAGTGACCCTGGCCGCCCCTTACTGAAGAGCAGCTTCGACAAAGCCCGTGGAATGCAGGGCAAAGCTCTTGCCGTCGTCGTCGAGGGCGCTGTGGCTTACATTGCCGCAGAGGGCGGCGGACTCGAAGTACTAGACATCAGTAATCCGGTATCACCGAGACTCCTTGCCACCGTGCCAATGACGGTCGGCCGAGCCGTCGATATCGCCATTGATGAGACACGCGTGTATGTATGCAATTGGGTTGACAGCGATTCGAGGAATGGTGGAATCGTCATCTTCGATCGGCGGAACCTAAAGCTCGCACCTCGAAAAGCCTACATTCAGGGTTTGCCGATGAAGCTTGCCGTCCGAGACGGTGTGGCATACGTTGCAGCCATGAACGGCTGGCGAGTCGCCGACTTGAACGACCCCAGGACGATTGCCAACTCCAAGCCGGACGCGCCTGTCGAAACCGATGCGATGCGCCTGCCGAGCGGGGGCCTGGATCTCGATCTCGAGGGAAGTCGTCTGTACGTAGCTGATCACGACGCCGGCTTGGCCATTGTGGATGTAAGCGATCCGCGTCAAATGCAGCAGCTTGGTTACCTCGCCGGACTCGACGAGACCTGGTCCGTCGATGCAGTCGGCGACAACGTGTATGTCGGTGCCAGGGATCGAGGGCTTGCCCGGATCGATGCTTCGACGCCGCAGGCTCCCATGCTGTCGAGCCAAACAGTGGTCAGGGGTTATCCAAGTTCTGTAACGCTAGGCGCCGGAGTTGCCTACGTTACCTATGGAAACGACGGCATTCGGGTGTTTCAGATCAACGGGGCTGGTCGGGTTGGATCCTATTCGACCATTGCGGTTCGTTCGTCGGCAGAAGATTTTGCAGTCGATGGTGACAGAGGATTCAGCGTCGAGGTGAGCAGCGGCGTTCGGGCTTGGGATCTCAGTCAGCCCGGTCGACCGCTAGAGGTCGGTCGATTCGACTTGTCGGCATCCAATTGGGCATCTGGAATCACAGTAGTCGGCCCGACTGCGTACGTGGCGGGGGCGAACCCGTTCCTCAAAGTCTTCGATGTCACCGACCTGAAACAGATTCGGCTGCTCGGCTCGACCTCGATCGGTGGCTTGGGTCGGCGTGTTGCTGTTGACGACGGAATTGCGTACGTGGCGGGAGAGGATAGGGTCACCGCCATCGACGTGTCACTGGCGAGTGCCCCGAAGGTTGTGGGGTATTACACCGTTGGCAAGGCGTCCGACGTCGTCCTGAAGGATGGTATCGTTCTGGTCAACGGCAATGGGACGGGCATATTCGCATTGCGTTACGTTCCTCCTCCCACGCCGACGGGAACGCCGACCGCTACGCTCTCGCCCACGGCGACCAAGGCGATAACCCCCACGCCAACGCGTACCGTGACTTCGGAGCCAAGTGCCACGAACCTGCCTTCACCGACTCTCAAGGTGTATCCAAGTGTCTTCCTGCCGATGCTGCTCCGCGACCAGGGCTGTCCGCCACAGGGCATCTTCACCGATGTGGCGTTGGTTATCGACGCATCCACCTCGATGGACGAGTCGGCCGGTCCCGGTCGGCCGCGCAAGATCGATGTTGCGGCCGATGCCGCTTGGTCATTTGTAGACCGTTATCTCGTTACGGACCGAGCGGACCAAGTGGGCGTGGTCCTGTTCAACATGAAGGCCGCCCAGCGCCAGGTACTCACCCGCGATCGCGGTCGCCTGGCCGAGGCACTATCCGTCCCCAAGTCCTACTTGCGCAAGGGCAGCCAGATCCATCTCGGTATCGCCGAGGCCGCGACGATGCTTGTGGACCCGCGCTTCTCGGACCGCTCCCATCGCAAGGCCATGCTCCTCGTCTCGGACGGCTTGGTCAACCCCGGTGGGCCTGGCGATGTGCTTCGAGCGGCCGAGCAGGCGCGCGCGCAGGGTATCGCCATCTATGTCGTCGGCTACGGCGAATCGCTCGACGATGCTCTGCTGGGTGCCATTGCGAGTCCAGCCGATCAACGATCCCCCACCTACTTCCGATCGCCCCTCGATGCGGACCTGCAGTCGCTTGTGAGTCGCCTTAGCCTTGTCGTGCCCTGCCCGGCGGACCTATATTGGCCGCGACGCGACTTTGGGAGGATACTCGCACCGACGCGATTTGGTGGGTCCAAGGAGTTGGGAGTCACGAGATGAACACCAGCCTCGGCGTTCGAGTCATGGTAATGGCCGCCGCTCTCACGGCATTGCTCCTAGCATATAGATATAGTATGAAACGGGTCGGTCGAGCCGGAGAGCCGGGTCGGTTGAAGTTTGGCGGCCTCATGTGGGTACTAGGTTTCGGCGCACTGTCGATAGCCCTCCTTCCGGTGGTTTCGTACAACGGCAAGGAGCCCTGGGCCTCACTCGCCTTGTTTCTGGGTTTTGGCATCATGGCGATCTATTGCCTTGGTGATGCTGCTTTTGTGCGCGGTACTTACGATAAGGAGGGCATAGAGTTCTCGACCCCTTGGACCGGCATGAAGCGGGCAAAGTGGCGAGACTTGCAGTCTGTCGAACTGAACGACAATCTCGGGTGGTACGCATTGAAGTTTAGGAGTGGAAGCACGATTCGTCTTTCCCTGATGCTTAGGGGTCACCTATCAGCACTTGAAATGGCACATTCTCGCGGTGAGTCGGACGGCCCATCAGACGACGACTTGCCACATCGCCGCGACCTCCCCCTTTACGCGTTGACGGAAGATGCGTCCGTAGTGGGGCACTTACGTGTGGCGATGCACTTCTCGGATGCAGCGGAAAGGACACATCGTGCTAATCTCGATGCCCAGTGCTATTTTGCTGGATGGATCCCCGCTGAATGCCCGATCTGCTCTCTGCTGACCATCGCACCTGTGTATGTGACGCCATTACGGCAGGTCCTTGGAGACCCGGTCATAGTGCTGTGTTTGAGCTGCGACAGGCAGGTTGATTGGTCTCGCCCGTTCGCGCTGCTTGCTCAACGACCACTTAACTTCTCTGCCAACGTCATCCTACCAACTGAGGCACCGGAATGGCTTCAGATGGAAAAGCAGGCAGATACCGACGAGGCTCTTCGATACTACCTGAGTGGTCTGCATTCTGAACTATCGATTCCTATTGACATCGACGCTGCGTCAAACCAAGACACGCAGTCACCTACGCTACAAGATGCGCTCACCACATGGGCAGATCATAGTAGTGGTATTGGGTCTAGCAAGCCGTTCCCTGTTGATGCCATGGCTAGAATGCAAGCCTCGGCTCACAATGATCAAACCGCGAATGGTGAGTCGCCCGTATCGACAATGCGCATGGTGTCCGGGGCAGTGTTCGAAGCCTACCAGCGAATGCCATCGACGACTGAGCTGGCAGAAGTACGGGCGGTACTCTACAGGAGAATGGTGGCTGTCGCCGCGTTGGAGCGCTCCAGACGTGTTGGTGATGCCATCAATGGGGCTCTCGGTGGAGAGACAGTGGCTGCTGTGACTCCCAGCGACATTGATCTGGCGATCGAGCAGCACTTGCACTGCCTCGCGTTGCATGTACACCTCTCCGACGAGGGGGTCTGCGCTGAAATGCACCTCCGGTTAGGAGACGCATACTGCTTGAAGGGCGAAGTCGCGGAGGCTTCCAAGTCCTACCATCGTGGCCTATCGTGTGCCGAGGGCATCGGAAATCTCGACGGCATCGGTTTCGCGCATACGAGGTTGGCTCGTCTCATGCTACGCGAGACCAGGGTCACGGAGGCAAGAGAGTATTTTTCTGCGGCATTCCTTGCGTACAAGAGCATTCAATCGCCTATGGCTGACGTTGTCGCCTTCGCCGTCGTATCACTCGGTAAAGAACGAGATAGAATCTCCAAAATGCGAAGCGTTGTGTTGGTTGACTGTCCTGAAGTGTTACTATTGTTTACTCCGATCGGTCTTCTCTTTGTACAAGAAAAGAGGATCGTAAGCTGGTTGGGGGCGATCTTGTTTCTATCTGGCTACTTTGCCGCTCGATCATGGCACGCGTTCGCCAATCCGCGATGGGGATGGACTCAACTGCGCTAATGAAATGTCACGAAAGACAAGTCCATACATGAGCAAACTTGATCTAGACTCTCTCGCTCTCGATGATTGGATGACCTACATCGATACCGAGGTGAGAGAGGTGTGTATATCGAAGCAGTGGCAACAACAGATTCGGCGCAAGTGGACAGTGAGAGAGAAACCGGTTTCGGCTTCTGCAATCGACGATTACGAATGGAAGCTGATACCCACACTCGAACCGACCACGCCTCCCCAGCCAGATATCGCCGAATATTTTGGGACGTACTACGTTCTCAACCTCGAGAGACTCAACGCCCGCTTCGTCCTGCAGCACGATACTTTTCGTGTGGGCATCGTCGGGCCTGCCTGGGAGGTCACAACCTATTCCTACATTCAGATTGGCGCGATCTCAGAGGAAACACCGACACGTCTGCGCATTCCGCAAAGGGGTTGGCTGCGAGATCACGTGCGGACATTGACCGACCGATTTGGCCCGAATCAATTTTCGGCAACTTAGCGATTCGTATGCGGTCACTGGGTTGCCGGAGTCGGGTCGTTGCGATTGGCTTGAGGGCATGATCGGACTTCCAACTAAGGTGGGAGGATCCAGAGCGCTCCGTGAACATATGGCGCTGCGTGTGCGCATACCGGCCATGTCGATCGCTTCCTGCTAACCCCTGGTCGTCCTGCGCTACGCGCTCTCAGTGATCGACTTGGCCCGGAATGCGTGATCGACATGGCCGGAATACGCAATGTGGCCGAGGAGAAGATCGACTTGTCGTTGGATGGGGTGGTGGTTATCATGCTGCCCGGTCGTGCCATGCGCGGCCCGAACCCTGACGTCGAGCCGCACCAGTTACGGTCGCACTTGCCGCTCACGCGCAGCGATCTGGAGACCCATGCGATGACCTCTCAGGAACTCTTGTCGACCTACGTGCTTGGAATCGCCGACTGGGGGGTGCTTCCCACTGTAGCGATGCAAGCGCTGGAGGAAGGACACGACTCATCCCACTTGCGCATGCTGGCGGGCATGAACGCTCTGGACAGTCCGTTCGAGATCAAGGACTCGCTGCGTCGTTCCTTGAGTGAGCTTGGCTGGCCTTTCCCTACCCTGCTTGACGCCGGACGGGTCCTGGTCTGCTACTGGACCAGACGGATCGTCAGCCACTCGGTCTCGCCCGAGGATGGGGCGGTGCGCATCGCCTGGCAGGTCTATCCTAATCTATACCGTTTCGATACGACGACCACCGGAGATGCCCTTAGCGTCGAAGACCTGTTGGCCATCGCGTACACCTACGACGAAGTCGAGCACGGGTTTCTTGAGTACGAGGGCAGGGATGTCACGTCCGTGGAAGCACGGGCTATCCTCGACCAGGCTGTCATGCACGAATCCAGACAGTGGTTGGATCGCAACTGTCCGGATGGACCGTGACCGCCCCCACTAAGCAGCTGCATTACCCTCCAACCGACCAAGCAACCGCCATGCCGCTCAAACCGCGTTCGCCTCTATTACCACCCCTGTCAAGCCCCCGCCCAACCCGGCCCCAACCCCATCCCCGACGGCCGATCGACGGTAAACATGTACCCGGCACCTGACCAAGCATCGTGCTGCGCTCCTACCCTTCCTCTACCATGACGGCATCGAGCCGACCAACAATTCCGCCGAGCAAGCCCTTCGCCCAGCGGTCATCACCCGCAAGGTCGGAGGCTGCAACCGCACTGTCGAGGGCGCTCACGCTCATGCCGTCCTCGCCAGCTTGGGGGCCAGCTGCCGCAGTCGCGGCATTCCGGTGCTCGACTTCCTCGTCCAGATCCTCCGCGCCACGACTGCCCCACCCACCATCGCCGCGGCTACGTTGGCCGCTGTCGACTGACGGTAAACAAGTACGAGGGCCAAGCTGTTTCCAGAGCCGGTGCGGCTGGCGGAGGCGACCATCCCCGTACGGGACTGGTCGGTCCTGCACGCTGAGCTGAAGCGCAAAAGCGTGACCCGCCAGCTCCTCTGGCGCGAGTATCGCGAGGAGCATCCCGAGGGTTACGGCTACAGCCAGTTCTGCGAACACTTCCGCCGCTGGCGCTCCGTTCTGCAGCCGACGATGCGCCAGACCTACGAAGCCGGCACGGCCATGGTCGACTACGCCGGCCTCACCATGAGCGTGGTAGACCCCGATACCGGCGAGCTTCGTGAAGCCCAGGTCTTCGTCCACAACCTGGCCGCCAGCCATTACATCTACGCCGAAGCCCAGTGGAGCCAGAGCCTGCCAGACTGGATCGGCGGGCATGTGCGCGCCCACGAGCACCTACGGGGTGTCCCGCCGGTCACCATTATCGACAACCTCAAGGCCGGCGTCAGTCAGCCCTGCCGCTACGAGCCGGACATCAACCGGAGCTACCAGGACTTCGCCACGCATGCCGGCACTGCCATCGTTCCGGCCCGTGTGGCCAAGCCCTGGGACAAGGCCAAAGTCGAGACGGCGGTTTTGGTGGTCGAGCGAGACGCGCTGGCTCCGCTGCGGGATCGTACCTTCATCGGGCTGGCCGACATCAACGGCGCCATCGCTGAGCGGCTCCACCTGGTCAACCAGAGACCCCTGCGGCACATCGACCAGAGCCGCAAGCAGCTGCTGGAATCCATCGACCGGCCGGCGCTGCTACCCCTGCCGGAGCAGCCCTTCGAGCTGGCCGACTGGAAGCTGGCCAAGGTGTCCATCGACTACCACATCGAGTGCGACCACCACTTCTACCGCGTACCACACCGGCTCATCGGCCAGCATGTCAATGTGCGAGCCACCTCTAATGCCATCGAGATCTTCGCCGCCGGCTCACGGGTGGCCAGCCATCGCCGCTCAGCGCAGCGCGGGCGCCACAGCACCGACGCGGACCACATGCCTGAAGGTCACCGTGCCTACGCCGAGTGGACGCCGGAGCGATTCCATTCCTGGGCCGCGTGTCACCGTCAGGTCCCAAAGTCCGCAGATCATCAGGCGGTCTCAACTCAGAAAGTCCCCTGAGCATCAGTGAGGATGGCCGTTGAGAGGCTGGGAGTCAAGGTCGCCTAGGGGGCCGTGGATGGGGTTGGAGGCATCGGACTCCTGAGGGGTGGGGGCGGGAGCTGAGGGTGCCCGCACCCATGCCCAGCAGGCCTTCCGTTCCTGCCTCGGCGTCCTGCGTCTGGCCGACCGGTTCACACGTGAGCGCCTCGAGAACGCCTGCCGCCATGCCCGGAGCATCGACGCCGTGCGCTTCAAGAGCATCAAGTCTCTCCTCGACGCTGGGCTGGACAAGCCCGCCGCCGAGACCGAACCCACCCCATCCGTGCCGGCACACGCGAACATCCGCGGCGCCG
>Ga0138256_10002790_pt1 | contig 18627 bp, 14 predicted proteins | sample KNB2016incub_MG_FD_105486 | JGI IMG/M metagenome (GOLD analysis project Ga0138256, IMG submission 105486) | Active sludge microbial communities from wastewater in Klosterneuburg, Austria - KNB2014incub_MG | ecosystem: Engineered > WWTP > Activated sludge > Unclassified | place: Austria... | reverse complement strand
ATTGCCATCAACACCTACATATTTGGGTAAACTTTCTACGCCGTATTTTTCTTTTATCTTTTTGTTGACCTCATCTTTCAGGTTATTTTCAAGGATATATTTTTCGCATTGCTGGTCGATGGCAGCATTCATAAAAAATGCCAGCAGCATGGGTGCAGGGCCATTGATGGTCATGCTCACCGATGTTTTGGGATCACAGAGATCAAAACCGCTGTATAGTTTTTTGGCATCGTCAACGGTGGCAATACTAACACCGCTGTTGCCAACCTTACCGTAAATATCCGGACGGTGCCCGGGATCTTCGCCATACAGGGTAACGCTGTCAAATGCAGTGCTGAGTCGCTTTGCAGGCTGTCCAATGCTAACATAGTGAAATCTCCTGTTGGTCCTTTCAGGCCCGCCTTCACCGGCAAACATACGGGTAGGATCTTCCCCTTCACGTTTTATCGGAAAAACTCCGGCAGTGAAAGGAAATTCACCCGGTACATTTTCCTGCAACTGCCATTTTAAAATATCTCCCCAGTCTTTGTATTTTGGCAAGATGACCTTTGAAAGCACTGTGCCGGATAAACTTTTATAGGTAAGCGGTTGCTTAATTACTTTATCCCGTACTTTAAATTCGTAAAATTCTTTTTGGTAACGTTCTAAAACCGAAGGCCAGTTTTCTATTAATTTTTTACAATCGGGATGCAACTGTTCTTCAAAAGTGTTTTTTATTTTAGTTAATTCTTTTTTAGCAACCGCCGACAGGGTTATAACTGCTGTCGGGGTTGAAGCCGCAGCCAGGGTTCCATCCAACTGGTACAATTTTGTTGCGATCGTTGATTGTTCAACAACCCATTCATCATAAGTTTTTATGGTTTCAGCGATCTCAGCCAGGTATCTTACTCTTTTGGGTGGTATAATGGTTGATTGACTGAATGTATCTTTTGTATGGGCATGGTGTTCAATGTCGCCACCAAATTTCACACCGCATTTCTCAGCTGTTTTTTCCATCAACCTTTCAAACAGTTCATTTACCCCGGCATCATTGAACTGTGCTGCAATGGTGCCAATGATAGGCAGTTCTTCATCGGTTGCATTCCACAAACCATGATTGCGTTTATACTGTTTGCGCACATCATGCAGGGCATCCAGAGCGCCTGCCTTATCGAATTTATTTACACAAACCACATCAGCATAATCCAGCATATTGATCTTTTCCAGTTGCGATGCGGCACCGTATTCGGGTGTCATCACATACATGCTTACTTCAACATAATCCAATATACTGGCATCACTTTGCCCAACCCCGGCGCTTTCCAAAATAATAAAATCATAGGCTGCTGCTTTGCAGATGTCAATGGCTTCCTGTACGTATTCGCTTAAGGCTTTGTCGCTTTCTCTTGTAGCCAGGCTACGCATGTAAGCACGGGGAGAAGAGATAGAATTCATTCTTATACGATCACCAAGCAGTGCTCCTCCTGTTTTCTTTTTTGATGGATCAACAGAAATTACGGCGATGGTTTTATCGGTATAGGTATTTAAAAAGCGGCGGACGATCTCATCTGTTACAGAAGATTTTCCAGCTCCTCCTGTTCCTGTTATCCCTAATACGGGAATTGTCTTCTCTGTTGTACGTTGTCCGTTATCCGTTAACACTACGCCATTCTCAACATTGGTTATTTGCCTGGCAATTTTTCTAACATCATATACTTCACCCAACGTCATGGCTGTTTTATAATCACCACTGCCATTCAGTGCAAAATCACAGGAAAGGATGACATCTTCTATCATTCCTTCCAGGCCCATGTGCCTTCCGTCATCCGGGCTGTAAATTCTTGTGATGCCGTAATTGTGTAATTCTTCAATTTCAGCTGGCAGGATGGTTCCGCCACCACCGCCAAATATTTTTATATGCCCGCAGCCATTTTCATTCAGCAGGTCTTTCATGTATTTGAAAAACTCAACATGGCCGCCCTGGTAACTGGTAATGGCAATGCCCTGCACGTCTTCTTCAATGGCACATTCCACAATTTCATGCACGCTTCGGTTATGGCCCAGGTGAATGATCTCGGCACCTTTGCTCTGCATAATGCGGCGCATGATATTGATGGCAGCATCGTGCCCGTCGAACAGGGCAGCAGCTGTTACAATGCGTACTTTATTCTGAAGTGTGAATGACATAAACGGTCAGCAATTATTTTTTTTACCTTACATAAGGGTGCAAGGTTTACAATCGAAATGTAAATTTACAGATTAAAGGCTGGAAAAAATAATAACCCGCCTGAAAGGATTATTGCCTGTTTTTATTAAATATGGAGCCAAAATCGATCCCGGCACCAATGGAAAAATTAAATTTCCGGTAGTCAATATAGTTTCGTGCCATTAAAAAAGATAGACCGCCCTGGACCTCAAACCGCAGGCCCGGAACATTTTTAAAACCAAAGCTGCTTACTGTTGCCGGTTCAAAAAACCATTTTGCCCGGCCACCCAGGTCATCCAGGTGAAAATCGTTTAACTGGCCGGCAGTATAACTGGTTTTTATTTTGCTGTAGCTGATGCCGCTGAACCTAACCCCAATGGATGTGGTAAAACTCCCTTTACTTTTAAAAAGAACAGCAGGCTGGAGGTAAATTTTAGTGATGTTTGCCTGGTGAAAATTACTGCCGGTTTTGTCCACATCCGTAAAATCAAACCGGCCCAGGCCGGCACCTGCAAAAACCTGGAAAAAGGTATTTTTCTGATCATTGATTGGCAGGAAATATCCCAAACCAATTTCGGTAAGGTTTCTGTTATATTTTAAAGTTACACTGTCGGGCCCTCCTTCCGTTTTTTCCCAGCGGTAAAAATGACTGGCCTGTATAGCAAAATTATTGGTGATGGCCACAGCACCCTGCAGGTCGAAACCACGGCTGCGGTTATCGATCTCTACGCCATCCTGCTTTTCCTGCCCGACAGCATTGGTGGAGTAAACAGCGCCCAGCTTACCATCGCCTTTTTGGGTAAGTACGGGAACATTCAGTGCAGCAGGGCTGTAAATATACCTGGGTGTATTACAGGATGCGGTGATGCATATTAGGGAAATAAAAAATAAACGGGGTAACAGGTATTTTTTCATGGTTGGTTTCTTTTACAGTCAGCTGTGCAAAACTACAGATTTCAATGGCAATAAAATCGCTGCATAGCCGTAAACAAAAATGTTCATCCATATTAGCGGATGAACATTTTTTATTCAGGATATTAAGAACGGTTTATTTAAACGTTCTCATATAATTTACTACAGCCCAGATATCATGAACATCCGGTATTTTCTTTTTATAAGAAGGCATGTCTTTACGACCTTCGAAAGTTTTATAAAACAGTTCGCCATCTGTTTGTGCATGGAAAGACGCTTTTGTAAAGTCTCCGCAATCAGTATCTAACTGTGCTGCTTTGGGTCCGTCTCCTTTACCTTTGGTACCATGACATGATTTACAATGTGTATTATACAGGGTTTTCCCGGTTGCCAGGGTTGATGCGACATCAGCTTTTGTAGGGTTTGCTTTTGTCTTGTATGAATCAGGCACCTTCCAAGGATCCTGTGGTGTACTTTTTGGGACAAAGGCGAATAAAACGATCACAAATAAACCTGCAATCATTACTAAAATTTTCTTTTTCATATTTTATGGTTTTATCTTTTATTAAAGAGATATAAAGTTACGGAATAATTGCGGTAGTTGACTGATCCGGCTCCTCTTTACGTAATCTTAACATTTGAAAAACAATAACAATGTAGTGCCCCCAAACAATGGTCATCAGGATAATAAATGTAACAAGCATCCATATTGGGGGATCTGAACTCCAGAGTGTCCTTTCATGGTTTTCATTGACAGACACCGGGATCCCCCATTTCTGATCAACAGATGCCTCCAGGTTACCATAAGTTTCATTTTCATCCAGTTTAACCATCAGCGTTATATTGCCCTTTGCATCACCAGGAAGGTTTTGGGGTATCTCAACTGTGGCTTCTCCATTCTCGTCTGTGGTTCCTTCGCCAACCTTTAAAGGATTGAAAAGCCGTTTAACAAATATGCCCAGTACTGTCTCGGGAACCGGTATCTCTGTTCCTGTACCCATATCTATCAACTTTACCTTAACGGTTAACAGTGAATCTTCTTTTACAGGCGTGATTTCAAGTCGTGCTCTTTTTATAGTTACTTCTGCATCAGCAGGGTCCATTTGTTTGTTACCGGCAAATACAATCTTGTAATGCAATTTACCTTCCTTGTCTGTTTTAAGCTGGTCAGCTTTTACATTAAAAACAGCTTTTCCCAATTTGTCGGTAATCACAAAACCCAATACTTTTTCAGCAGTATCAGTTACCTGGATAAATGTGATCTTCAGCAAAGGTAAAATGTAGAAGGTACCTTTAACTTTAGCTTTTAATGATGCTTTCAGATCAATAGATTGATCTGATTTCTGAACGCTTATTAATTCTGCTGAAGGAGATATTAATGATGATTCTTCAACAGGCGCTTCTTCTACAACCTGTGCACTGTCGGTCTTTGTGCTGTCAGTTTGAGCAAACATACTGACAGGGATCAGCAACATGATCATCAGGCCGGATATAATCATCAACTTCCTGAAAAAATTTTGATTTGCTGTTGTTGTTGAAAATGGTTTCATCTGTTCGTGTTTTTAATCAATTTGAACGTTATCTTTTTTTACTTCATCCACTATTTGTTCGTGATGTGGATGTTCGTGATGGGGATGGTGAAATGTATCTTCCAATCCGGATACAGGAACAACAGTTACAAATTTTGACATGATCGTAAAGAATAAAAGGAAGCTGGCTATACCGGCAATGGTTAATGCCCATTCGGGCCAGGTTGCTGCATATTTTACGTATTCCATCCTGGTTTCCTGCATGGGAAGTGCCGGTGATTCAAGCGTTGGGACAATGATCAGGTAACGTTTTACCCATAGTGCAATCACCATTAAAAAAGCTACAAGTGTTATCCAGTTTGGTTTTCTTGTTTTGGGAATAGCCACTATTAAAATAGGAATAAAAATACCGATAAGGTTTGCAAACAAGGTCCACCATCCGTATTCGGCAGGATTGAACAGTTTATTGATCACATCATTGTCCCATTTCTCTGACCCGAACCAACTCGTAAAATATTCGGAAAAAGTAAAGTATCCATAAGCTGCGGCCAGTACCATCATGATATAACCCAGGTATGTAAAATGTTTATCTGTGAAATACTTTTCCAGTTTATACATTTTCCGGTAAACCCACATGGCCACGATCAATACACCGGTTCCGGAATACAAAGCGCCAAGCACAAAATAAGGTCCAAAGATGGTACTATGCCAACCGGGACGCAGTGTCATACCAAAGATCCAGGAAAGGATAGAACTAACAATGATTGACAGTGGCACCATAATTACTGCCAGCAGGTTTTGGGATATGATCAGGTGTCTTTTCTGACTTGCTGCTCCCCTGTAGCCTGTTGCCAGTATCTTATACAATTTCTGTTTCCATTTAGGGATGTTCATTTTTGAATCCCGGTAAACAGCAAAATCCTTTATCAAAGCCATGTACAAAAAAAGGACACTGCCCACAAAATAGGTAAGAATGGCAAGTACATCCCATGTTAATGGAGATTGTAATCTTGGATAAATAAACAAATGATGAAGCCTGTCAAAACGGCCAACGCATAACAGAATAAAGATCGGCCCAACAATAACAGAAACAATGGTCATCATTTGTGCAAGCCTGATGATGGGTTTACCCCATGAGACTTTAGACAGGTGCAGTAAGCCGGAAATAATTGCCCCGGCATAGCTGAGGCCGATAAAAAAAATGAAATTTACAATATACAGGCCCCAAACCACATTATCCCGCATTCCGGTAATTCCATGTCCTTTTGCAATCTGTAAGTATAACGCATAAATGCCTACCAGTATCCAAACCAAAAAGAAAATGCTCCATATCATGTTTCGTTTTCCAAACTTTTCAATGTTGGGGCGCTGGTAATCAAAAGCCTCCTGTTGGTATGTATTGAGTTCCATAATTGTTAGTATTCAATATTATATAATAGGTTTTACTGTTTACAACAGCTTTACTTCTTTGCTTCCATGATATCCTTAAACCTTTCCTTAATATTTTCCGGGAGGTCATCATATCCTCTTTCAACAGGGAACTGCCTGTCTTTAGGCGGCAGGTAATATACCCTTGGCTTTGTTCCCAGTTCTTCCAGGAAACGGTAGCCGGCCCTGTCTTTTAATAATTGAGTGAAGCCTAATGTTTCGGAACCATTGGTTACTGTATCTTCATTTTCATCACCAAAATAAAACACACCGTTGGGGCATGATTCCACACATGGTGGCAGCAAACCTTCCCGGGCCCTGTCGGGGCAGAAATCGCATTTTTCCACCGTACCCACTTTTGCAGGTATACCTGTTTCGGCATTATATTGCAGGTCTTGTAACTCTAAAGGCACATTGGGTTCATCCCAGTTAAATACACGGGTTGAATAAGGGCAGGCAGCCATACAGAATTTGCAGCCAATGCACCTGTCATTGTCAATCAACACCAATCCATCATTCCGTTTAAAAGTGGCATCAACCGGGCAAACTTTTACACAGGGAGGATTATCACAGTGGAAACATTGTTTGGGAAACCAATATGGCGCCGACTTTTCACTGTCCTTCATTAATTTAACAGAAAGCCACTCGGTTTCTTCCGGGCGGTAATGGTGTTTCTGACAGGCTGTTACACATTTACGGGCATTTTTACAAAGGGCCAGGTCAACTACCATTACAAACCGCTTTCCTGCAATACCTGTACGCTGTTCATGTTGGGATAAAACAGCCATATTCTCCCGGTGATTCAGGTAAGCCGAGTCTATTTCTACAATCTCGCCATCCGGAGAAAGCAGTCTTACTTTGTCGCTTACAGCAGTTTTATTGGAAGTGCAGGAGCAGGCTATACTGCCACAGGCAGCAGTTGCCACCGTTGCTATAGCCACATTTTTTATGAAATTCCGCCTGCCCGGTTCTTGAATTATTTCTTGTTCTTTCATTGTTATATTATTTTGAAAGGATCAGTTATTTAGATTCTTTGGAAGGATTATTCATCCAGTCGTAGATCTCCTGATTGGATGATTTTTGTTTTTTAGATGCGGCTTCAAGCACCGTTTTATCAATTTCAACGAGTTTTCCGTCGGCAGTCAGCATTTTTACCATTCCTGGTTTAGCTTCTTTATTATCAGCCGGTGTCAATAATGACAAAAACCAGCGGCGTGATTTATCGTCAGATTTTTTATTGTCTCCCATATACTTTTGATTTTAATATTTACTGGTCGTAATTGCAGTGCAATATATTTACACCTTGCTGACAAATTGATGACATTAATCAAAAGCTGATGTGATTAAAATCATACAGTGGACAATCATTTGTCATGAAATTGTAAATGGGGCCATCCTACATTTGATTATTAAATAAATTAACATTTACACAACAGATTTAAATTACATAAATATTTTTTTATGAAACATGTCTCAATATTTAAAGCAACTGCCCTCTTCCTGGCAGTTATTGTTATTTCTGCCTCTGTAATCCAGTGCAGGAAAACCGGCGATGTCATTAAGGGCCTGGACAGGTCTTTTAAGGGAAATGCGGACTCAACGGTCTATGCCGCATTTTATGAATCCAATAAGATAACCCCATCTGATGTGGTGCCTGATGTGAATGACATCATCAAGTTCAGGGGTGTACAAACCATTATTCATGAGTATTGTGCAACATCTAATTGTCATGGTGGCCCAATAGCCCCCAAGGTTGACACCTATGCCGAGATCATGAAGTTTGTAACACCCGGTAATCCCGAAGGCAGTAAGTTATGGGAATACCTGACCACCAATGATTTTGACAAGGCCATGCCACCGGTAAATTCAAATCATGAAATGAATACTACCGACAAATCGCTTATTTATAACTGGATCAAGAATGGCGCAAAGGAAAAACCAGATTACAATGATTTCAGGCCGGCAGCCATACAGCTTATTATTTCCGGCTGCGGTTCTGCCAACTGCCACAACCAGGCCACTGCAACAGGCGGATGGGCAAGGGCAGGATTACTTGGCCCTTTAACCACGGCAGATACCACTCAATACTTGTATATCAACCCATCAACCGGTGCTGTAACTAATTATTGCCAGCTTTCCAATGCAACAAAACGTACCCAGGTATGGACAGCCTATAAAGACAGTGTTAAGAAATTTTATTCAGATACACTGGCATTTAACAGCTTCAGGCCCTGGAAAAAGTTTTCAACACCACGATCTGCTGCAAGTACCCGTGGACCTTTAAATGATTATGATGATATATTGATGGATATTTTGTATCCAAAAAGTGTAAGATCAAGCAATTCTATCCTTTACACAAACCCGGTTACACTAACAACTTATTATGTAAGTGGTAATCCACTGAATGCGACCAGTTCGATGGTTTCAAGAGTAGACTCTACTTTATTGCTGGCTAATCCATTCACCGGTGTTTATGCTACCAATCACCAGGGTGATATGGCTTATGGCGATGGTGGACTCAAATCACATGAAATTGCCCTGATCAAGGCCTGGTATTTTGCAGATCCCAATATACCTGTTGTATGGAAATACGGGAATGCCAATGCCGGAATCTTCAAATACAGGAAAACCGGTACCATTATAAAACAATAATTGAAACAATCAATCTAAAATATTAGATATATGAAAAAGGTAATAATAACAATGGGTGTGATGACTGCAATGCTTACTTATCTGTTGTCGTCATGTTATAAAAATAAGGAAGACATTATTGCAGTACCCGGGGTATCATTCCGGAATGATGTAGTCCCCATCATGGTTGCAGGCGGTTGCGGCTGCCACAACAATGGAATAGGAACAAGGGCAGTTCAGTTTTCGCATGCAGATACTATTTTCTATGATGCGATACTTGGAAGGGTTGGTTTACTGGAAGCCTGGGTGAATGGAGGTATCCATCCCGGAGCCGGATCGATCTATTTTACAACCAGCCAGGAAAAAATAATTAAACAGTGGATAGCTGAAGGTGCAAAAGATGATGGTGGCGGATGTACAGTAACCGGTGTAATTACCTATACTGCCAAGATACTTCCGTTATATACCACTTCCTGTAAAGGCTCAACCTGCCACGGGGGGATTGCATCAAACCTTACCTATAGCCAGATGGTTGCCAAAAAAGATGTTTTAACAACCATGATGAACAGCAGTGGTAACAGCGGTCACCCGGGTGGCACACTGAGTTTAAGCTCCTGTACGGTAAAACTTTTTAATGAATGGATTGCACAGGGTACACCGCAATAATTTTTAAATACACATCAGAAAAAATGAGTGTTATAAATATAAAATCAGAGATTATGAAAAAGATACTATCGCTTTGCTTCTTTTGCCTTTGTTTATCTGCTACATCGGTAGCACAGGATTCACTGGAAACAGAAACCAAGGCAGCACCGAAGCAAAAATTTACAAGGGCTGTCTTTAATGCAACAAAGATCATAAATATGCAGAGTACGGAGATTTTAAATCCCGGTATATTGCAATTTATGGTTTCTCACCACTTCAGTCATATTTGGAATAAGGATGGTGGCTCACAGAATATAGCCCAGTTTTTTGGACTTAACTCCGGTGTAGCAAATACTTATTTATCATTTGATTATTCACCCCTTAAATTTATGAATGTGGGCGTGGCAATGGCCGGCCGTTCAACTTACGAAGGCTGGTTAAAGTTCAGGATCATCAGGCAACAAACCGGTGAAAAAAATATCCCGGTTACTGTGGGATGGTATTCCCTGGCTAATGTTAATGCAGCTAAAGATCCTGATAAAGGGTTTGCCGGAAACAAGTTCGCATTCATGAACCAGTTGCTGATCAGCCGTAAGTTCAATGACAAATTTTCGCTGCAGTTAATGCCAACCTGGATTCACTTTAATTTAGTTCCTTATGGTGCCAATAACAGCAACGAAGTATTTTCAATGGGTATTGCAGGAAAATACAAAGCAACAAACACCCTTAACCTGACACTTGAATATGCACGCCAGTTCAATATGTACAAAAACCTTATATCCAAAAGCGGGGATATTGTTAACTACCAACCCGACCTGCTTTCTTTAGGAGTAGAGATCAGTACCGGCACCCACCTGTTCCAGTTTTATGTTGGAAACACAACAGCCTCATCTGCCATTGATCAGCTGGCAAGGAATACCAGCCGCCTAAAAGATGGAAACTTTGCATTCGGCTTTACCATTAACCGGAGCATGAATATTAAAAAATAAACCAGATAAACCAATCATTTTGTAAAAGACCGTCCCGCCATAGGCGGGACGGTCTTTTTTTATTGCATCCTGAAAGTCAAAGCAGCAAAGTCTTCCACACTCAAAGCTTCGGCACGTTTTAAAAATATGTCATCCTGCAGCACATCAGCAGGGAATAAACTTTTTACGGCATTACGCATGGTTTTACGGCGCTGGTTAAAGGCTGTTTTTACCAGTACCCAAAACGCCCTGTCGCTTTTATAATTGAGTGCAGTTGCTTTTCTTTTCATACGTATAACACCACTTTGTACTTTTGGCGGCGGATCAAAACATTCGTTGCTTACATCAAACAGGTACTCGATCTCATAATAAGCCTGCATCAAAACACTCAACACGCCATACACTTTACTGCCTTCCTTTGATGCTGCCCGCTGCGCCACTTCTTTCTGAAACATTCCGATAATGCACGGCACATCATCTTTCCATTCGAGCACTTTAAATAAAATTTGTGTGGAGATGTTGTACGGGAAATTACCGATCACGGTAAAGGGTTCATCAAAGGGTTTATCCATATCCAAAAAGCTCTGGTGAATGATCTTCCCTGCCAGTGCCGGATATTTTTTATTGAGATATACAACTTTCTCATCATCCAGTTCCACCGCTTTAAAATCAATACCGGGTATCCCCATAAGGTGCCTGGTTAAGGCGCCTGCACCCGGGCCCACTTCCAAAAGGTTATTAAAAGGTGATTCCTTTAAAACAGCTATTATCTTTTCAATAACGATATCATCTTTCAAAAAATGCTGTCCAAGTGATTTTTTATGTGTGTACATCGGGGCAAAAGTAGGATAAATAAAATCCCTTCCGTTTTCAGAAGGGATTTTACTTTTACTGAAAGCCTTTGATCTTTTTAATTTTTCAGTACCAGTTTTTTAATAAATGTATCTGTATTGATCATTACCTTAAGTATATATATCCCGTTACTGAATTTATTAAGTTCCCTCAGCTGGATGGTATTGTTCCCCCCGGTTACCGGTTGTTTCCGGTTTAGCATGTTCTTTCCGGTATTATCAAACAGGGATATGGAAACCTCTGCATCCTTTTCTGTAAAGAACTGTACAGAAACCACATTGCCTCCCGGGTTGGGTGTAATGGAAATACCCGGGTTTTGCCTGCTCATATGTACAACAACGATATTGCTGTATTTTATTTCGCCGTTCCTGCCAATCACTTTTAACCGGTAATAAAACACATTGCTGTTAACCATTGAAACATCATCAGTTGCAACATAACTTTGCTGTACATGCAGTAATACGGGTTCAGTTACCGTTACTACATTCGTGTAATTACTGTTATCCGTGCTGCGTTCTATTTCAAACCGGTCTACTTCTTTACCCGCAATGATCGTCCAGTTAAGCTGAATGGTTTTGTTATGAGGTACCCCTGTAAAATTCAGAAATTGCACCGGCAATACAAAACCTACAAAACGCCAGTCCCTGTCTGTTTGAAAGAACTGTGTTTGCTGAACAGTTGTTTTTGAACCCGGTACTGCATCTCCCGTAAATGAACCACCATCGCCCAACAGGTACGATGTTCCCTTGATATTCAGAACCGAATTCAGTGAATCGAATTTATTATCCAGTCCATCTCCATCGTTATCCAGCCCGGTTAAGGTTACGTCGTCATCTGGACTGCCATTGAGATTAAAATCATTTCCTTCAAAAATATCATCCAGCCCGTCACCATCTGTATCCAGGTCCCTGTAATCCGGTGTGGCATCGGCATCATGATCATAAATAAAGATCCCCGATCCGCCAAAGCCTGCCAGGTTATCATAGGTATTTACCAGTCCGTCGCCATCAGTATCAATGGTACCAGGCAGTAAATACCCGGCTGTTGACTGCCCTTCAATATTATCAGGTATCCCGTCATCATCCGAATCAATATCAAGGTAATCGGGATATGGATCTGCATCGGTAACCCTCAATCCCAATGCCGGCAGTGAAGAAATAACGGTTGCCCAGCCATTGGCTCCTAAAGCGCCATCAATAATTCCGTTCAGGTCTGTATCCGGGAAGCCTGCTTCGATCACATCTGCAATACCATCCGCATCACTGTCCATATCATATGTATTGGGCCTGAAATCGCGGTCTTTATTTTTATTGGGATAATTATCAGCTCGCCCGTCAACCGGCCCAATATCAGGCCCGGTCATTAATATCGCTGTTGCCATGTAATGATTATCATCTATTCCATTTCCATTGGCATCAGTAAATCCATCCACCATGGCATTGTTGTTGGCATCAATACCGGCGGCCTCTACCAGGTCCGGAATACCGTCATTGTCACTGTCCAGGTCGAGGTAATTGGGTATGCCATCGCCATCCAGATCCTGCGGCCCTAACCCAATATTTGAACCATTTACGCCGGTATTATTGGCATCTACATTTTGTGAAAATCCATCATTGTCGGTATCAATATAATTATCAATAACACCATTGCCGTTTGTATCCACACCATAAGATTCAACTACATCGGGAATACCGTCATTATCACTGTCCAGGTCGTATTGATTTGGAATGCCATCCAGGTCTTTATCTGATTTATCATTTACACCATCGTTATTGGCATCAAGCCATCCCTTCCAGTAGTTCAAATCCTGGAAATTGGGTATGCCATCATTATCCGCATCACATCCCCAGTCAAAATTATCATTCACGTTATCCAGGTTATAGTCAACATAACCCGGGTAAGCAGGATCATTCCAGTTGGGAATACCATTACTGTTGTGGTCCTGTAAAGCAAGCGGGTCATTAAATTCAACATAATCCGGCAAGGCATCGTCATCATCATCTATATCGGGGCAACGGGTAATTATTACCTGGATCCTTACAGTATCCGAACAGCCTGAACCATTATTAAAATAGGCCCAGTAAACACCTGAAGTGGTAACCGGTACCAGTGGATTATATATATTGGCAGGAATAAAAGGCTGGTTTGTATAAAAGGTATAGCCTGCAAACCTTACCCATGGCAGGGTTATGTTGGAAAGGGTACAAAAATTTACGAGCAAGGTATCTTTTGGTACAAAACATGATCCCAAAACCGGGTTGATCACCGGGCCTTTTACAATACAGCCTGATGTACTGACACCGCTTGAATCATACAAGACCGATCCGGATCTTAGCCCGATATAATTTATCCGTGCTTCATTTTTTAATGATCCGGTACAGGATAATACTGCACAGGAAGATGCGGTAACCACATTAAACTGGATATTACCACTAACGCCCTGCCCGATATTACCACCGGTAACAGCATTGGCGCCTGTGCCTATACGCAACACAACGCGGTTATTGGCAAAATCATATTCTGCCTGGTCATCACCGGCTGCATCTGTTTTGGCCACACCGTTTATCCGGATGCTACCGGGTAAAAAAGCAGATCCCATCGGAATATTATCAAGGATATACGTATTGGTACTGCTATCATTACCGGTATTGCTGTAATTAACCTGGTAGCGTAAAATATCACCCGGTACAAGCGTTCCCCCGTTAATGTCAGTTGCCGTTTTATCAAAGGCAAAGGCCGGGTTATATTGCGAAATGGATGTGGTAAGCACATGCACGAAATAATTTTCGCCGGGCGATGAAAAGCGTACAGTGGCTGACGTTTGGTTATTGCTGAGCTGGGCATTTCCTGCATTGGGCAGTTCAAATATCGGCGCATCATAACCCAGCGTATTCTGAAATGCAGGATTCCTGGTAGTTACCACAACGCCTTTATAAGAGATCTTGCTGTTCCAGGCATCGCCGTTACCGTTGAGCGGCACACCGGTATTTGCCAGGTTATAAAATAAGGGAGCGCCGTTTTGACGGAATGCAAATGAATCGGTAGATACACGGTCACCATCATATACCACTGCCCCCAATTCACAACTTACAGGGCCCAGTGGCGGTGTTAAGAAACCATTGATGTTTACATCAACAGCAGGATCTCCCTGGTTGATAATAACACTGCCGTCAAAAACCGTTAAATTCCGCGGTTGCAATGTCTGGTTTGAATAAGCAATAACAATGGTCCAGCCGCCACAGGCATTGGTGATACCGATAGGCCCCAATACATCAGCAGCCGTATAGGTACCATTGGCATTTGTTGTATTGATGAGAGAAGTAATATCCATGAAACATAAATAACCCGTATGTGGCAACCCGGGCGAATAGGCCGCACTATGCCTGTCGGTTTGTGTGGAAATAAGCGTTGTATAAGTTGCTGCCCCGGGAATTTTTAATTTAATGGTATTGAAACCTGCTGTGATCCATGCGCTGTCGGTTCCCGAGATCCCTTCATCGGCACCCCAGTATAGTCCTGCAAATAAAACTTCTGAACAGGCGGGCAGGTTAAGATCCGCAGTTGAGGAATTGAATGTTCCATTATTATCAAGCCCGGAAACCTGCATATCAAAAGACATATCTACCGAATTGGTAGCTCTTAAATGCACTTCTACTGCAATGGTATTTACACCGGCATTAAAGAAGGCCGTACTTAAATTTACAGATAGCGCTTCTGCAGCACCGGGATTTATATTGGCCGAAGCCAAAGTGCCGTATGCAACAACACCTCCGGGCATGTTGTTCCTCACCCTTTCAACACCATTTACATAAACTACGATACCGTCATTTCTTAAAAGATCTAATTGTATGGCGTAAAAGGTTGTGGAGAGTTCAAGCGCTGTAAATGAAACTGTATTTCTAAAATAATATGCTGTGTATTTATTTCCTGCTGCAGGTGTACAAATGGGAACCTGGCCGCTTGGTAAACAGGTTACCTGGCCCGACCTGTACCCATATTTACCCGGACCGGCAACCGGGGCAGCTCCTGCATTCCAATTAGCCGTTAAAACATATGCCGGTTGTTTCCAGTCTACTGCCACCGGATTGTTGGCCGGGGCTGCATTCCGTGCATGATAATTCCAAACACTTCCAAAAGGCAATTTCACTGTTGGTGCAGGATTATCAATATCTATATTGATGCCCTGCCCGTTATTATCCCTGGTAGTTCCGGTTGGCGGTGGTTCGCCAGTTCCCGGGATACCGGCCCCTATGCCGGAAGTAGAGATGATGCTGTTGGATATATAAACGATATTTCCCCGCACGGAAGAATTGTAATACCGCGATGTAAACGGGCGTATTATTTGTGCACTTGCAGATACTGCAAATAACAGTACTACAATGGTTAGTTGTAAATATGGTTTCATAGATACGGATTTATCGGTTTTTCAAAAGAATCTTACACTCACCTTTTTAATACACTGTTTTGCATGTTACCGCTTGTTGCAGAACCGTTTCACCATTTGCCCGATCCATGCTGTATGTTCAATGCCCGAAACGGAACACATCATTTCATACATCATCATGAATTTTATCCTGCAACGTATTGTACTAAAAAAGATCTTCTCAAAATATCGTTTCGTGGTAAGGCTTCACCTGTAAATCCTGAACACGTATTGTTTACTGTACCTGGTCCTGTAAAAAGATACCCTCATTTACGGGTAAGATTCCGGGATACCCTTTCCTGCTGCTCATATTTTTTGCAGTTATTTCACCAGTGACCATGCTATTAAAAACTATAAAAAATCGTTTTTTACCGGCAGACAGATCATAACAGGATGGTTCTTTCCCATTAACATCCTGAACATAATTTGTAATTGCTGCCAGGATGCCGGGCTGGAAATCGTATGCAGTGACCTTTTTTAAAGAAATGATTTTGCCATGTACATCATCATGAATGATTGCAGGAGATATTACTACTAATAAAACGGGTGCCAGTTTAAAGTAAACACTTTTCATAGGCAGGTACGGTTTTTTAAATAGGATCGTACTTCATTTTTTCTGCTTGAAATTAAAAATATTACATACATGATACGTGGTTTCCGTTTGTGGATTATTGCTTATAAAATGAATACTTTTTACCACCGGCAAATAATTCATCTTACATTGATAAAAATAATTACAGTGTACCTGGTTAGAACTGTTTTAATAAAAAAAAACATTATTACCTGTTACTCCGGGTTTAGTATACAATGATCTTTTTACTTATTCTTTCGTCACTTCCGGGATCACTGAGTACCAATATATATATACCCCGGTTTAAATAAAGGTCTTTAACAGTGCCCCCGTTAAATACAGGAAACCTTTCCTGCAGGATCATTTTCCCGTTCATATCCACCAGGTTCATATGTATGTTTGCTGCGGCAATACAGTTTACAACAACACTTACCCGGTTGTTTCCTTTGTTAATAATACTAGCACTAAAACCACTGTTGCTTTTAAAATTCACTTTTTTAATGCCATAATAATTTATACGGCCATCAATATCTGTTTGTGACAGGCGGTAATAGCTGGTTCCCTGCAGGGGTGCATGATCAACTGCCCGGTAGTTTCTTGTTTCGGAAGTTGTTCCTGCCCCGTCTATCCTTGTTAAATAACTGAAATTGTTCCCATCGCCGGATCTTTCAATGGTAAAATATTTATTTTGCTGTTCCTGTGATGTTGTCCAGTTTAAGAACACTTTTTCATTACCGGCAACTGCATTAAAGGAGGTTATTAAAACTGGAAGCGATCCGTTGTTGATCACAATATGAAAAGAATCTTTCAGGCAATGATTGGTAGCTGCATCCTGAACAGTAAATGAGTAAATGCCGGGGATTGACGTATTAACGGGAACAGATTGTGAAGTTGCACCCCCGTTACCAGGCCAATAAAAGGTACCCCGCCAGGATGCGGTAAGATGCAACACTTCATGCTGCACAATATTGATATTGGTTACTTTTTTTACATCTTTAAAAATGGTAAACTGGTCCCTGATCACCGGAACCACACTGCCACCGGTACCCGAATATGAAATAAATTTTGCATCCAGGCGGTTACTGTCAACTTCAAAATAAAAACTACCGCCATTGGTTGCATTGGAATAATACATGGCATTATGCGGATAGCCTGCTGATGTTCCGCCTACCTGGCCGGCTGAACCTGATACAATATACACGGTGCCATGATCATATTTTCCGGAATTGTAATCATAGGCACAGGAGTTGGCTGTACCATCGTACTTTGCATTTTGATTATTCCCTGTTGCAGTATGGGTTGCAACATTAAAATTTGCATCCAGCAAGGGTGCCGATGGGTTATTGTAATACTGTTTTAATAAATAACTTCTTTCATAACCATGCGAATGGCCGCATAGTACCAGGTCAACACCATAGCGTTCAAGGATTCGTATAAACCTTTCCCGGACAAGCATGAGATCGGCTGTTTCTGTATCTGAATTATGGCTGGTTTTTGTATATGGTGGATGATGAAAATATACAACCACCCATTTTTTTGTATTGGCATCCAGGTCATTTTTTAACCATACCGTTTGTGCACCCAGTGTATCATACAATTTGGTTGTATTTGAATTTTCCCTGCCATAACTATCCAGTGATATAAAATGAACATCTCCCACATCATAAGAATAATAAGCTTCAGTACCCGATGCCAGTCCGCCGATTTCCGCAGCAATTGGCATAGTGAAATTTTTGTAATAGTCGTTGTTCCTGTTCCCGGTTTGTGTACTGCTGTTGCCGTAATCATGGTTGCCCGGGTTCATATACAGTTTTTTATTCCGCAACAGGTCATCCTTGTATATATCAAAGAATTTGGTCTGGAATTCGGTATCCAGCCCCGAATTGTATGCATTATCACCGATCGTTAATAAGGCATCAATATCGTTTGAACCCAGGTAACTTAATGCGGCATTTTTAACATCAACCTGGTTGGTGGATGCATTGCCGCAATCACCCAAAGCAAGGAACCTGAGTTTACGTGTGGTATTTGCAGGTGGCAGTGTTACAAAATAATTGGTATTGGCTGCCTGCAGGGTTTGCGTACTGCTGCCGATGCTGTACCAGTATTTGGTATCAGGAGTTAGACCGCTGATCTGTACAATATGTTCAGTGGTAGATGTTGCAGAATCAACAGTATTGGGATAGGTGCCAAAAACAGTACCCCATCTTACCCTTGAATTTTCTCCAATATCTGTTCGCCACCTGATAATGATGCTTGTTTGTGTGCCTACCTGCAGATATGGCCCCCTTGTTAAAACAGGTGGCGGAGGTGGTAAAAACTCATCTTTAACAGGAGAATCAGTAAAATTTACGGGAACCGTACAGATATAACTTTTATCAGCAGTAAATTCATTTGCATATACATCATGCCCCGGTAAAAATAAAAAAGCCGTAAGGAAAAAGTAAAAACTTTTCATAAATAATCAGACTTTTTACTGTTAT
>Ga0138256_10002788_pt1 | contig 18634 bp, 9 predicted proteins | sample KNB2016incub_MG_FD_105486 | JGI IMG/M metagenome (GOLD analysis project Ga0138256, IMG submission 105486) | Active sludge microbial communities from wastewater in Klosterneuburg, Austria - KNB2014incub_MG | ecosystem: Engineered > WWTP > Activated sludge > Unclassified | place: Austria... | reverse complement strand
GTGAGCATAATAAATGCCCAATTTTGTGTCTCATCATATTTGCCACCTTTTAGATATTGCATCGATTCTGTTGCCAACATTTGCGAGTAGCCGATGAGACATTTTACATTCTCAGAGAAAGAGAAATCAAGATAAATATCCAGCTCTGTACCTAAATTTTTGGAGGCAACATCAGCGTTTGCAGGATTAAGAATATCAGCAGCCGCAGAAAATAAATGGAGGTCTGCACCTAAATTAAATTTCTTTAATTTAGCATTCCATTTGGCATAAATATCTTGAAGCCCGACACTGTTGATATGATTGCCAACATAGAAATAATCCATTGTTCCATTGAATTTATGATTGGTGCCATAATAGGGATTGAAGGCTTTGTTTTTGTCTGATGCTTCTTTTTGAGAATTACCAGATTGGAGTTCATAGCCCAATGAAAGTTTATGATTCGATAAGACAGAATATTGAGCTTCTAAACCCAATAAGTATGCACTGATATCTTTTTCTACAAGTGAAGCTTGTTTTCCTAATTGATAGAAAATATTGCCTGTTAATGTAAATTTATTGTGTGAATAATCAAAATGAGTTCCTACTGTTTGATTGAATTTTGTGTCTTGGATATCTTTATTTAATGAATCTTTTCCTGATACTTGAAATCCAAGATTCATAAACAAAAGACTATAGTTGAATTTAGTAATGGAAGAATGGTACCACAACATTTGCATGGTTTTATAATTTGCAGTTGTGTATAAATTAGAATTGAGTCTAGCGAAGTCTTGATTGTAGGCTAATGCAATGTCCAGTTTGGATTTGTCATTTGGCATATATTTAAGTAAGACCGCATCATGACTTCTGGCAGCTTGTGCCCATGCTACATTTCCAAAAATCCTATGGTCATCATAGACCAATTCTTGTCTGCCTATTTTTAATGCCCAAAGTCCTTTTTTGTCTAATTGTGGCATAAACCATGCTTCATGGATGGAAATGGCTCTGTCTTCATTTTCGACCAATTGTACTTGATTTCCCCATGTCCGGACATCTTGGACAGAGATGTATGATTTGGATTTGAGACCTGAATAACTCAGGTTGATTCTGGACCTCTGCGTCGTAAAAAAACCCGAGTTTTGATCCTTTGAAGCCAAAGTTTTGAAGCCATGGGCATATTCAGTGCGAGGTCTGAACTCTCCAGAGAGAATAATTGACTGTGAAAAACCCATGCTAAAAACGGTGTAAAGTGCTGTAAATGAGAGTAATAAACGTTTTAACATATGTACTTTTGTACAAATTTACGATATCTTTATCTTAAACTCTTAATTTATTTTAATTTTTTTTATACTATTTTTGCAATATGTTATCTAAAACGGCAAAATATGGATTGAAGGCCATAATGTATATGGTGCAGCATAAAGAGGCTAGCCAGAAAATATTCAAGGTAGATGAACTATCCAAAGAGTTAGGCATACCAAAATATTTTCTTAGCAAGGTATTATTAGACCTTACTCGCAAGGACCTACTTAGTTCAATGAAGGGGCCAAATGGCGGTTTTTATTTTAAGGATAAGCAATTAGATCATAAGCCGAGTGAGATACTCTTTGCTTTGGAAGGGGATGCATTTTTGAAGACTTGTATGATGGAATTAAAACCTTGTGATATACATAGAGTATGCCCATTCCATGGCAGTTATAGCCATTTTAAAGAGAATTTAATTGCTGGTTTAAATTGTAAGACTTTTAGACAATTTTCGGAAAACGGGCACTTGTAAAAATAGCGAATGCACTTTGATTAGCTTAAAATATGCCATCAATAATAGATACTTCCAAAGAAACATAATTATTGATGGCATTTATTTTCATTTTTATTCTTCTGCTCTGTTTTTCATTTTCATCAGTAGGGTATAAGCTCCTTTAGTTACAAAAGATTTTTTGCTCATATCTTCATTTTTCAGAAATTCAATCTGAGCAATTTCATTTTGGGAATTGATCAGTTTTATTTCCAGCATTTGATAAGTCATGTCACTATTTGCAAGGAAGACATAATCCTTCCCTTCAAAATGAACTATGCCATCGAGTGGAATTACAAATGCTTTTTTTGAGGAACTTTGAATTTCGGCATTCATATACATTCCTGGAAGAATTGACTTGTCCACGACATCCAAATCGCAATGGACTTCTGCTGTTCCTTGAGGAGAAATATCTTTGCTGATGAGGATAATTTTAGCTTGATATTTTTTTTCTGGATTTATATTATTGTAGGCAATTACCTTTTGTCCAATCGCTAGATTTGTAATGTCTTTTTCAAATGCATGAATCATTAAGTGATAATCTGATGGATTGATCAATTCAAATATAACATCTGAGGGACTCAGGTATTTGCCAATGTTGACATTTACTTTGCTCACATAACCATTTATTGGGCTATAGATATTTACATTTTTTGAAATATTATTTTCTGTGATTTTTTCGGGATCGATACGTATTAGTTTTAATTTTTCTGCAGTGGCATTCATCATGATTCGCTGGATATTTACTTCAGCAAGTGACTGCTGAGTGATTTTATCACTTGTAGCTTGACTTTGATTTAATTCTTTTTGACGATTGTATTCCACTTCTGCAAAATGTAATTTTGATTTGGCTAATAGATAATCCTGTTGCAGTTGGATAAACTGTTGATCTTCTAGAGTGGCGATAAGCTCACCTTTTTTGATGTACATTCCTGGTAATAAATTTGTACTCTTAAGATATCCTCCCATTGGTGCACTTATGGAAATAATATTTTGTGGCGGCACATCTATTTTTCCATTAATTTTTATTGTTGATGCAATTTCTTTTTGCTCTAGTAAATTAGATTCAATATTAGCATTTTTTAATTGAGCAGTCGATAAGCCAACCGTGTTTTCATTTAATGTTGGTTCGCTAATTTCTTCTGTGACTTGTTTGTTTTTACAAGCATAAATTAGAATTAAAATTGATATAATGATGATTTTATTTTTCATGATTTAGATTATTTTGAATTAATGAATTGGAATGAGATATTGCGTTCGTTAAGGATGTTTACAGCTTCTATGAAATTGGATTTTATAGCAATAGCTTGGTGTATCAAAACAACATAATCTAGGTAGTTGATATCGCCTTGATCATATTGTTTTTGAGCTGTGTTGATCAATGTTTCCGCATTGTTAAGTCCTGTATTTTTATAATATTGGACGATTTCATTTTGACTCTGAATTTCGCTTAGAATTTTTAGAAATTGGTTTTGTAAAGATAAGAATTCAATTTCGTATTGACTTTGGGCAATTTTAGAATAAATCTTTGATGATGCTATTCTTGATTTTTGTGCTTTCGAAAAAATCGGAATTGCAATGCCAATAGCAGCAGAATTAAATCTCTTTGATGAAGTATAATATTCATTGTTTGCTCCATTACCTTTGAAACTATTATTAAAGTAAGCGAGATTAAATTCTGGAAGTAGTTTTGATTTTTCGAATGCGGTTTGCGCGAATGCGATATTTTTTTGTTGATCTAATAAGCGCAAAAGTGGATTTGATAATAATCTGCTGCTATCCATTTTTGTCAAAGGAGAATAGATATAGCTTTCAACTAAAGGTTCATATTGTTTTGTTGAATTCAATATTAACTGTAACTCTAATTGATTAATTTCTAATTCTTGTTGAATTTGGCGCAATTGGATCATCACATCCGCTTTTTGATTTTCAGCTGTGACATTTTCCAAAATATTACTTTCCCCTTTTTGTAAGCGAATCTTCGTCTTCTGATTAAATTTTGTAAACAAAGTATCCGTTTGTTGCAGAAGATTTTGTTTTTCCTTCAAATATGAATATCTGTAAAAAATCTGAGTGAGTAATTTTTTTATTTCGTATTCATGAAGTGAGACTTTTAGCAAACTGGCTTTATAATCTTCTTGGAGCAATTTCTTTTGCCTTTGATAAACTTTCGGTAATGAAAAATTTTGAGCGATGCCTAATTTTAAATCATTGTATGCACTATTGATCTGTCCATATTCAGCATTAAAATCTGTTTTTGGGAGATCTGTGGATGAACTAATCAATTGCTTTGCATATTCCGATTTCAATTGTTCATTTTTCAATTGATTGTTATTCTCCATTGCAATTTTGATAGCTTCCTCTAGCTTGATTTTCTGCTGAGAGAAACCAATTGCAGAACTTAATAAAAGTGAAATTAAAAGCATTGATTTGTTTGCGCGTGGTTTTCTTTCAATTCCTTTTTCAAAAATTAGATATAATAATGGTAGAACAAAAAGCGTAAGAAAAGTAGCTAGCAATAAGCCCCCAATTACAACTGTGGCCAATGGTCTTTGAACTTCAGCACCGGACCCATTGCTCAATGCCATAGGCAAAAATCCAAGTGATGCCACGAACGCTGTCATCAATACAGGTCGTAGTCGGACTCTGGTCCCTGTCATGACAACTTCTGTTAAATTTTCCATTCCTTGCGATTTTAATCTATTGAATTCTGAAATCAAAACAATTCCATTAAGAACGGCAACTCCAAATAATGCAATAAATCCGACTCCTGCACTTATACTAAATGGCATGCCACGCAATGCTAAAGAAAAAATACCTCCAATAGCTGATAATGGGATTGCAGTATAGATTAGTAAACCATGTTTTACAGAATTGAATGCAAAAAATAATAGTATGAATATAAGTAATAATGAAACTGGAACTGCAATAAGCAAACGTTGCTTTGCTTGATTTAAGTTTTCAAAAGCACCTCCGTAGGTGACAAAATATCCTGCAGGAAATTTTAATTGAGATTCAGTTTTTTCTTGTAGTTCTTGCACAATGGATTGAACATCTCTATCCTTGATATTAAAGCCTACAACAATTCTTCTCATTGCATTTTCTCTTTGGATTTGATTTGGACCATCTTTGATGTCCACACTTGCCAAATTGGAAAGCGGTATTTGTGTTCCGTTTGGAGTTGGAATCAATAAGTTCCTGACGTCTTCTAAATTTTTTCTCTCATTGTTCTCCAAACGAACGACAAGGTCAAATCTTTTTTCTTCTTCAAATACGAGTCCTGTAGTCTGACCTGCGAAGGCAGTGTTCACTACTTTATTAATGTCGTCAATAGAAAGATGATATTGCGCAATGAGTGGTCTATTGTATTCGATGATGATCTGGGGTAATCCAGTAACAGGTTCTACATAAAGATTGATCGATCCTTTGACTGTACTTATTATTTTGGCAAGTTTATCTGCATAGTTCGCAAGAGTATCTAGATTCTCTCCAAATATTTTGCAGACAACATCTTGTCTTGCTCCTGTCATGAGTTCATTAAATCGCATTTGAACAGGATACTGGAATCCTGCTGTAATACCGGGAACATCTTCGAGTGCTGTTCCCATCTTACTTGCCAATTCAGGAAATGTCTTTGCTGATGTCCATTCTTTTTTATCCTTTAGTATCACCATCATATCACTAGCTTCCATAGGCATAGGATCTGTAGGGACTTCACCACTTCCTATTTTTGTGACGATTTTGATTACCTCTGGAAACTGACTTTTTAAAGTGTGAGCTGCTTGCTTGACACCTTGAATGGTTGTATTTAGATTACTACCAGTAAGTACTCTTGTATCGACTGCAAAGTCACCCTCTTCTAGTGCAGGAATAAATTCTCCTCCAAGTGAACTAAGCACAAAAATCGAAATAATAAACATACTTATAACAGTGCCTATAATTAATTTGGGAAAACGAAGAATAATCTTCAAGACACTATGATAGAGTTCTTCGACACGACTCATAATTTTATCAGAGATATTCATCTCATGTTTTAGTTTTTTTGATAGGAATAATGCACTCATCATTGGAATATAAGTCAGAGACAAAATAAAGGCACCCAGTAGTGCAAATGCTACCGTTTGAGCCATTGGTTTGAACATTTTTCCTTCTATGCCTTCCAATGTAAAAATGGGTAAATAAACGATTAAAATAATAATCTGTCCAAATACTGCACTATTCATCATTTTACTTGCAGAGTGTTTTACCTCTGTATCCATTTGATGTGAATGGAGCATCGTGACATGTTTATATTTATTATTGTGACCTAATTGATGCATTACAGCTTCTACAATGATCACTGCGCCATCGACGATAAGTCCAAAGTCTAGTGCACCAAGGCTCATTAAATTTCCACTTACTCCAAAGAAGTTCATCAGACAAATGGCAAATAACATAGCGAGTGGAATCACTGAGGCTACTAAAAATCCTGCCCTAAAATTTCCCAAAAAAAGGACTAATACAAAAACCACAATAAGTGCTCCTTCTAGAAGGTTTTTTTCAACTGTGCTGATTGCATTATTTACCATTTTAGTTCGATCTAAGAATGGCTCGATTTCTACACCTTCTGGTAATGTTTTTTGGATTTGATCAATGCGTTCTTTGACATCTTTTATAACCTCGCTGCTATTAGCACCTTTGAGCATCATAACTACAGCGCCTGATACTTCAAGATCATCATTGTAAACCATAGCACCATAGCGGGTCGCATAACCGATTTTGACTTCTGCAACATCTCTTATAAATAATGGTGTTGCATTTTGTTTACTAGTAATACTAATGTTTTCAATATCTGAAATACTGCCTACTAATCCTTCAGTTCGAATATATAAAACGGTTGGACCTTTCTCAATATAAGCACCACCAGTATTTTGATTATTTTTTTCAATGGCATTGAATACGTCATTAATTGTGATACCATAAGCATTTAGTTTATTGGGCTTGATAGCGATTTCAAATTGTTTTAATTTCCCTCCAAAACTACTCACTTCTGCGACACCTTTTAATCCCAATAATTGTCTTCTTACGATCCAATCTTGGATTGTCCGGAGTTGAATAGGATCAAATTTGTTTTCATATCCTTTTTTAGGTTTTACCATGTATTGGTATATCTCTCCTAAGCCAGTTGAGACAGGGCCTAATGTGGGAGTTCCGATACCTGAAGGAATTTGAGTTTGCACCATTTGCAATCGTTCAGCCACTTGCTGACGAGCCCAATAGATGTCTGTCGCATCATCAAATACAATCGTCACCAATGATAATCCAAATCGTGAAAAACTTCGGATTTCTTTCAACCCCGAAATATTGCTATTTGCTTGTTCTATGGGAAAGGTTATTAACCGTTCAATGTCTGTGGCACCAAATGATGGCGCGATGGTGATTACTTGAACTTGATTGTTTGTAATGTCAGGAACGGCATCTATTGGTAGTTTTGTGGCTTGATAACTACCAAAGCCGATGAGGGCAATTACAAATAGCCCGATGATGAGTTTATTCTTTACAGAAAACTCAATAATATGTGAAAGCATAATCTTGTCTTGTTAAAATAATTTGAAATAAAATATCTTGCTTACGCCTGTTAGTCGTGAAAGCTAAAAATTTAAGAAATAAAATTATTTAACAAGCTTTAGGAGGCTGCCAGATTGAGGATAAAAAAGAAGATGCATTCATATTGTGGTGATCAAAAAATTTCTGTGTACCTTCTTTTATGGGTGCGACATCAAATGGCTCGAAATAAGTACAAGGTGTGTAAAATGAAATAAAATTTATCGTAGATTCTCCAGTTGACTTGAAAGGCAACTTCATGTCTTGTGCATAATCTTCATCTATTGGATTCCCATTTAAATAATGCATCTCAAGGAAATCTAAAAAGCTGATCTCTTTATCTTGTATTCTGTGATCTTGGAAATGGCTTAAAAGCATAGGAAGCTTCAGTATTTCAATCACTTGTGTGGTTGAAACAACATAAAGTACGAGAAAAAATATTGCAAATCCTTTTTTCACCTATGCAAAGATAAGATTAATAGTTTAAGTCAATAATAAATAACACAAGGGGAGAGGAATTGTTTTATAAAATGGCGTAGATACTTATAGATTTATTGTGTTTTTATTTTACCATTTAAATTTTATTAAATAGAATTTGACATTTTTATAAGAATAGACGATAATTGTATCCTAAATACATTTCGTCCTCAAATGAAATGACTTTATTGGCCGCACAACTAAATTAATATGGAAGAAATTCTTGAAACCATTCTGCTTGAAAGTGAAAAGAGCACTTTTTTGGTGGATTTGATCAAATATAATGATCATCAGCTCTATGTTCAAATAATTCAGACTACCCATTCTGAGTACAAAGAATCCACTCAACATCGGATTAAAATTAATCCTAGGTTGTTAACTGATATTATTAGTGTTCTCCAAACTTATAAAATGAGTATTGAAAAAGCGAAATACGCTCCATCTTTTTTAATAAAAAATTCTATTCCAAGAATTTCGGACAATCGATTTGTCTCAGAAACAGATGCACAGGAAATCCAGAATCGATATTTAAAAGGAATTAATCTACAGGATTTGGCGATACAATTTAATACCAAGGTATTATTCATTAAACAAATTCTAAGATCGAGGGGAATAGAAATTTGTGATTTTAAATTGCCTAAATTTTATCTCAGAACTAGATTTCGATTTAGAAAAAGGAAATAATTTTTCTTTTTAAAGCAAAAAAGCATCCAGCTCGGTTTGGACCAAATCTGGATGCTTAATTTCTTTATTATTGCTTTCTTATTTAATCAAGATTATTTTGCCTTCAATCTCTTGATTTTTCATTTTAACTTTGTAAATATAAGTGCCATGATGGGGTAGGAGATTGGACTCAATCCACCAAATGTTTTGATTTTTTTCGACAATTTTATCTGAGCTATAGATTCTCTTCCCGCTGAGATCAAAGATGTCTAAATTTGCTACACCACTTTCGATAGCATCAAATTGCATATAACATTTATACTTAAATGGATTTGGCATCACATTCCAATTGCTAATGATATCTGTCTGGACAGAATTATTTCCAAAACTCAACTTTAGCCTGTCAGCTATTCCATTACCTGTATAAAGTTCAGACCTTCTACTTCCATTTTCAAAATGTAGTATTTGATCTAAGCTTTTATTAGTTTTAGATTTCCAAACAAAGCGCAAGATACGATCTGATTGCTTAGATTTGATCACCTCAGGGAAGATCATTGACATAAAGAAAGATCCATTTTTTATTGAGTAATTTTCTGATTTAATTTCATCTCCTTCAAGATTACTGAGGAATTCATGTATTGACTCAAGTTCCAATTCATTCTGATCAAAATCAAATCCAAGTTGGAATCCTTCGATGTCTGTATTTTTACCGATATGAATGTCTTGGATAACTTTTTCAGATTTTTGCACTGTTTTGTTTTCAAAGATGAAATCATGGATGCGCAATCTTGATTGTGCCTCTACTTCAAGTAGATTAGAATTTTGAGCACTGACATCTCCAATTTTAATCGCTTTAAAATCCAATCTCAAATCATGATTTAATTGATCGTTGTCATATCGCTCCAATAGATCTGATTCTAGTGGATTATTCATATCGTCATATTGCTGCTTTGAAGATATGAATCGGTACGAAGTGTTGTGAGGTAAATCACTCACTTTTCCCAATATCAACTTTCTCAGCCATACCATATCACTTGTGGTTACAGAGCCATTATTATCTAAGTCTGCACTGATCCATTCTTCTGGATTGCTGAAGCTTTTTATTCCTAGAATATGTTTTTGGATTCGAAGGATATCATTAGTCGATAAGCCTTCTAGCCACTGATCATTTTTGTAAGGTTTGATGTTTACAAAATCTTTGTAGTTTAATTGTGAGAAGACATATTCACCGATATTATTTACGTTTGTCGTTCTATTGTGAGAACTCAAATTGATATCAATGTCAGGGACTATTGCTCCATTTACTGTTTTAATAAATCCATAGATACCTACACCATTGAATAGGGTAGAGCAATTATTAAAAGGATCTCGCACATATACAGTGGCCGGGCATATTCCGATATTACCTGCTGAATCTTGCACAAATATTTGAAAAACAAATGTATCAGGTGGTGAGGTCAAGTCTCTACAATGGATGACACGACAAGTATCATTGAAGTTACCTATACTAAATGAAATTCGCAGCCTATTGCTAGGGGTACAATTGTCAGTATAATTCACTAATAGATTTCTAGCTGTTAGTTTGATACTATCAGCACTTGGCATGATTGTATCCAATAATTTACATTGAATGAGCGGATTAATTTGATCTAGAACAATTATGTTCGTCGTATCTCTTGTGATATTATTACATCCATCTCTTGCTGTAAAAATTATTCGAGTTCTGCCTGGAGGAAAAATATCTGAAGCATTTGCTCCTCTATTGTTGTAAGAATTTGTAACGGTCACCATGCTGTTACATCCAGTAACAATAGCTGAACGGAGTATAACCCACCTAGAGCAAGAATCTCTTACTGATGCAATAGTGGTATCGTTTGGTCCAATTAATATTGGGCCTATAAAATTATCTAATACGATGATTTGCGTATCTCTTGCAGTTCTTCTTGGAGTGCAGGTATTGTATGCTAGCCAATATCTTTCAATGTATCTACAACTGTCATTGCGTACACGGACATTAGAGTTGGTAAAAGTATAGTATACACTGAGGCAACTATCGCGTGGATTTGAAGGCCTACTTCTTATACTATCTGGATGATTACTTCTACAGTTACTTATGTTAGTATCCCTTGGCCAAATGATATGCGCCGCGTTAAATACATAATTATTGACTATTGTAATAGTTTGCCTACAAGTAGAATCAATTCTGCCATCGACATAATAGATAAAGAATTTTCTAGTCACTGTCCCTTCTCTACAACTGTCTATTCTTATACTATCTCTAAATGCTGTCCTAATGGTGTCATTACAACCAACTCCTGAAGGGACGATTCTTCCTGTAAGACTTAGATCTCTAAAATTTGCAGTACAGCTTAATGTAATTGGAGCTGGACATATTGGAGGTGGCATTCCGTTTTTATTTTGTAGCACGATCTCCATCATGCAAAAATTTGAATTCCCAGATTCATCTCTCGCTTGAACGACGATCATTTGAGTTCTCGTTAAATCTGAACAACAAAAACAAATCGTGTCTCTAAAAATAGTGTCTTGTGGTCTTGAGCATCCTGCTGTCATTCTTCTTATCAAAATTGTATCTATACCACAATTATCTGATATACTTCCAAGCCTAGCAATTTGGTCAGCCGATATACATGCAAAGCCCAATTGATCCAAAGATAAAATGACCCTTGGTAAGCATAGCATAGTTGGGGCGATGGCATCACGAACGGTGATCGTGGATAGACAAGTATCTGAATTTCCGCAAGGATCCATTGCTATATAATTCATTGTATGCGTTCCTACACTCAACGAAAGGGTATTGCCCGGACGCGCAAGGTAGATGCTATCTACTCTCACAAAATATTGTATTAAAGCACTTGGGCTACAGGCATCAGTTGCTGTAGGTGTAGGAATTATGTAGTTAACATTGCATGTACTCGATGATGTAAATAATGTAATATCTGCAGGACAATTTATTATGGGACTAGTTGTATCTGCAACTGTAATTTGTTGAGTTGCCATGACATTAGTTCTAGTACACCAATCCATTACTATCCATAATCTATTAATCTTGTACATACCACCACAAATGAAGATACTATCATCTGAATGTGTAGCAAGTAATTCGCAGAATGGGTCTATTGGTAATCCAAATAGCGTAGGTGCATTTAATGAACTTAAGTTCGGATTAGGACAATAAACAGTCGTGTCATTTGGAAATACAACACTATCTAATGTGGCTTTTTTAAAGTAAATATCACCTGTACAAGAAGATGTATTATTGTAGTTATCCGTTGCGCGCCAAGTAAGATGAGCTATCGCAGTATATCGAGGATGACAAGTTAATTTTTCATAACGTAAATCATAAACGACGGTCGGACTTGCATCACAATTATCTAATGCGACAACGAATCTTGAATAATCATATGTGAATGGATCTTCCGTACAAGGAATCGTATCACTATTGCATGTGATTCTTGGCATCAATTTATCTTCAACCATTACAGTAGACCAACAGCTTTGACCCGTAATCGTGTCTAGGACTGTAGCCATAATAGATCTTCCTGCATCGCTGCAAGTAATGATTCTTGATCCTGTATGGTTGGCATAGACTTTGAATTGCGCATAACTTGGTTGAGGATCAGCTAATAGCATACTGGCTGTTAGCAATCCTGTTCCATCTGCACCTAAAGATAATTGAACAAGGCCTTTGCATGCAAGTGGAGGCATTGCTTCCATGCATGTATAGGCATTACAATCACTATTCAGTAAAGGCTTTTCTTTTGGAGAAGCCTTCACCTGAACAGCAAACATCAATAAATAAATCCATGTTAATCTTACAAATAATGTAGCACTAACATTTTGTTTTGGGATGGGATTTACTTGAGCTAAACGTTTCATTTTAATGAGTTTTATAGTATGAGGTACTAAATTCAATTTTTTATTAAAGTGTATTTAATTTTATTATTTCATTATTATATTTCGATTCTATATTCAAGAAATAAATTCCTGGGATAGGGAACTCTTCCCTAATCAATCGAATATCTTGAATCCCAGTTTCCATGGATTTACTTTTGTTGAAAATAACCCTGCCATCATTCGAAATTGAAGTAATATTAATAGTTTGATCATGGAATAATTGAAGACGTATATTCATATTTCCATAAAATGGATCCGATTGAATTCCAACTATTGTGAATCCTAAATTTGCAGGTGTTTTATATTCTGTCAAGTTTACCTGTATTTCTTGTGAATTAGGTGAGATCAATAAGTTATTAAAATTATTATTCAAACTAAATTCTGTACAGTTTGGATCATTGTATTGAATTGGAATAGTGAGGATGACTTTATTTTTTGGAATGAAAATATTTTTTGGATTTGCATAGCAAATTTTTATTGAATTATTCTGAAGGAAAATGCTCTCCTCTATTTCTTTTTCTGAAAGAATTTCACTTTTAATTCCATTTTTAATGAAGCACAATCCTTTGAACATGAATCCAAGTTGAAATCCAGCACAATTAATATCTTGACTTGAAAAAATTTCAATGCCTTCATTAGTAGTTCTGTAATGTAAATTTATTTTTTCTGACTCTAAGTGAAGACCTTGTGCTTTTTTATGTTGCACATTCCCCAATTTTATTCCAATGAAATTTATTGATTGGTTTTGTGTACTACCTGCCATATTGCAAATTGCATTTTTTGCATATTCTTGAAAAGGTTGTTTTTGATTTACAAATTGATATTTGTCGTCAATAAATATATAAGAATTTTTATGTGAGAATTCCAATGTGTTTCCAAGTATTAATGATCTCAATATAGATATATCCCTAGCAGAAACTGAGCCATTCATATCAACATCAGCTGCTAGTAGATCATAGGGATTATCTAGATCTTGAATACCTAGAATATATTTTTGGATTTTCAAAATATCTGCTGTAGTGATATGATCGAGATAGTTTTCAGAATACGATGCTGATAAGGAATAAGATTTGTTTTTTTCTAAAGTTTGAAATGCAAATAGTCCATTGTAATTAGTTTTTTGTATTGATTTAGAATTTGCTGAGCTTAATAGAACATCAATGTCTGATAATTTTTCGCCATCGACATCTTTAATCAAACCAGAGACAGTAATATTCCCAAATGTAGGAGGACAAATTCCCAATTCGTCACCTACGACAATATACGATTGAACTACAGTATAATTTCCAGCTTGATCCCAAACATAAATATTTACATTTCTTCTACCTATAGAGTCACAATTATAGACTCTAATCGAATCATTGATATTGTTTGAAAATGAGTATCTCAGATCTTTTGCTGGAGTGCAATTATCAGAACTGCTTATATTGAATAATTTAGCATTGACCATCACCATAATGCCATTAGCCATTTGGGTGAGACTCGTGCTCAATCCTGACATTACAGAGACATTGGGCGCTTTGGCATCGAAGACAATGAGATCAACACATGTTCTAGCGAGATTAGAGCATGAATCTTCTACTATATAACACAAGTCGTGGATTCCGATTGGATATATCCCACTTGGATTGTTTCCATTTCCTCTGATATCAATAGTCCCATCTGAGTTTAAATCAACAGTATAACTGTAAATCAAGGCAGTCGTACTATTACAATCAGTAGCTTGTGCTGATTGAAGATTTATATAGGCAGGACTACAATTTGAAGTTGAAATACCAATGCGTTGATCTGTTACTCCAGTTATAATAGGAGCAATAGTATCCATTATTTTTAGTTCTTGAGTAAAGGTATAATAGCCGTTTGTAGGGACATTTGGATTAGGTAAATTGCGATTGTAAACACACCAATTGATAGCTTCCCACTTTCGCAAAATTTTTGCGCAAACTCCTGATTGACTAAATTAGTATACTTCATCTTTATAATTGATAGCAACAAGATCACATTCATTATCTCTCAATCTAGGAGTGCCAGTAAGACTAGGATCAGCCATCACTCTGCAAGCAAAAATTGTTTTAGATTCAGGCCATTTTAAATAATTTGTATCAAGACCATTGAAACTGTTGTTTTTTAATACAGTGATTATTTGAGTACATGAAGCAGATTGACCTCGACGATCTGTTCCTGTATATTTTCTTTCCACTGTACCTACGCCACACGAATTTAATTTATAAGTGATTGTAGAATCTATTGAGGACATTGTACAATTATCAAAAATTATTGGTCTAGCCAATCTGAGTACACTGTCCAAATCTGCACCACATTTTACTGTAATATTTGGTGGACAAAAAACACTTGGTGCAAGTTTGTCTACCACTGAGATCATCACCATACACTCACCATAATGTCCGCGATAAAGTGAATCGACTACTGGACCATTACCGGGGAAGACATCATACACTCTTAGGATTACAGGGATGGATACACTATCTATATCATTGCAGCAAAATCGAACCACATCATCAAATCTATAAAGCGGATTTGAGCTCGTAGTGCAACTATAACTAGGTGGAACATTCATCCTCTTTGCCTTAAAATAAACATGATTACAGTCATCCGTAGAGCCACCATCAAAAGCAGATGCGTCAATGATCGCTTCACCCAAACTATTTAAACTCGCTACATGATCTGGGATACATATTACTTTTGGTGGAGTTGCATCAAATACAGTAACTTTAGTCGTATCTCTAAATGTGCCACAAGCATCGACGACAGTATAGATGACATTAAATATGCCAGTGGTGAAAAATAAATTGCCGCCATTTGTATTGAGTGTAGTAAAAGTATTTCTAGTTTCTATAGAGCTTAATGGAGGACATATTCCTGTAAGGGTTGCGGGAGGCATTAAGAATAGGGTATCGCATTTGCCTATCGAATTGATTGTTAAAGTGATGTCTGGGGGAGCTGATACAGCAACAAAATGATTTGTTGATGTTACAAAATCAGTGCACAAATCATTTGATTTGCAACTATTTTTTGCGCCTAATGACGTACTTATGAAAAGTAACGCAGCTGTAAAATATGAAAGATTGTTTCTTTCTAAAGAGTATAAAATACGCATAGACCGAGTATTGCTAAATCGTTAAAAAATTAGTAAGAAATGATCGACATCAAGTCTTTTGGGAAAACTTTGATCAATTAAATCTTATTTGTCAATGCTGTATTTGGGATAGGACAAATCTTACAATACTGTTGCCTTGGGATGGCGTTTTTTTCTCATTCACATTACAAAAATACATAATATGTAATTGCTAGTATATTTTTTTCATATAATTTTATTTTATTATATGTAATGTGTTGAATATTAGTATTTAATAGGTAATTAAATTATTTAATATGAATTGAATTTTATGGTAAAAAGAGACATATAAATTATCTAATGATTAATTCGTCTCTACCAGGACCATATGAAAGATACGATATTTTTGTTTTCGATAAAGATTCTATGGCGTTTAAGAAATTTCTGGCTTGTTCTGGTAGCGCTTCAAAGCTATTTATTCCTTGAATATTACTTTGCCATCCTTGAAAATCTTGATTTTTAACTTCTTTGACCGCAGAGAGATCGTAAGGAAGTTCGTTTGTCACTTCATTATTATCCATCACATAAGCGTCTGTAATGGAAACAGTTTCAAAATTATTCATGACATCCATTTTGGTGATGCAGAGGTCGGTGACCCCATTTATCATGATGCTGTATTTTAATTGGATCATATCCAGCCAGCCGCATCTTCTAGCTCTACCAGTAGTTGATCCAAACTCATTGCCTTCTTTTCTAAGTCGATCTCCAGTTTCCTCTAATAATTCTGAAGGAAACGGTCCAGAACCGACACGAGTGCAATAAGCTTTTGCGATACCTATTACTTTATTAATAGAAGATGGGGCCACGCCTAAGCCTGTGCACACACCTGCTGTGATCGTGTTAGAAGAGGTAACGTATGGATAGGTGCCAAAATCAACATCCAACATCGTGCCTTGTGCGCCTTCTGCTAAAATTGATTTGCCTTCATTCAATTTTTTATTTAAGAAATATGTGATATCTTTCACTTGCATCTGACGGAGTTGAGCTAATGAGTTCATCCAATTTTCTTCTTGGTCCTTCAAATCAAATTCTACATCGGGAAATTGTTTGATAAATTGAAGGTGTTTTTCTTTTAAGGATTTATATAAATGTTCAAAATTTGATCTGAATAAATCACCAACGCGCAATCCATTTCTTCCAGTTTTGTCCATATAACATGGTCCTATACCACGCAATGTTGAGCCGATTTTTTGTTTGCCTTTTGCATTTTCAGAAGCAAGGTCGATCCATCGATGAGTGGGAAGAATAAGGTGTGTTTTTTCAGAAATAATAAGACGATCATGTAAGTCAGAGACAATGGGATTTATATTGTCTAATTCTTTTGCAAAAGTAGTGGGATCTAGCACCACACCATTGCCGATCACATTGATCACATTTTCTCTAAAGACTCCAGAAGGGATAGTGTGTAGGACTAATTTTTTATCATTTATGTATAAAGTATGACCTGCATTAGGGCCACCTTGAAATCGACATACGACATCGTATTTATTTGCAAGATAATCAACTATTTTACCTTTTCCTTCGTCGCCCCATTGGAGCCCAAGTAGTACATCTACTGCCATAATATTTTGAGATGGTTAAATTAAAATGTGAAGTTACGGGTTTCTGTGAACAGCTTCTAATAAAGATGCTAAGAATATAAAATTAAAAAAATAAAGTGTAGGAATTCTCCACATTTTGACAGAAATGAAAGTGATCGGGGAAGGAATCGAACCCTCACCATCAGAGCCGAAATCTGATATTCTAATCCGTTGAACTACCCGACCAATTTGTCTCTTTATAAATATGGTGCAAATATAGTTAATAAATTTGCAATTTGAATTTACCAATTGCTAAAAGACGCAATAAATATATCTTCAGTGAGCAATTTATTCAAAGCAGTAGTTAATTGATTTTCAACAGTCGAAAAATTGGACTCTGCAGCAAATTCCGTGAATCTAGAAAATGTTCTGCTCCAATTTTTTGTTTCATCATTTGCATATATTGCATCTACCTTGATCGCTATTTCCAATCTATTAAGTGCAGATGTGGCGCCAGATACTGGGGCTTGAGAACTGACATTGAAAGTTGCAATATTGCATTGAAATGTTACATCTGGATTTTTGTCATCTAAGATTAATTTGCTTTCTCTTCTTATTTTATTTGTAAGGGCAATTTGAAATTCATTTGGGTAATTTGCTGGAGCATTAAATGAATTATCTGTAACTGTGGCCACGACAAATTTTTTGACATCAACAGGGATAGAAGTTCCTTTGAATCCAATAGAACACGATTCAAGTAAAATTAATAGACAAGAAAATAATAAAATTTTAATACTAATACTCGATTTCATATTGCTTGATTTTGCGATATAAAGTTCGTTCAGAAATTCCCAATTCATCAGCGGCATCTTTGCGTTTTCCATTGAATTTTTTTAGTGCTTTTTGGATCATGTCCTTTTCCATCGATTCGATAGATAAAGGTTCGGCCAACATTTCCTCTACAGCTTGATACTCAGAATTTGACTTCGGCATGATAATCGGTCTGTTGTCATCGTCATGTTGATTCACAGACATCTGAGCATTCCAAGAATTATTCATTGAAGCATTTACCAAAGAATTTGAGTGTGATGTCATTTCTGGCATTTCTAAATCATTCGTTTGCACCAATTGAAAAAACATGCCTTTCAATTGATTCAAATCCTGCTTCATGTCGAAAAGCAATTTATATAAAATCTCTCGCTCTTGAAAGCTCATGTTTTCATTTCCGATTTCAGGATTAATCTGAGGCAGATTTCTTCTTTGTATATCAGGAATGATGCGAGTTAAATCTTGAGCTGTGATCAATTTTTTATCAGATAGAACGGATAATTGTTCTATGGCATTGCGCAATTCGCGAATATTTCCTGGCCATGAATAATGTTCCATCAATAGGGTACTGTCTTCGTCAAATTCAATGGAAGTCGTTTTGTATTTTTCCGCAAAGTCAGAGGCAAATTTTCTACATAGAATCATGATGTCCTCTCGTCTTTCTTTAAGTGATGGTACTCTAATGGGAACAGTGTTCAGTCGATAATATAAATCCTCTCTGAATTTTCCTTTTCTCACATT
>Ga0138256_10002787_pt1 | contig 18643 bp, 22 predicted proteins | sample KNB2016incub_MG_FD_105486 | JGI IMG/M metagenome (GOLD analysis project Ga0138256, IMG submission 105486) | Active sludge microbial communities from wastewater in Klosterneuburg, Austria - KNB2014incub_MG | ecosystem: Engineered > WWTP > Activated sludge > Unclassified | place: Austria... | reverse complement strand
TTTTAAAAATTATCGCCGTTTTCATTTTTGGAAAATATATTTTATTTAAAGGGATGGTTTGGCAGCCGGAGATGAGCGCATTCAGTTAAGGTTTATTATATACAAAAATAACGCAGAATTGCGGGTTTTACAATGCAAATAGTAATATGCAACTTAAAGAGTTACTTAAGCTTTTTCACCATAAGCGCATTAACAAAGAGTTCTCCTTTGTATAGGTCACGGATATCTTCTTTATGCTCATAGCCCATTTTTTGGAAAAAGCCACGGGCGGTTTTGCTTACATGCGAGTATATTTCCGGATTTTTCTGCTCCCGGGCTTTGCGTTCAATTTCATTTAACAAAGTACTTGCAACACCACAGCGTTGATAATCTTTACTCACATACATAAAATCCAGGTAACCATCTTTTGCAATTGAAGAGAATCCGGCAATAATTTTATTCCCCTCCTTTTTTAAGGAGGGGTCGGGCTTTAGCCCGGGGGTGGTATTTATTTCAGCAATTACAAAATACTGCTCATTAATAGCCTTTTCCCAGCGGGGATAATTTACCGCGCCATCGGCCCAGACCTTTATCTGTGCAGGTGTATAGTCCTTTGCGTTAACGGTGTGTACGGTCCCGCGGTACATTTCAACTATTGCGGGAATATCACCAAACACCGCAGTTCTTAACTTAATTATGTGATCGTTCAATCTATTTACAGTTCTTTGTTATGGTTTTAAATACTTTCTTCAGTTTCTTCAATCGTTTTTCTTTTAATCCGGCCAGAGCATTTGCTGTACATTCATTTATTATGGTTGCTGCTTTGTGATATACTTTTTCGCCGTGATTGCTCACGCCAAGTATGAGCTTTCTCCTGTTAACCGGATCCGTTTGCCTTGCAACACATCCCTTTTTATTAAGAAGCTCAATTATCCGTGTAACCGAAGCAGTATCTTTAGATGTTTTTTCAGCTATTTCGGTTTGTTTTGTATCTTTGTTATTTACAATAATATCCAATACCTGCCATTGATCGTAAGTAATATCGATATTGTGTTTAGCAAGCTCAAGCTGCACTAGCTTTTTGTGCTGTTTTAGTGCACCATCTAAAACATTGAAAAATATAGTAGTTGAAAAATTATCTGTTTTCATCCACTTAATATAATATGATATATCAATAATTGATATATCAATTTTGGGTATATTTATTATATTTACGGTAATCTGAATATGCAAATCATTAGTTATTTTTCACAGAAAGGGTTACTTTTTATCGTTTTTCAGGAATTCATCCGTGAAATGTTCATTATGACTTGGTTTTACAAACTTCTCAGCGTTAAAGGCATCTGATTTACCTTTTGGGATGGATAACGATACCCAGTTTTCGCTTGCCATTTTCCCTATATACACAATTTGACCCACATGATATGAATAATGCGCAAGCTGTCTGAAAATTGCTTCCGTTACAGTGTGTCCCTGGCTGCGGATATAAATGATTTTATCAAGATCTTCAAGTTTTAGTGAACTGAGAGCTTTAAATAAACATTCCCATCCCTCATTCCATTTATCAAGCATTTCCTTCTTCGATGCGATATCATTTTCAAATTCCTCATCACGTTTACGCCAGGATTTTTCACCATCGGTAGTCAAAAAATCCGTCCACCGGGAAAGCATATTGCCCCAAAGATGTTTTACAATGACAGCAATGCTGTTGCTTTCATTGTTGTACTGCCAGAAGAGCATATCATCCGGTATGTTTGAAAATGTTTTATCTCCCAGCAATTTGTAATACTCAAACTGCTTAATAACGCTGCTTAAAATATTGCTTTCCATAACCATTCAATTATTTTACACAAGATATACAATCTGACAAAAATAAAAACTGACTTTTTTAATTCGGGTTATTTAATGAACTTTGAGTATTATAAATATACTATGCCCGAAACAATAAAAAACAAATCAACCCGCGCATTAAAGATACTTAATAAATTATCAAATGAATACCCCGACGCAGGCTGCCACCTGGAATATGATAATCCATTTGAATTACTTATTTCAACACTTCTTGCCGCGCAGTGTACAGATGAAAGAGTGAATGCGGTAATGGTTCTCTTGTTCAAAAAATATAAAACCCCGGCTGATTTCTTAAAATTCACACAGGCTGAGCTTGAACACGAGCTGCGCTCAATAAATTTTTACCGCAATAAATCCAAAAATGTACTTAGCTGCTGTGCTTCGCTGGTAAATGATCACAACGGCGAAGTGCCCAAAACAATGGATGAGCTTACCAAACTTGCGGGAGTTGGCAGAAAAACAGCGAATGTTGTATTGGGAAATTGTTTCGGCGAGCCCGCAATTATGACCGATACGCACCTTAACCGCGTATCACAAAGACTTTGTTTGACAGATAACGATAAACCCGAAAAAATTGAAATGGAACTAAGGGAAATTATTCCGGATAAGCTGCAGGTAAAATATTCACACGTAATAGGACAGCACGGCAGGTCGAATTGCAAAGCTAAAAAGCCACTCTGCGGCGAGTGTGTTGTATGTGAATTATGTCCCAGTTGTAATAAAATATGATGACAATTCTTATTCCGCCAGTTTATTAACCATGCCTTGGAATATCAATCCGTGAAAGGGATAAACGGAGTACCAATAAAGCCTGCCCAATAATCCAAGCGGTCTGAAGGTAGCTGTTTGTTCTAGCTGGCTATCTGTTAGCTTGAATTCAAGCCAAGCCTCGCCCGGCAGTTTCATTTCGGCATATAAAAGAAGCCGGGAATTATTTTTATCGGCAAGCAAAACACGCCAAAAGTCAAGTGTTTCGCCTGCCTGGATATCAATAGGATCCCTCCGCCCCCTCCTTAATCCAACTCCGCCAAACAATTTATCAGCAAAGCCCCGTAATATCCATAGCCAATTTGCATAATACCAACCGGTATTACCGCCTATAGCCCAAATTTTATCCAGCGTTCTGCCGCTTGAAGTAACTTTGATTTTCCGGGTATCTTTAAAACATCCGTTTTGCGGAACCTCCAAGTGTTTCGTGATTCCGCTATCAAGTATATTAGTGGTTAATGCGTCATTCCAGCTTGATATCACCTGGTTTTGTTCAATCTTATCAAAAGCAAGACGTATGGAATCATCGTAAGTTATCAGTTTCACTCCAAGCATATCAATAAGACTGTTTTTCCGGCATACTATTTCCACCTTCATGCTGTTTACCAGGTTAACCGCCAGGGAGTACGATACGGCAGTTACAAAATACAGCCAGTATGAAGAAAGCCTTGGTGTCATAACGGGTACAACAATTATAAAACGCTTCAGCCCCCGGATCTTTGCAAAACGCAGCAGCATTTCTTTGTAAGTAAGTATATCGGGTCCGCCGATATCAAAACTCTTTCCGTATGTTTCATTTCGAAGCAAAACCCCGCTCAGGTATTCAAGCACATTTCTTATGGCAATTGGCTGCGTGCGGGTGTTTAACCAGCGTGGAGTTACCATTAACGGCAGTTTCTCAACCAGGTCACGTATTATTTCAAATGAAGCGCTGCCGGAACCCACAATAATTCCCGCTCTTAGTGTTGTTAAAGAATAATTTCCTTCAGTAAGTATATTTTCAACATTTTTCCTTGAAATTAAATGTTTTGAAAGAGTTTCTTCGTTAATGATACCGCTTAAATATATTACCTGTTTTATCTTTGCCTTCCCTGCCGCATCACGGAACGCTTCTGCTGATCTTTTTTCAAGCTCTTCAAAAGATCTTTCACCCGACGACATTGAGTGGATCAGGTAATATGCCGCGTCAATACCATCCGGAAACTGAATATCATTCGCTGAATCAAGGAAGTTAATTTCAATAACCTGTAACCGGGGAGATGAATAATTTTCAGCGTTAAATCTTTTTTTATCCCTGATGCAGCAAATTACTTCATGACCTTCTTTCAGAAGGATCGGAAGAAGTCTTTTGCCGATGTATCCCGTTGCTCCGGTTAATAAAATTTTCAATTTAAGCTTTTGTTTGATTTTTGTGTTATTTTTATGAATTTCCCGGCACATGCAGATAACAATAGCGATGTAAAATCATTAAGTTCCTTGAAATCATTATGTGCTGCTAAACTTTTATCCACCCAAGCGGCTTTTTCCCATGTTTTGAATACTCAACGACAATCGGGTCACCTTTTTTCAAATCAGCAAACACGTCTTTAGTATGGGGAATCCTGCCAATCCTGTATGGCAGCCCTGCTGCGGAACAATAGAAATACTGCTTACCTTTATGTTTACCGCTGCCTATAGATGTTACATATGTGTTAACAGCTATCTTTGTTTTATGTTTAAGATCTTTGTGTAATCCATACACCATAAAATAAACCGACCAAAGGAATACGGCACCGAATACCGCAACTATTCCCGCAACAGCCTGTGAGTAGCTCAATATATCAAGCATTCCTTTTGTACCGATGTATTTTGGAGGCAAAAAGGGCAGGATGAATGAAATTACAAAGATAAAGATTCCCGTAAAGCGCAGCTCCTGTTTAGCTTTGCACATCATGGTTTCTAGCTTGGCAAGGTCTTCGAAACTACAGGGTTTTTCTTCTTTCAGTATGCCGTTATTCATAGAACAAAAAAACCTGCGGTTTTAAAAAAATGGAATTTGAAACGCAGGTTAAATATTAATTTGCTTCAAATTTTTTATGCGGGCAAACCCGCAATTTATAACCGGTAACTTACTTAGCCTTAAATCTTGCAATCACCAAGCCGCCGGAATCAAACAAATACAATTTATCACCCGAAATCCGGTAAGCGAAAGTTTTAGCAAGCATGCCGAAATATTCCTGCTCAGTTTTCAATTCATCGCATGCCATCTCGGTAGAATACAAACCGCCAAATGAAAGTTTGCCGGAGTCTTTGGTGTACGGACCACCGTAAGTATTACACGGAGCTTTGCCGTTCACATTCCTGGCTGTACCGTCAAATATCAGGGTAACATTCTTGCCGCTGGAAGGCTCGTTCTTAACGCCATCCATTTCAAACATTATCCACTCGGTTTCAGTTAAAGGTGTGTTATCAAGTGTGCCGGAGGAACTGCAGCCATAGAACAGAATTGATACATATGCTAAAATAACTGGTGCAAGATATTTCATTTACTTGAAGTTTATTGTTTAAATACCGCAATTACCAAACCTTTATTCGTTAGACTCAGCTTTCCCTCAGATATTGTATATGCATCAACACTTACCAGCATTCCATAGTATTCAGATTCATGTAGATAGTCGTCACACATCACTTTAGTTGAGCCTATTCCGCTGAATGTCAGAGAATTGCCCGATTTAACATATTCACCGGAATAGTCATTGCATACTGCCTGGCCGCTTATTTTTTCGGTGGAGCCCGCGAAATTCAGCGTAATACATTTTTCTCCTTTAAGCGTTACTGCTTTCCCGTTCAGCGTTTCAAGCTTCCACTCGGTACCTTTAAGGGGAAACGTTTTGTTGCTGCCGGGACATCCGCTAAAATTTAAGAGCGAAAAAAGCAGCGCTGCTAACGGAATACAATATAATTTCTTCAATATCTTCTCAGGTTTTTTCGTTACATTTTAAAAACAGCAATTGCAGAAATTAATATTTTCATACTGTAAGTTATTTAGTATAAACGCCCAGAATTTTATCTTTACCCATCAGCGTCAACTTGCCGCCTGACACATTATAGCTATCTACCAAGCCGAGCATTGAGAAATAATCAGATTCATTGATATTATCGTCACACATCATCTTTGTTGATCCTAATTCAGAAAAAGAAAGTTTACCAGAGTTCATAACATAACTGCCGAAATATTTATTGCACACGGCGGTTCCGCTTATACCGGATTTTACCCCGTCAAAACTGATCGTAAGGTTTTTGCCGCTGTTAAGTTTTACCGGTTTTCCGTTAAGAGATTCAAGTTTCCATTCAATTCCCTCAATTTTGCCCGGATTTGTGGACTCCTTTGTGCCCGAGCATCCGCTTATGATCAAAACATGGGACAAAACCGTAAATAATATGAATATTTTTGTTGTTTTCATGGTAGTTATGTTTAAAATCCACCCGTTCCTTTTAAAATCATCGGGTGTCAAATGTATTTATTCATAATTAATGCAAACATGTAAATCCATAACTTGCAACCCCGGCGTCTTTTGTCCCAACGGGACTCCTTTGGAGCCGGTCCCGCTCTGCGGGATGCGACCTGATACCCCCTACCTCTACTTCTTCTTATACTTCGCTATTACCTCTTTAAGTTTCTCGATTCGGTTATCTGAGCTGGGGTGTGTGCTCATAAATTCAGGCTGATTCCCGCCGCCGGAGGCTTCCTTAAGTATCCGCATAACTTCTATCATAGCCTCGGGCTTATAACCGGCATCGATCAAATACTTTACGCCGTAATCATCTGATTCCAGTTCATCATCCCTGCCGTATTTCATGTTTATCATATTGCCTACGAACCGCGATATCATTCCGGGGTCACCGGTGGCGATATCTGTTGCCCGAATCAATCCCTGGGTCAGTTCCTGCTTAGCAATATGCTCTGCGCTGTGGCGGTTTATTACATGTCCTATTTCATGTCCAAGCACGCCTGCCAACTGGTCCTCTGTTTTCAGTCTGCTCAATAGCGCGTAGGTTATAAATATCTGCCCGCCGGGCAATGCGAAAGCGTTCACGGTGTTTTCATCAGCAAGCAGGTGAAACTCAAATTTATAGGGTGAGCTTCCCGCTTCGGTTGATTGAACAAGTTTAACGCCAACACGATCGACATACGCCTGCAGTTTGCTATCGCGGTACTCTCCGCCAAATTCCGCTATCATCTCCGGCGCGCTTTGCAGCCCGAGCTTGATTTCCTCGTCAACCGTAAGGCTCACCTTCTGCTTTTCGCCTGTTACCGGATTTTCATCCGTTTTCATGTAATATGATACCACCGCAATTAATGCGATAACAACACCGATAATTATTCTTGCTTTATAATTCATAAATCAATCCTGAGCGTTAGCGCCTGCCTGCCGTAACGGCAGTTCAGGCAGGAAGTATCTCATTCACAAACGCCATATAAGTTTAACTTAGATAAATTTAGTAAAAATATCAAATAACGTTTAAATCGAGGTTAAGAGATTCTTCGTTCGCTTTGCTCACTCAGAATGGATTTCACCTCTCCCCACTCACTTTCTATTATACTATAGTAAGCTGAGTGGCGGAATGTTCCGTCTTCCCTTATCATGTGATTACGCAGAATCCCTTCAAACTTAGCGCCGATCTTTTCCATCGCTTTTTGTGAACGCTTATTATTGCTGTCGGTCTTAAAAAATACCCTTATTAGCTTCAGCTCTTCAAAACAGTAACGCAATAACAGGAATTTGCACTCTGCGTTAAACCCTGTGCCATGCAGTTCTTTTGCCAGCCACGTTCTGCCAATTTCAAGTGAGCGTGAAGCCGGCTGAATATCCAGAAAACTTGTTTTGCCACGCATCTTTCCCGTGGCTTTATCTATTATAGCGAATGTAAATCCCTTGCCTGACCCAGCTTCCTTTAGTGAGCCCGCGAGGAATTCCCTGAACTTCTCAAAGCTTCCCATCTTGCGGAAAGTGTAATGCTCCCAAAGGTCCTCATTCTTTGCGGATTCCCAAAGCTCCTCTGCATGATCAATGCTTAAGGGAATCAATTTAACCCTCTTGCCTTCAAGTACTTCCGGCATTTTCATATTCTTCTTACCTGCTTTACTGCTTATTAAAACTTGAACGGTTTTGTACACGGGTCACACTGAAATTCCAGAACCGTACCGAGGCAACTCCACTCACCCGCTTTTTTTATGTGAACGTAAGCAAGATCAACGGACTGCTTTAATCTTTTATCGTCTTTATCCTTGCCCTCTATCCATACTTCGTAGTAATCTTTCTGGCCTTCAACCGCCTTGTAGTATATCCGTGTAACCCTGATCTTCAATTTAGTGTCATTATCGCAGCAGGCGCACCATAGAATTACATTTTTAATTTTGTTTTCTTTGAAATAATCGACAGTCTGCTCAGCCTGTTCTTCAGTTATCCAAGCAAGTTGGTCTGAGTACGAAATATTAACCGCAAAAACAAACAGCAGAACCGAAAGAAATGTTTTCATAAATAAAAATTCTCCGTGATTTAATATGTATTCACATCAAATATAACAGGAAAAATAAAAATAATTAGTGTGAAATAACGCGAAAAGGATTTTTGTATGTGTCTGGAAAACAACTATTTATTATCAGCGTTAACCTGATCAAAGTTCAGTTACTTCAAATGGTTTTGCGGGATCTGAGCGGTACAGCTCTTCGAAAATTTTAAAGATATCATCGGCAAGTTTTTCAACAACTGCCGTATCGGCCGTACTGTATCTCCTGCTGTAATTGCCGCCTTCTTCAAGGTGAAACCCCATACTTATGAAGGCGCTTTCAAGACCAATATCAATTGCGGTGTGGTAATGATGGCTCACCGCTTCACAGTAAATTTCACCCGGCAGGGTAACTGCTACCTGAACGTAATGTTCATCTATGGCAAATACCGCCGCGCTGTTTTCGTTTAAGATCCAGTTGAGCGTGTTTGTTATTATTTGTTTATCTGCAGTCATATTTTCCCGACCGTTTAGCTTCTTATTTACTCGGCTTATCCACTTATTAAACAAACTTAATCATCTCATAATTCCTCAGTCCAGCCGCAAATATAACCCGTGAAATCCGGCAAACAAAAGTAGCTACATCATAAACATCGGATTAGTGAGCCGTTCATTCATATCGCGCTCGTAATATTGCTTCTTGTCGGGAACGTTTTCCATAAGGTAAGTATAGAACTTTCTGTAATATTCTTTCATCGCGCTTTTATCAGTGCGTGCCTTAAGTTTATCTTCAAATGCGTATTCTTCTGCTAATGGAGTAATTACGTACCACTCCAAAGCCCTGACCCTGTCATCCGGCTGGTATGTGTTCACGGAGCCGCAGCTTTCACACTTTATATTTACCGCCATAAATGAGAATACGTTTATGTTAAGATCAGCCCCGCACTGCGTGCAGCGGTGCATTTTTTTCTCGTCTATGTGCGCGTTAACATTTTCCAGAATCTTCTTTGCGGCGCGCGCGGCGAGTTTGTTCTCGAATTTCAGGTATTCAATTTCCATCCAGTTCTTAAGCACGTGGGTTTTACCACGCTCCTGCGAAATGAGCCCGGAAGATGCGCCCGCTGCGCGCATTTCACCTTCAAACTTTCCGGCTGCGCCATCAACTTTTTCGGATAACTGAGTCACAGTCTGGTTCTTTAAACCGTTTGAAATGTTATGTATGATAATGTTATCGAACTGAAGGTTCGCTATCACGTTATCAAGCGGAGCTTCTGTCTGCTGAAGCACTTCATAATAGCGTGCTTCGATCTTTTTCAGAAAACCGTTCCATCTTGTAACCAGATCCTGTACTGCCTGTGATGAGTCTGCCATTTTTTTACCCTGAACGCAGCGCTACGCCTTAATCCCGTGAAGCGGGAGGAAGGAAGGGTCTCATTAAGTAAAGCCCTTAGCTGCAATTTTAATTTATAATTTTTCTAAGTTTTATGAGCCCAGGGAAGATCAGCTTTTTGATAATCTGCATCTGCCGAAAAACCCTCACTCATAATGAAAACACATTTTTGCTTTTTTACTTTTGCCTTTCAAGCCTCAGGTTCCTCACGAGGCGCAGTCCCGCTGAAAGCGGGATGAATTACCTAAGTTCTTTCAAACAGCTCACTGCCGCAGAATAAACAGTTATCATACTGCATTTCCTCCAGGCGCGGAGCGCCGCAATTCTTGCATTTGATAGTGTTATGTTTAGCTTTCTGCAGACCCTGTGAGTATTTAGCGGTTCCCGTGGATGCATTCGCGAAAATATCGCCAAGCCCTGTAAAGGGCTTGATTTTCTGGTAATATTCCAGCACCTTCTGATCCATCGCGAAGCTTTTTGAATCATTGGGATACTTCGCCATTATTTTTTCCATCACACGGCGCAGCTCAATTGGGAAAGCCCCGCGCGCTATTTTCATTTCTGATTCAAGCAGCTCTTTTTTTAAGCCCTCGCTCAATGGTTCGGCGCCGTACTGCTGCATTACTTCGTACCACTTCGCATCGCCGCCCTTGGCTGCATGCCATGCGCTCTGAAAAGCCGCGTCAATTTCTTTGTTAAATTCTGTCATTTCTTTATCCTGAGCGAAGCGAAGGATCTCATTGATTGAATCACCTCTTCTGCTTCTATATCATATTTGATTTGCTTCCCAAAATGGAGTTTAGGAAGCAGAATTTGAAATTTGTAATTTATTATCTGTAATCGTCTTTAAAAATCCAGGTCGCTGTGTGAATCAGGTTTCATTGCTTCATACTTTGCTTTATACTCGTTCATTAGTGTCTGCATTTTCATTGCCAGCGAAAAATCGCTCATCATCTGGCTTGACCAGTGTGAGCTGACATTGCTGTAATCAGCGACTGTCATACCGAAATCCTTCAGTACGTCCTGCGCGTCTCTGCCCTGTTTGCCGAGAACATCCTGCGCGACCATCGCTTCAACGTATTTTTCAAAACTTATTGACTGCGCCGCTGAAGCGCCTCCTTTGCCAAGATTACCGCTTGCTGACTGGTTGAACGCAGCCGCGTACTTGGTTGAAATTGTGAACGATGTATCGTTTTTCATTCTCGCAAGCCACTCTTCGTTAACGCGGTCCCATTTTGGCGCATCTATTCCAAGCAGTCCGCAGATCTCCTCTTTGGTTGTGCCTGATACCATTTTTGCATTTGCTGTTGCCCAGTCTTCAAGTGTTACGCCTTCAAATGGTTCTAATATGCTTGACATGATGTTGTTTCTCCTTTTAGTTATTTTAATGTATTAATGTGTTAAAATAGTTATTAGTGATTAATAATAAAAGACTGCCAAAGGTGTTTTTTAAGGAAAAATAATAAAGGATGTTTTGAAGAAAATTAGTTCCAGAAGGGGTAATTTTGATGTTTTTTTGCCAAATATTTGATTGTTGGCGTAAGTAAAACAATTCGAACACTCATCATCTAAATTGTAAATATAGATTTGAACGCGAAGGTGAGTATATTACCATAGAATCAATGGATGGAGTTATGTTGCCGCTCACAATCTTAAAAACCAGAGTTGAATGACAGCAAAAGAACGTTGGACATTGTCTTATGATCTCGAGTCTGCTTTTCTTAATTTAGAAAAGTAAATAACAAATTATCCCCGTTGTTGGTTTTATGACCAACAACTATCATTAATTCTGCCCCTTAGGAGAAGGCAAGCAGCACCTTATGGCGCTGCGCGGGCAGGGTCTCACTCAACCAGCTTCTTATATCTCACACGCTTCGGCTCAATATCACCAAGTCGTTTTTTCTTTGCCTCTTCATAATCGGTGTAGCCGCCTTCAAAGTAATAAACTTCCGAATCACCTTCAAATGCCAATATATGCGTTGCAACCCTATCAAGAAACCAGCGGTCATGCGATATTATTACAGCGCAGCCTGCAAAATCTTCCAATGCTTCTTCAAGCGCTCTTAATGTATTAACATCTATATCGTTTGTCGGTTCATCAAGCAGCAGAACATTTGCCTGTGATTTAAGCGTAAGCGCCAAATGAAGCCTGTTACGCTCACCGCCCGAGAGCACACCAACCTTTTTGCTCTGGTCAGTTCCACTGAAGTTGAAGCGTGATACATACGCGCGGCTGTTGAATTGTTTACCGCCAAGCTCAATAAACTCGGCGCCTTCGGATATCGCTTCCCAAACAGTTTTATCAGGGTCAATTTCCGCATGCGCCTGGTCAACATATCCAACCTGCACTGTTTCGCCAATTTCAAAATCGCCCGCATCAGGTTTTTCCGTTCCGAGAATCATTCTGAAGAGCGTTGTTTTGCCTGCCCCGTTTGGACCGATTATACCAACTATCCCCGCAGGCGGCAGCTGAAAATTCAGGTCATCGAATAATAATTTATCGCCGAAGGCTTTTTTTATTTTAATGGCATCAATTACTTTGTTTCCTAAACGGGGACCATTAGGAATAAATATCTCAAGTTTCTCTTCCTTCTGCCTGGTATCTTCATTCATCATACTATCATAATTCTGTAAACGAGCCTTTGATTTCGCATGCCTTGCCCTTGGAGACATCCTTACCCACTCAAGCTCACGCTCAAGTGTTTTGCGGCGTTTTGATTCCTGTTTCTCTTCCTGCTCTAATCTTTTGGTTTTCTGCTCAAGCCAGCTTGAGTAATTGCCTTCCCATGGAATCCCCTCTCCTCTATCCAGTTCAAGTATCCATCCGGCAACGTTATCTAAAAAGTATCTATCGTGAGTGATTGCAATTACTGTTCCTTTATACTGCTTTAAGTGCTGTTCAAGCCAGTCAATTGACTCAGCATCAAGATGGTTAGTCGGCTCATCAAGCAAGAGTATATCGGGTTCTTTAAGAAGCAGGCGGCACAATGCAACACGTCTTTTTTCGCCGCCGCTTAGATTTTTAATTAGTGCATCTCCTTCGGGTGTTCTTAGAGCATCCATTGCGCGCTCAAGCTTTGCGTCAAGCTCCCACCCGTTATGGTGATCAATAAGCTCTGTCAATTCACCCTGGCGTTCGATAAGCTTTGTCATTTCGTCATCATCCAAAGGCTCAGAAAATTTGTTGTTCACTTCTTCGTACTCTTTAAGAATATCAACAATTTCCTGCGCGCCTTCCTGTATTATCTCCTTCACAGTCTTTGTTTCATCAATATGCGGCTCCTGCTCAAGCAGTCCTATTGAATATTCTTTTGTAAAATGCACATCCCCGTTAAAGTTATCCTCAACGCCTGCAATTATTTTAAGCAGGGTTGATTTACCCGAACCGTTCAGACCTATGATGCCTATCTTAGCCCCATAGAAAAATGAAAGGTATATGTTCTTTAAAACCTGCTTTTGCGGCGGGTAGGTTTTACTTACCCCCACCATTGAAAATATAATTTTATTATCTGCCATTATTTCAGTTTTTCTGCTGTAATTTTATATGTATGTGTAATTTATGGTAAGGTGCAAAGATAACTATTTGAGCCGAAGCATTAAATCCAAAAGAGAAGACATATCATGTTTTGCAGAGACGACCCGGTGGGTCGTTTTTGTCAGTGCATATTGCGGGTTTTAAAACGATGCACCGTATCCTCTCTACTGTAAAATTTCTTATGCCGAATTGCATTTTGAGAGCAGCAAGAAATAATGTTTTCGATAGCTCTGTTAGGAGCTAAATGTTTACAGAAGACAATCGCCAGAATTAATTGAGCTCCGTAGGAGCGGCATGTTTATTGTTATTTTTTTCTTTGCCGGGTTTAATTATTGCAGCCAATGTTACATAACCAAAACTAAGCACTGCAGAAAACAGCAGGGTCATCAGCATTGTGCGGGGATGGCTTAAGGGGTGAATAAAACGGTCAGCTATATCAATAAATAAGGCTGCCGGATTTGTAATAATATCCCAGCTGTTAAACCGTTCATACCTGCCAAGATAAATACCAAAACTTCCAAGCACCAGCGAAAATACTGCAAACGCCCAGCCCTTTAATGCTCCGAAACGCCTCTGCAAAGCGGTTTGAATATCATATAGCGAAATAAAACCAAGTATCAAACCGTTCCATGCAAATGAAAGTATCATTCCAAGATCATACCAGTATGGTACATTTGCGCGCGGCTCTAAATGGAAAAAATCGGTGACAATGTACGGTGCATTGGGGAAAAGGAGAAGCCATGCTGAGAGAATCAATACGGTCAGTATCAGCGAATTTATCTTCTTATAATAGAGCAGAAAAAATGTGCTGATGACATACGGAAGTATGGCGAGAAATAAATTCCAGTTCAAAAATAAAAATTTGTAATAACCCGAATAATACATCCTGAAAAACTGGAGCGATGCACTAAGTAAACAGGATAAAGCCAGCACTATTGTTACGCTTAAACGGTTGTTGGCTTTAAGGCTTTGGATAAATGAACGCATAATGTTATACAATGGTCTGAAATTTTATGTTTTTATCTTTAACGCAGGGATATTGTGTTTGGTTTCATGCCTGATCCCCCCCTCCCCCGAAAGATTCATTTGCAGAGGGGGGGTAATTTAACAACACCGGTTTCCTGCTCCGCCTGTTCTTTCCTGTTTGCATGAAGCAAAAAAACCCATCACTTCATTTAAATGATTTTTCAAGTACATCAATTTTTTCCAGCAGCCATTTCTTGTTTGATATTTCCGAAGTACTATTAATATTAGCTCTAAGCTGCTTCGCGGCAATTAAATCTCCTTTATCTTTAATTTTCTGAATCTGTCTAAGGAAATTAAAAAAATTCTGCAGGTATATTCTTCCCTGTTTTGTTACCAGCTTGTTTATTCTCAAAAAATGAAGCGATGCATCTATATAGCTCAACAGGGCTTCTTCTTCACCAAGCTCATAATAACATCTTGCGCTCAGTGTTCTTACATAAAACTTATACTGAATTTCCGTAACATCAGCTTTGCTCAGCCAGGAAAGGGTTTTTCTGTACTCTCCCGTGCCGAAACTTACTATTGCATTGCCAAGTGCATTTAACTGTTCCCGCAGCTCCGGATTAAGGTAATCTGAATATGTTTTTATAAAATTTATTGTCCATTCAAATTTATTAAGCGCAATTGCATTGTTTAGAATCTGCAGGAACATTGCCGAAGGAAGCTGGTTTTCGGGATAAAATACAAGCCCCTCCTTTAAGCGCAGCTTGTTGATCTCAAAAGCTATCTGGCGGTACCTGTTTTCGTCTGCATCAAGATTTTCGAAGCAGTAGTTAGCAATCCAGTGCATTATACTGCGTTTTTCACCTGCTGCAAACTTATTGTAATTTGCATCAAATAATTTTTTTAATCTGAATAAATGTTCACTTTTTCCCGGATCTAAAAGCAGCATAATTGAATGGTAATATGTTTCTATCAGAAAAGTGTATTCAAATTCCACAGATTTGCAGTTTTCAATAAAAGAAACGAGGTCAATTTTCTGTATCAAATCATAAACCAATATGGATTTAGGGCGGTAATTATGATTGTTTTCCAGCAACTTAAGGTCGTTCAGACTTCCGGCTGCCATTCTTAAAAACAGCAGGATCAGATATTCTGAAGCCTGCAGCTTAGAGTCACCCATTTTTCTGATGTTATCTGTCAAATGAAAATAGTCCTGCTTATAATTTTCAAGGTGCATCCTGTTTTCAAAATAATCGTAATCAATTTTTTTCTGTTTTAAAACACCTTCCAGTTTTCCAAGATTTTCTTTGAACAATTTAACCTGTTTTCTTTTAACAACAGAATTTAAAAACTGTTCAAGTTCTGTAACCGGGTTGCTCTTAAGCTCCTGATGCAAAAAAAATTGTTTCAGCTTTCCTTCAAGCTGCGAGCTTAGGTTCCACATTACCTGCCTGTTGTAGGGTTTTTCACCGAATATTTTTTTGTGCAGCATTTCGTACGAAAGCTGCCCGCTGCTGTAAGAAGGATGGAATTTTATTAATTCATTATATAATGCGCAAAGATTCTTTACAGTGTTAAAATACGGAGATTTTATGAATTTATTGAACATTTTCAGCTCATTTTCAGAAAGGGTTTTCAAAAGCTTTATTGGTTTAGAGTTCATATTTTTTATTAGTTTTATCAGATAAAATACTAAATTTTGTAGCAATAATCAGCAAATGTTTCAATATAAATAAAAAAAATTTTGTTAGTTTATTACAAAAATTTCTTTGTAAAGGGGCGCGCACATTTATTAAGTTTGTATACGTGCACACATAATAAAATTTTAAGCAGCGGAATAAATGAACACGGTAAAAATGGCTAAACCTAAGGAACAGAAAAAAGCTCGGGGCTACAGACTGAAGCCATCAACACATAATATGATTGCTGAGATTCAGAAACTTCTGAAGTGCGACCAGGATAAAGCGATCTATGAAGCCTGTAAAAAATTTTATGATGAATTGATACACACAAAAAATATAAACTCAGTTAAGGCTGCTTAAATAACCATGAAAACAATAATTATTTTACTTTCATTTTTTGTATTCTGCCTGAATATATTTTCTTTCGGCGGCAATAATGACTCTCTTTTGTTCGACGGGGAAGATTTCCAGTCTTTGCACAATAAATTACCCGGCAGTAATAAATGTTACTTCAGAGTAGCCCATGTAATAGGCACCGCAACGGGAATAATAAAAGAGCCAAAGGTAATCAGCGGGTGCACCAAAGAATATGAAACACTTTACGTTGTAGTTGATAAAAAGCTTCAAAAAGGAGATATTCTGGTTGAAGGAACCACAGTTTATACCGAAGCTAATTCCAGGCTGATACTTAACGCGTATCTGCCCAACGATAACCCGGAGGATATCTTCGGTTCGTTTCATTTAAATGTTAATGAAAACTCAAATCTGGATGTACCGCGCCTACAGAATTTATGCGAACGTATTACCGAGCAGGAAACAGTAGAGCTTAAAAAGGGAAAAGTGAAATTCAAATCAGAAAAAGGCAAGAAAAGTAAGGTGAGAACGGTAGGTAAAAGATCTTCTGTGCTGCATACAAAAACCCATTACTCTCATGAAGTTAAGATTGACGGAAGCGATACTGTGGATGTAATCAGGGTTTACGAAGGTTCAGTTGAGGTTACTAATTTTAGTTACAATTTCTCTGAAGAAGAATCCATGGAAAAGGAATTGGAAAAATTGAGCATTCTGTTTTCTGAGAATAAAATTTCAGCAGAGGAATACGGGTCTAAAATGATGGAGTTGTCATCAAAAGGAATGAAAAACATCGAAGAGATCAATAAGCCCGCCATTGTAGATGAAGGCAGCATGTGTATTGTTACCGGTACATCTATTACAGTAGAGCCGCTGGACAAATCTGAAGAAAAATGGTGGGAAGAATAATTAAAATTTATTAAGTATATAACCATGAAAATAAAAATATTTTTCACTCTAATTTGTAACCTGATAATCTGCAATTTCCAGTTCTCGCAGAATATCACCAACACGCTTGGCACAAGCGGCGTGTTTTCGCTTAAAGATGCATCAACAACATTCTTTTCGCTCAGCCAGTCATCGGGAAATTTATCTTTGTTCAGGGGTTTGGAGTTGTTAAACACTTCTGCCCCAACAGACGGGGTGATTTATAAAGGGGGCAGCAGGTTTATTCATAATTACGGTTTCGGCAATAACTTTTTTGGCACTAACTCAGGTAATTTTACTATGAGCGGAACATCCAATCTTGGTTTTGGGAATTCTTCCCTCCAATCCAATACTACAGGTTATACCAATATTGGCTTTGGAAATGCAGCGCTTTATTCAAACACAACAGGCTATTCAAATATAGCTATCGGTAATTCATCGATGCTTTCAAACTTATCCGGTTATAACAACATAACCATCGGGGTAAATACACTGTTATTCAGCACAACCGGAAACAGCAATACTGTAATCGGCAATTTATCGATGTATTCCAATGTTAGCGGAAACCAGAATACTGCAGTTGGATTTCAGTCACTCTTCAGCAATACATCAGCCAGCGGCAACTCTGCTTTCGGAAACCAGTCACTCTACAATAACAGAACAGGAGCAAACAATACTTCGGTTGGCAGCTCTTCACTTTTTTCCAACACTATTGGCGCTAGCAATACTTCGCTGGGGACTGCATCACTGTATAACAATATAAACGGCAACGATAATACCGCAATAGGTGTCAATTCAATGGTTTCTAATGAAAGCGGCAACAGCAATACCGCAACCGGTTTCTTTTCTATGTACCTCAATACAACAGGCAACGGAAATATTGGTTACGGATATTATTCACTCTATTTAAATCAATCCGGAAACTGGAATACAGCAATTGGAATGCTTTCTTTATATAACAATACAAGCTCAGAAAACACCGCCCTTGGGTACAGAGCCGGACTGAATATTTTTTCAGGCAGCAATAATACTTGCATAGGTTCATATTCACAGGTTTCTTCTGCTTATGCCAGCAACCAGATTGTTTTGGGAGATAACAGGATAGAACAGCTTCGCTGTAACGTACAGACTATCACATCTCTTTCAGATGCACGTGATAAGAAGAATATTAAAGAGCTTTCGCTTGGGCTCGATTTCATCACAAAGCTGCACCCGCGCCAGTTCAACTGGGATAAACGCGAGTGGTATGATGATAATATTTCAGATGGCAGCAAAATGACAGAAGCGCCAACAGCCGGATTTATAGCGCAGGAGCTTGATGAAGCTCAAACTGCAGCCGGGGCTGAGTGGCTGAACCTTGTACTGAAAGATAATCCCGATAAATGGGAAGCAACTTACGGAAACTTACTCCCCGTGATGGTTAAAGCTATCCAGGAACTAAAATCAGAAAATGATGCGTTGAAAGATAAACTTGCTCAGCTTGAAGAAACGCAAAATTTATTAGCCGGAGAGATAGAAAAACTGAAAGACAATCAATTTAAAGAAGTAAAATATTCCGAAAAATAAATTACAATAACCTCTCTCCCCTCCAGTGCTTTTTGCTGTCCCGCCTCTTTTATAGCGGGATCCGGAAAGGGTTCAGAGGGACCGGGGGTGAGGTAAAACAAAACTAACTATACATTTTAAAATAAACTTTCCCAC
>Ga0138256_10002784_pt1 | contig 18650 bp, 9 predicted proteins | sample KNB2016incub_MG_FD_105486 | JGI IMG/M metagenome (GOLD analysis project Ga0138256, IMG submission 105486) | Active sludge microbial communities from wastewater in Klosterneuburg, Austria - KNB2014incub_MG | ecosystem: Engineered > WWTP > Activated sludge > Unclassified | place: Austria... | reverse complement strand
TCATCCCTGGTATACACAGGTAGCCGACTGGTTGATCTATCATGTACCTCCCCGATCCTCCGCCGATGGCTTTGGTGATAATACAGAAGAACTGTTTGGACCTCCGGCCAGTTATGCAGCTTTTGCAGAAGTGATGGCTGACCTGACTCAAAATCCAAAATTCACCTGGTATGCTCGTCAATTAAAAAGTAATCCGGGTTTGGACTTATCCAAAGAACCAACTTTGCGTTGGTATAGATTGACTCACCCACCGACTATAGGGTCAACGTTGAATACAGACACCTTGCTTTGGCCTATGGCGTCCATATCAAAAGAAGTAGGTGTGGCTGCCTTACACACTGCGCCGGACAAACCTGAACAAGATATCATGGTATCTATGCGATCCAGCCCATATGGCGCATATGGTCATATCCTGAGTGATCAAAACACCTTCAATATTTTAGTTGGTGGCAAACGCCTGTTTTACCGGACCGGGTATAAAGTAGCGATGGACGACCCTCACCGACTTGGGTGGAGCAAACACACGAAAAGCCAAAATGGTATATTGATAAATGGCGAAGGTCAACCTTACAGCGCCGAAGCATACGGTTCTTTTACCCGGTTTTTGCAAGGCGATCTGCTGGCATATGTCAAAGGAGACGCTTCAAATGCTTATCAAAGCACTGAGACCAAAGAAGACTATCACATGAAGAAATTCTTTCGACATATAGTTTTGCTCCAGCCCGGCATAGTGGTGATATATGACGAATTGGAATCTACTGAAGCAGCTCAATGGTCCTGGCTAATCCACAATCTTCAACATATGACTTTGGACTCTGTACACCATTCTTTTACAGCCAGTACCGAAGGTGCCAAAGGTGCAGGAAAACTATGGAGCTCGCAGCCACTTTCATGGAACCTGACCAACAAATTTGATGTCCCTGCAGTCTTTTATCGAAATTATGATGGAATGCGTACAAAAAAATACAATGATGATCAATGGCACCTCAAAGCCTTCAACAAGCAGAAAACAGCTGCAATTCGATTTTTGTCAGTAATACAACTGAATAAATCTGATGCCAAAATTCTACCATTTAAAGAAAATGAAATGTTGGCGGGTATCACAAAAATAATTGTGGGAGATTGGGAAATCGAAGCTTCCCTTTCAAATGATTTACCTCCTCAGTTATCGATACGTTCTGCCTCGCTCAATACCGCATTTGAAGCATATGGCAATGACATCTCCTTTAATAAGCAAGTATTCCAGGGCAAAATAAATAATAGTTCTAAATTGATAGAGTTTAAAGGCGGCAAGATAAAATTTTCAGAAAGGGGCGATGAGCCAATTTCTCCGGTTCGCTAAAACAGATGCATATGAAAAAATTCTTTGGATGGATATTTTTAGGTGGTATGACAGTCGTGTTTTTTCAACAAAACATGCCCCTACCCCGTTGGCAAAATACGATCACCCGTCCACCCAATATATTGTTTGCCATCGCTGATGATCAATCCTTTCCCCATGCCTCTATATATGGACAAAGCACATTTCGTACACCGATATTTGATCGAATTGCTTCCAACGGCATCCTTTTTAGTAATGCATTTGTCGCTGCACCACAATGCAGTCCTTCGCGGGCAGCTATACTGACCGGAAGACAAATATGGCAATTAGAAGAAGCAGGAACTCATTCCAGTTATTTTCCAAAAAAGTTTCCGGTATTTACTGACGCTTTAGAAGGGGCGGGTTATTTCCTGGGTTTTACAGGCAAACCATGGGGACCTGGTAATTTTAAAGATGCCGGCTGGAACCGGAACCCGGTTGGACCAGAATTTAATAAAAGGGAATTGGCCAGCAAACCGACTACGGGCATCAGCAATATAGACTATGTCGCAAATTTTAAAGATTTTCTGGATGCAAAACCAGCTGACAAACCTTTCTTTTTTTGGTATGGAGGCCATGAACCTCATCGTACTTATGAAGCAGGCTCCGGGGCAGCTGTAGGCAAGACGGCAGAATCACTTAAGGTCCCCGGCTTTTTACCAAATACTCCCTTAGTTCAAAATGACCTATTAGACTATGCTTTGGAGATTGAATGGTTTGATACTCAACTTGGTAAAATGCTACAACTCCTGGAGGCTGCAGGCGAGTTAGATAATACGCTCGTGGTAGTAACTGCTGACAACGGTATGCCATTCCCTTATGCCAAAGCCAACCTGCAAGAACTTGGCACCCACGTACCATTGGCTATTTGTGGTCCAATGGTGAACGGTAAAAACCGAAAAGTCAATGATATGGTTAGCTTAATTGACCTGGCACCTACTTTTTTAGATCTCGCACAGATCAAATATTTTGAGGGTATTGCCGGCAAATCATTGTTACCCATATTTAATCAAAATAAATCCGGGGAGGTAGACCATTCAAGACAATTTGTTTTTACCGGAAGAGAAAGACACACGCACGCACGACCTGACAATGTAGGCTATCCTGCCAGAGCTGTGCGAACAAAAGACTATCTGTATGTCAAAAATTTTAAGTCCGAAAGATGGCCTGTGGGTGACCCGGCGCCTGAGCATCAAGCCTCGCAGGGAGATAATCAAAATCTAAAACCTATTGAGTTAGGGTACGAAGATATTGATGACTCACCGACCAAAGCTTATATGATCCAGCATCAAACGGATTTCCCTGAGTTGTTTCGGTTAGATTTTGAGAAAAGAGCTGAAGAAGAATTGTTCAATATCAAAACAGATCCTTATTGTTTGCTTGACTTATCAAATGACAAAAAAATGCAGGGGGTTCGCAAAAAATTAAAAAACGTATTGGAGAAAAAGCTCATAAGCCAAGGTGATCCAAGGATGACTGGTCATGGAGATATATTCGATAGTTACCCCCGGTTTGGTTTGATGCGTCCGTTTGAAGGTTTTAAAGAGCGTGGTAAATACAATGAAAAATATATGAATAAGAATTAAATCATTCTGTAAATCGTCTTTTATATATTTTCAAAAATGTGGATGAAAAACCTATAAAATATAATCCGAATGAAACGCAGTAATTTTCTTAAACTATCGGGAGCTGCAATTGCCGGAACGACTGTATTACCTCATGCCTGGGCTAATAAAAACGAAAACCAAATACAAATTGCGGAGCTTGAAAAGCACATCATCGACAAATGTGAATTAGTGGACATTGATTTTAGTTGGCCACGCTTTGTAGGAAGAAACGGTCGAATTGATTATCACGGCCAGCATAAAAAATGTACAGTTTTAAAAATTTATACTCGTCAGGGAGCAATGGGATGGGGGCTTTCAGATAAAAAAGCAGAAGAGCTCTTCCCGTTACTTCAAAACAAAAAGGTTTCGGATCTTGTAAAGCCTGAAAAGGGGATAGCAGACGGATTAGACCGACGGGTTGACTTTGCGCTGCATGATTTAATGGGCGTTATATTAAATCAACCTGTTTTCAAGCTAATAGGAAACCGTGGACCGAAAGAAGTATCCATTTACAGCGGAATGATTTACCTAGATGAATTGAACCCAGGAAATGAAACGAAAGGGTTGGATACAATACTTGAAAACTGCGAATGGGACTACAATTATGGATATCGTAAGTTAAAAGTAAAAATTGGCAGGAGTGGTCGTTGGTATCCACACGACGAAGGTCTTAAAAAAGATATTGAAGTACTGAATTTAATACATAGTTCATTTAAAAATAGAAAGGTAGAATTATTAGTCGATTCCAACGATATGTATAGTTTGGAAGACACCATTGGGCTTTTGTCAGGAATTGGCGATATTTCTTTGTTTTGGGTGGAAGAACCCTTTAGGGAAGAAATTAATGCAGGACAAAAACTTCGAACCTGGATGAATAAAAACGGCTTTGAAAAAACATATTACGCAGATGGAGAAGCCAATCCTGATTTCGATGTTTGCCTTCAATTGGGAAAAGAACAAATAATGAATGTTTTTTTACCCGATACCTACGGCTACGGTTTTTCGGAGTGGATAAAGCTGATGACAACATTGAAACAAATCAATATGCTTTCAAGCCCACACGCTTGGGGAGACCGTTTGAAAACAAACTATACGACTCACCTATCTGCCGGACTTGGAAACGTTTGTACCGTTGAAGGTGTAACCTGTAATTCGGATGATATAGATTATGGTGATTATCCGATTGTAGGCGGCAAGATAAAAGTGTCGGATTCCCCAGGCTTTGGAATGAAATTATTAAAAAAGTAATAATATGAAGATTTCAGTTATATTGATAGCAGCGTATCTATTAGCAAATTGCGGCCATCAATCATTAACAGGAAAGCAGATTAACCGCCCTAACATTATATTCATCATGGCTGACGATATGGGTTATTCAGATATTGGCTGCTATGGCGGTGAAATACGGACACCTAATATTGATAAGCTAGCCGATAACGGAATTAAGCTCAGAAGTTTTTATAATAATGCCCGATGCTGTCCCACCCGGGCTTCACTTTTAACTGGACAATATCCTCACACCGTTGGGATGGGTCAAATGGTCACCCAAGCCAAAGCACCTATACAACCCGGCCCTTACCAGGGATTCCTCAATGATACTTATCCGACCATTGCAGAGGAATTAAAAAAGATCGGTTACAATACTTATATGACTGGTAAATGGCATGTAGGCGAACGGGAGGATCATTGGCCTCGTACCCGCGGTTTTGAACATTACTTCGGCTTAATATCAGGAGCCTCCAGTTATTACGAGATCATCCCTCAGGAAATAGGGAAACGGCACATCGTATTGGATGATCACGAATATACTCCACCTGCTCAAGGATATTATATGACTGACGCATTTACAGATCATGCAATTGAATACCTTGATGCACAAAAAAAGGATCATCCTGGCAATCCATTTTTTTTATACATGGCCTATACCGCCCCGCATTTCCCGCTGCATGCCTATGAGTCCGATATAGTCAAATATGAAAAATTATATACTCAAGGCTGGGATGTAACCAGGGCAAAACGATATCAGAAAATGAAAGATCTTGGATTGATCGATAAAAGATATCAACTGACGCCAAAGCCGGAGGATATACCTGCATGGGATACCGCTACAGATCAAAAAACCTGGACTAGAAAAATGGCAGTCTACGCCGCGATGATCGATCGAATGGATCAGAATATTGGCCGAATAATCAAAACTTTAAAATCTAATCGGCAATTTGACAATACGATGATCGTATTCATCTCTGACAATGGTGGCTGTGCTGAAAATGTGGCGAACAGAAATTTCAATGACTCAAACGTAAAAATTGGAGCACGAGGATCCTATGTGACCTATGATACACCCTGGGCCAATGTGTCCAACACACCGTTCAAAAAATATAAAAGATTCCTTCATGAAGGTGGTATCATCACCCCCTGCATCATCCATTGGCCGGCCAAAATAAAACCTCAGAAAGGATACAAGGATGGCATAGGACATGTCATCGATTTATTACCAACCAGTCTTGAAATAGCCGGTGCATCACCAAAAAATCTTCCCGGGCAGAGCTTATCCTTCCTGTGGAATAACAAAAATGCTCCAACCAGGACCTATTGTTGGGAACATGAAGGCAATAAAGCCATTCGCCAGGGAGATTGGAAATTGGTCAAAGATCAGGAGGATCCGCATTGGGAATTGTATGACTTAAAATCCGACCCCTGTGAATCGAAGGACCTCACTGACGCAAAGCCTGAAATGGTAGAAAAAATGATCGATGACTATACGAAGTGGGCCTTGCAAGTTGGGGTAAAACCAGATAAAAATTAATTCAATGACTTTGCTTTTTCAAGTCAAATAACATCAAAGGACAATGACTCGGTTATACAGTACAATTCTTTTCATCCTCTTTACTTTTCACTTGCTGCTGTCCCAGGGTAAAGTAGTGCTGATTACAGATGCCGGGGCCGTAGCTGATGGCAGAACTAACAATCAAAAAATAATCCAATCATTAATTGACCAGGTAGCGGAGAAAGGTGGCGGTAGTGTGGTCGTCCCGCCCGGCAATTTTATGACCGGCTCTCTATTTTTAAAGTCTGGGGTAGATTTGCATTTATCGCTGGGGGCCAGCCTTCTAGGTGCACATTCTACCAATGACTACCTCAAAATTGGCCAACGTGCCGCTTTGATTTTGGCGCACGATCAACAAAATATATCTATCTCTGGCGAAGGCATCCTTGATGGCCAGGGCCAGGAATTGATGGTAGATGTATTTAAAAAATTGCGCAGTGGTGAATTAAAAGACAATCCTGTTTGGTTGGTCAAAAGACCAGAGACAGGTAGGGCTTTAATCGTATATTTTAAGGGCTGCTCCGGAGTCAAAGTCACGGGAATCACTTTAAAAAACTCCTCTAACTGGGTGCAGGATTACCGTGAATGCGATGGAGTCACGATAGATAGAATCACTGTGCAGAGTACAGCTTATTGGAACAATGATGGGCTGGATATCACTGATTCTAAAAATGTACGCATCACTAACTGTATGATCAATTCATCTGATGATGCACTTTGTTTTAAATCTGAAAATCCTAATGCATCTTGTGAAAACATCGTGGTCGATAGCTGCATCTTGCGCTCCAGTGCCAACGGACTTAAATTCGGTACTGCTAATTACGGGGGATTCAGAAATTTTAGAATCAGCAACCTAACTGTTTATGATACCTATAGATCTGCGATTGCACTTGAATCTGTGGATGGTGGATATATGGAGGATATCATTATTAAAAATGTATCGGCTACCAACACAGGCAATGCTATTTTTATTCGTCGTGGGCATCGAAACAAATCAGGTGCAGTAGGTAGTTTAAAAGGCATCCATATCTCTAACCTGGTCGCAGATATCCCACTGTACAAGCCGGATCAGGGCTATCCGATTGAAGGTCCACCGGACCACTTGAGGCCCGGCACAGACAAAATGCCGGTACGACCCTCCCATTATCATATATACGGCCACCCCTATCTTCCATATAATTTGCTCCCATCTTCCATCGTGGGCATCCCGGGATATCCGGTGGAAGATGTCACTTTAGAAAATATAACCATCAGTTTTGGCGGCAGAGCAGACAAAGAAATCGCATATATTCCTTTGAAGGCTATCGGTTCCATTCCTGAAAACGAAGCGGGTTATCCCGAATTTTCTATGTTTGGTGAATTGCCCGCATGGGGATTGTATATGCGTCACGCGGTCGGAATCATCATCAAAAATTTTAATATCAGCTTTAAAGAAGATGATTTCAGGCCTGCATTGGTGTTAGATGATGTAAAAAAAATTGAATTGACAGATATACAGATCCCTAGCGCCAAAGAAATGCCGATGATCCTTTTAAACAACACTGTGGGAGTAGCTATAAAAAATCTTAAGATTCCGGTGAGCCAGGACAAAGCAATATCGAAGACCAATTATTAATAAGCCAGTGCAAGTGCAGTCATTTCATTTTCGGGAAATCTATCCCACCAAAGCAGTGCTTTACTTGCAGGCATTTGGAAGCTGCAAAAGGTTGGATCATATTATGAAGAATTACAAATATGTTTTATAAATTTATGATGAGATACCTGTTGATACTGTTGCTAAGTCAGTCTATTGTAAAGGCTATTTGCCAGCAGAATATTCAGTTAAAAATCACCGTCGAAGTGGCGGCAGCATTGCGTAACGACTTTCAAAAAGATGGGCGCCTTACTTTTCACATAACTCAACTGAATAACCGGGAGCCTAGAAACCGGTCAGAGATTGCGATTGGCATAACACCCGAACATTGGGATCCTTCCAAATCTTTTGTGATAGATACCCGCCATAAAAACAGCCTGGCCATCGGACTGGAAGATTTGTCTGCACATTTATCTGAAAAATATTATTACCAGGTGACCTATAAACAAAACCTGGATGACGCCAATGAAAATGCAGTAGGGAATTTATATAGTGATGTAGATTCATTTTCATTGATCAATGGAGCGTCCCTGCATCTTCAATTAAATAATCAAATATCGCCGGCAGTGATCGTTGATCATCCATTTGTCCAAACCGTTGAGATCCAAAGCCAATACCTGTCTGCATTCTTTGGAAAACCAAAATATCTGAAAGCAACTATGCTGCTTCCTTCGGGCTATTTTAATGACACAACAAAATCGTATCCTATTTGTTACCGGGTTCCCGGATTGAATGGCAAGTATAGCGCCATCAATGGCATGATCAATGACGAAAACTTTTCCAAATGGTGGTTTACAAAAGAAGCACCTCAGGTGATCTATGTATTTCTGGATTCGAAGGGGCCATACGGCGACACTTACCAGTTAAATTCAGCCAACAACGGGCCATGTGGCACAGCACTGACTGAAGAATTGATTCCTGCTATTGAGAAGTTAGTTCGTTACCATCCCCAATCCAACAGGAGATACCTCGCAGGGAAATCGACGGGAGGCTGGGTTGCTCTGGCATTACAAATTTTCTATCCGGATCTTTTTGATGGTACCTGGTCCTATAGTCCTGATCCGGTTGATTTTGAACATTTCGGTCTGATTGACATTTATCATGATTCCACTATTTTCTATAATAAATATGGCTACCTCCAACCTGGCAAAAGGACCATTTACGGTGAGCCTACCTATTCAATGAAAGATTGGATAGCCCGTGAAAATGTTTTTAGCAGCACCAATGATTACAGAATTTCCGGAGGCCAATTTGGTGCCTACAATGCTGTTTTCGGACCCCGGGGAAAAGACGATCTTCCTTCGCTCCTATTTGACCCCCTGACTGGAAAGATTGATCATCAGATTGCCCTACAATGGGAAAATTTTGATTTGAAAAAAATACTTGAAAAAAATTGGGCCACACTCGGACCAAAATTACAGGGAAAGATTTGGATATGGACCGGCGATATGGATGGATTATATTCCAATGTTGCCACCCGATTCTTACAAAAGTTTTTGGAAAAGACCGAACATCCTGCTTCAGATGCCACTATTTCTTTCACCCCGATGGCTGGTCATACTCAGGCGTGGGATGATAAAGCAGTTTTGAATATGATTGCAAACAAAGCAAGGAAAACACCTTAAAATGGGTTATAAAAAATGAAAAAACATTTAATGAAAAAGAAAACTTCCCTTACCTCTTTAAAGTTATTTTTAATATTACTTCTAAGTCATTTTGTAGGTCATTCTCGTGCGCAAACTTTATTGATCTATGGCGACAAAGCAGATGCTATCGAAGTGAATGCCGCCAAAGATCTGCTGGCTGACTATCAGAAAACAAGTAAAGAAAGGGTGGCTCTTTTAAAATTTAACAAGGACCTCAACTTATCCGGATATCATACTCTCATTTATATTGGCACTGCATCTTCAAATTCTTTCATATATGATCAGATAAAAAAAGGCGTGCCTCCTCTTTCCGGAGAACCATTGGCTGCAGAAACTTTTTTGTTGCATAGTATTGATCCACATACTCACCTCATCATCGGCGCAGACACCAGAGGCACCTTTTATGGAGTCTATGAATTTTCAAAGAAAATATTGGGGACCGATCCAAACACTTACTGGATCGGATATCAGCCAAAGATTCTAAAAAAGGTAGTCATACCAAAATTGTCCTATCGCGCCACGGCACCGGCATTCCAATACAGAGGATATTTTGACAATGACAATGATTTATTGGCCAATTTCAAAGGTAGAAAACTCATCGTGGAGTTTGATCTATGGAAAGAAATCATCAATACTGTAGTTCGCCTGGGTTATAATTATATAGATATCCATGATCTATTGGGCCGTCCTGAATATTATTTGAGAGACTATTATATCCAGTTGACAGAATTTCACAGTGACCTGGCACTCATCGACTCTGTCATCGATTATGCCCATAGCAAAGGTATGCTGGTGCAGATACCCATGTACCTGGGCTGGGAATTTAAGCACATCACGCTGGAGCAAATCTGCCTTACCAAATATTATGATTTGTGGATGGAGACTTATGAGTATTATCTCACTCAAACGCCCATCGGCAAAGCTGATTTGTTTCTCCAAAGACCAAGACATCCCATTTATGACTGGGCCTACAAATGTGAAGAAGAGACGAGCCAGGGCATTGAAGCAGGTCCACTCATGAATAAAATGTTTGAAGGCTTATATCAATTGATTCAACAGTATCGGCCTGGTGGCGTCTTATTTTGCGATCTATGGTCTGAAGGCAGACCCTTATGGGAAAGTGGCCAATTCGCACCACGAAAAGAAATCCAGATGCTTTGGGCTGATGGAGGTCATGCCAATTTTAAAGAGTTTCCGCAGGATTTAAAAGGTTATCCTTTTGGAGTCTACATCCATGCCGGAGTATGGTACAATAATGTTACACAATCTCCATACCCTGCCAAAATTAAAGATGCTGCCCTGATGGCAATCGATCGACATATGACCAGCAATTTTTTAGTCAATGGCCAAACTTTTAAAGACTTTTTACTCAATCTCAACGCTTGTGGGCGATGTGCCTGGGATCCAATGTCTTTTGATCCGGAAACTTTTTATACTGAATGGACTACCAAATATTTTGGCCACAAAGTCTCTGCGCCTGTAGTAGAAATCTTAAAACTAACTTTTGATGCTAATGAACCAATTGGTGGATTCCGAAACACGATGAATGAATCGGTTAAACTTTTGAATAAAATAGCCAAACACGAGTATAACCTTGAATCGCTCTCATTGATCAATGCTTCTTTTACACCTGCAGCAAAAGCACTTGAATTAGTAAAGGCCGTACGACCAAGAGTACCGCACAACAAAATTGTCTCTTTCGAAGACCAGGTAGCTTATCCCACAGAGATATTTTACCTTAATCTTCAATTTCTTCAATCAGTACTACTTTTTAATAATGCTTTGGCACAGCACCCAGATGACAAAGCTATGATTCTACAGCAAGGAACTGTGTTGAAAAAAGGATTGCTCGCATTGAGAAGAAAACTAGAAGCCGGTTCGGGCTGGGAAAAATGGACCAACTTTTACAATCCCGAAAATTTTAGGATTCACACACCTCCACCTACCATAGAAATGATAGAAAAATTAATTTCAGATTTATAATACTTAGACCGCTTATGAACTTTAAGCATATCCAATTGATATACGTTTTTTATCTCATCAATATTGTCAGCCCTTTCGCTCAGACCCCCGAAGTATGGCTTGATGAGCTTCCTATCCGATCCTTTTCCGGCGGCATACCTTCGGTAGGCACTAATACCAACCAATCCGGAGATTCGATAAAAATCGGAGGCCACTATTTTAAAAGAGGAATTGGAGTCCAATCCACCAGTGTGATTTCTTTCTTACTTAACGGACATGCAGCTTCATTTTCTGCGATGGTAGGAGTAGATGACAAAGCAAACAGCGAACTGCATTATAACTTCTATGTAATCGGGGATCGGAAAATACTCTTCGAAAGCAAAAACCGGATAGCAGGATCTGCTCCAGAGCCGGTATCCGTAGATCTGACCGGAATAAATCGACTGGGTTTGTTGGTTACCATTTCAGAATCGACTACAAGCAGATCCTACACCAACTGGGCCATGGCTAAGTTTATCATGATGGGAGATCACCAGCCCATGCAATTACCCAATGATGATGAAAAATATATTTTGACGCCTCCACCACCCTTGAAGCCAAAGATTAATTCAGCTAAAATCGTCGGGGCCTCACCCGGCAATCCATTTTTGTACACCATCGCTGCTACCGGCAAAAGACCTATAAAATTTTCTTCCAAAAGATTACCTCAAGGTTTGTCCTTAAATAAAGAGACTGGTATCATCTCCGGTATGGTAAAGAACAAAGGAGAATATATCACGACTATCCAGGCAAAAAATACTTTAGGCAAAGCTACAGCCTCCTTGCGTATAAAAATAGGTGATACCATATCGCTTACACCGCCCATCGGTTGGAACGGATGGAACTCGTGGGCCAGAGATATAGACCAGGAAAAAGTGGTCGCCTCTGCAAATGCGATGGTCAACATGGGACTAAGTCAGCATGGATGGACCTATATCAATATTGATGATGCCTGGCAAGGTCAGCGAGCAGGTGCATTCAATGCTATCCAGCCCAACGAAAAGTTTCCAAAATTTAAGCAAATGACAGACTACATACACAGCCTGGGTTTAAAAGTGGGTATCTATTCTACTCCGATGATCACGAGCTATGCTGGGTATGTAGGTGGCACATCAGATTTTGAAAATGGTGATTGTCCGGATTCTATCATCAAGAATAAAAGAGCCTTTCGATATATTGGCAAATACCATTTTGAAACGAATGATGCACAGCAAATGGCCGCCTGGGGCATAGACTATCTAAAATATGATTGGAGGATAGAAGTGCCTTCGGCAGAGCGTATGTCTGTGGCTTTAAAGAATTCAGGCAGAGACATTGTATACAGCATATCCAATTCGGCTCCCTTCAGCAATGCCGGGGACTGGATGAGATTGACCAATACCTGGCGCACAGGACCCGACATCAGAGATAGCTGGCTGAGCCTGTATATATCGGCGTTTACATTGGATAAATGGGCTCCTTATGCCGGCCCCGGACATTGGAATGATCCGGACATGCTCATCCTCGGCAATGTCACGACAGGGACTCCGCTCCACCCTACCCGATTGACACCGGATGAACAATATAGCCATGTCAGCATCTACTGCTTGCTGGCTGCACCTTTATTGATCGGCTGTCCTATCGAACAACTGGACCCTTTCACTTTGAATTTATTGACTAATGACGAAGTGATCGCTATAGATCAGGATCCATTGGGTAAACCGGGAAGATTGTTGGTAGATGAAGAAGGGGTTCAAACCTGGGTGAAGCCTTTGGAAGATGGATCTTATGCAGTCGGTTTGTTTTATACAGATGATTTTGGCAAAACACCTCAGTCCTATATTAGATGGGGAGATGAAAAAGCCATTTCTTATAAATTTGATTTTGAAAAAACCGGCTTGCATGGCCAGTGGAAGTTCAGAGATCTTTGGTCTCAATCAAATCTTGGAATTTTTAAAGATTCATTTAATATTACCGTTCGGCATCATGGGGTAGTCTTGTACCGGATGTCGCCTGTTAAATAAAAAAAAGAGTTATGAATTTATATTGTTCATGGATGCGTATGGTCCGGTCCAGAGATAAAAAAAGGATACTATTGATCTTGCTCAGGTTTATGTATCTGCCCATGCTCCTGGCTCAGGTGCCCACGATGTATTTCTCGGATCCCGATATCCCAGGACGGCCATTTGCCAAAGACCCTACCGTCATTTATTTTAAAAATACCTACTGGATGTATTATTCAGTACCGGATGCAGCATCAAAAGTGTGGCACATAGGTATAGCTACCAGCAACGATTTAATCCATTGGCAGAAAATTGGAAATATTTCAGGAATTACCGGTACTGTAGAAGAAAAAGGAATTTGTGCTCCTGGAGCGCTACTTAAAGATGGCCGGTTACATTTATTTTATCAAACTTATGGCAATGGAAGATTAGATGCCATTTGTCATGCGTGGTCAGATAATGGTACTGATTTCAAGCGGGATCCTACCAACCCTATATTTAATCCTAAGATAAGTGACTGGTCCTGCGGGAGAGCGATTGATGCAGAAGTGATTTATTACAGACATCAGTATTTTCTATTTTACGCTACCCGGGATACTTCCTTTAAAATCCAACAACTTGGCCTGGCGCTTGCACCAAAAAATGCGCAGTTGGATAAAAACAGTTGGACGGAAGTAGATGGTATGCCATTACTTAAACCCGAATTACCCTGGGAGAAATCTTGTATTGAAGGTGCTTCCTGCATTAAAAAAGGAAAGTACTTATACCTTTTCTACGCAGGGGCCTATAATAACGAACCTCAGCAAATCGGTGTCGCACGGAGTAAAAATGGTGTGGTCTGGTCCCGAATATCCAGTGAGCCATTTCTGAAAAATGGAGCCATTGGCACATGGAATGAAAGTGAAAGTGGCCATCCCTGCATATTCAAAGCTGCCAATAACAAATTTTATCTTTTTTACCAAGGCAATAATGACCGTGGCAAGACCTGGTATTTATCCAATCGGGAAATAGGATGGAATAAAAAAGGGCCTTATTTAAAATAATAATCATGAGCAAAAAAGTTGTTCTGTACTTATTGGCGTGTAGACTTACCTTGCTGTTAGGCCACGCTCAGGCTACGCAAGTGCTTTGGTTGGATGATTTACCCATACAGACCTACTCAGAAGGAATACGACCAGTAGCAGCAAAAACCAATTATAGCCATGACAGTTTAAGTATGCTGGGCCAAAAATATCATCGGGGCCTAGGTGCTCAGTCTCCTTGTGTTCTGGCTTTCTATTTGAATGGCCATGCCAAAAGATTCAAAGCAGTGATCGGACCAGATGATCAGGGTCGTCAGGATATCCCTATTACTTTTTATGTTTTGGGTGATAAAAAAGTACTTTTCAAAAGCCATCCTATGAAAGTCGGAGATAAGCCTATTCCTGTTGATGTGGACCTGGCAGGTATACAGCGATTTGGGTTATTGGTGACTGACACTGTTGGAGGCATCCGAAATAAAAGAACCTATGCCGATTGGGCCAACGCTCAATTCGAAATGAATGGCCCTTACCAACCGGATTACATACCCAATGATGACAATAAATATATCCTTACTCCTGCTGAAAAGGAAATGCCACGCATCAATTCTGCTAAAATATTTGGAGCTACTCCGGGTCACCCATTTTTATATACTATAGCTTCGACTGGAATCAGACCCATGGAATTTAGTGCAGAAAACCTGCCCCGGGGGCTGACACTGTCTTCTCAGACCGGCATCATTAGCGGCACTGTATCTGTAAAAGGCACCTATGAAGTAACTCTAAAGGCAAAAAACAGGGTGGGCGAAGCTGCTCAAAAACTGATTGTCAAAATAGGTGATACTATTGCTTTGACTCCTCCTATTGGCTGGAATGGTTGGAATGCGTGGGAAAGAAAGATAGACCGTCAAAAAGTAATCGAGGCTGCCAACGCCATGGTAAGCACAGGATTGCGCAATCATGGTTGGACCTATATCAATATTGATGACGCCTGGCAAGGATCGCGAGGAGGACCCGACACCGCACTGCAGCCCAATGATAAATTTCCCGACTTTAAAAGCATGGTAGATCATATCCATAGTCTTGGACTCAAAGCCGGCCTATACTCGACTCCTTATATCTCCAGCTATGCTGGGTATCTCGGTGGCTCATCAGAATTTCCAAAGGGCGGAGAATTGCCAGAGGTGGTTCAGAGAAATCGTCAGCCATATATGCATATTGGAAGCTATAGGTTTGAAACCAATGATGCCAGACAAATGGCAGCTTGGGGATTCGACTTTTTAAAATACGATTGGCGGATAGATGTCAACTCAGCAGAACGGATGTCTTCGGCCCTTAAAAATTCAGGCAGAGATATCATCTTCAGCTTATCCAATAATGCACCTTTCGAGAAAGTCAATGACTGGTCGAGGCTAGCCAATATGTATCGTACCGGTCCTGATATCAAAGACAGTTGGAACAGCTTGTTTATGAATACTTTTTCCCTGGACCCGTGGGGGCCATATACAGGTCCTGGTCACTGGGCCGACCCTGATATGATGATACTTGGCAAGGTATCTATAGGTCCTGTTTTACACTCTACCCGCTTGACGCCTGACGAACAATACAGCCATGTGAGTATGTTCAGCTTATTGGCCGCCCCACTGCTCATAGGATGTCCTTTGTATCAATTGGATGCTTTCACTTTGAGTTTATTGACCAATGACGAAGTCATCGCAATCAACCAGGATCCGTTGGGTAAAGCTGCCAGGTTGATTGCCGATAAGGATGGTATACAAACTTGGCTCAAACTACTTGAAGATGGATCGTATGCAGTCGGACTGTTCAATATTGACGGCTATGGCACGATACCCCAGTCTTATTTCCGATGGGGGGATGAAAAACCTAAGTCCTTTAAATTTGATTTCAAAACAATTGGTCTGCCCGGAAAATGGAAGGTCAGGGATGTATGGCGACAAAAAGATCTAGGATCGAGGAATGCATCCATCCGTACCTCCATTCCACATCACGGTGCCGTGTTATGGAGGCTGATCCCAAAATAAACACGAAGCACTATAAATACATACCTTCCTTGATATTTTTAATTAACGAATATGCAAACTTACAGGATGATAAAAAAGCTCTTTTTATGCGCAGTGTGGTTCGCAATGTTGCAGCCTTCCTTAGAAGCCCAGGTTCTTTCAGCGCCTGAGATCCCAGCTTTGCCAGATGCTGTAGCAAGGATGGCAAATCTGAAAAGAGAGTGGACTGCCCTACAGCAGACTCCGCCAAAACTCGCGGTCAGAGACTGTTTTCTTTTTTTATTGGATGCATTAGACACTCATTTTTTGGAACCGAAGCAGATCGAATGGGTATTGAAACTAGTGCAGACACGGATGATCAGCGACCCTGCTGCCGGCAAGAGCTATGGCAATATATTTTGGGGCTGGCACGAGACCGGCATCGATGTAGGTGATGGTAATAATATTGAATTCTGCATGCAGTATGGATTGCCCATCAAACTCCTGTTCAACGATAGGCTTTCTGATGAAGCCAGAAAGACACTGGATGAAATATTCACGCTGGGGATCCAGGGAGCCAGAAACCAGGTCGTACGTATTTCTTACACCAATATTTTTCTGATGAAAATCTGGAATTTCGTTGCATTCGGCCAGGTCTACCATCAACCAGCTATGCTGGAAGAGGGAAGGCACTATTTCGATCAGTGGTTAGACCATGTATCACGATATGGTAACAGGGAATATGACAGCCCAACCTATTGTGGAGTCGACCTGGAGTCATTGTTGCTGATGTACCGTTTTACCACCGATGCCGACATCAAATCAAAAGCGAAGGATGCACTTACCTTTTTACTCAATGACCTTACAGCACATTATAACCCGGTGGCTGGCATTTTGGCCGGCGCCCATAGCCGCGATTACAACCGGGTATTCAGCCGGGACTTGCTGGAAGAAAAATATATGAATCCCCTGCTGGGGCGCGCCAATAACAATGTGCATCTATTCCATCAACTCTGCCTGGCTACCTTGAAGGAGCTAGGCTTATCCCCGGATCAACAAAACTGGATGCACCGGAAAAACAGGTTTATTGTACAGCGATGGGATAGCCTGGACAATGCCTATGCTTGTGACTTCGTCGGCCAAAAAGTATCCCTGGCTTCTTCCAATCAGGCCTATAGCCCGGATGATAAACCCTTCGTGATATATCTCAATAGTTCTCGGATTCCTGAAATGCCCAATATAGCCTTCGTCATGGAGGGCAGGGATGATCACTACGGCACCTGGGCCACTGAAGGCATGGGTGAAAAGATGAAGCAGTTGATGCCTCCAGGCTATCCTTCCAATGGAGGCTGGGGTAAGACACGCCACCTGATGCCCTTTATGCAGTCCGCCCAAAACAAAGGTGAACTGGTGATGCTCGTATCAGGCAACAAAGACCATAACTGCATTAAGGATTACCTCAATTCCACCATTATCCTACCCAATTACTTTGATGAGCTCTGGACCGGCAATCATAAGATACCCGTGCCATCCATCGGTCACCAGGTACTGATTGACGAGACACGTACATTTTTTGCCCGGTTTGAAGATGTGGCGATCGCTTTTCGTTTTTTATGGGACAATGCAGATCCTGGGGTGATGCCGGTATTGTATAATGATGGCTATAAATTTGAAGCCAGTAGGGAAAAATTTCCATTGATTCATAATGGAACTTTGAGGATTACATTGCAACATCCTAATACTGGAAAGGCGAATATCGCGATTTGGTGGAAAACTGCTGAAGGAATAAATACAGATCAGGCATTCGTTGAGTTCAGGCAGGAAGTATTAAATGCAGCAGTATCCGTAAAAGAAGAAAATGGCACGGTGGATATTTTCGTTCCTACCCAGTCTGGCAAATTGGGGGTGCGTGCCGACTTGGCTACCAAAAAGCGTTTGGAATATTATAACCCCGCCCCCTTGCCCATTGACTTTTTATTCAATATTGATGGGAAAGAAATCGGCAAACCAGTGTTAGAACGATATACTATACCGGCTCAGAAATAACTTGAATTTGTCACACTCATAGTGGGCTGAGAGACTGTAAAAATGAAGGTCCATTGAAAATTTATATTTAATTTTTCAACTTCTTGCTCAAAGTTTCCTGGTCACCAACCAGCTCTAGTCCTGCGATCGAGGTACTATCATTAAAAATCAAGATTCCTTTTTTATCCCGCACTACTAATCGAATTTGAGCATCTATGCTTTCAGGGATCCTTCGATCCATCGATCCGCGTACCGGTGCTTTTAATAATCCGGAATTATTGCGGATTGCTTCAATCGCATAGTTGTATTTTCGATCAGTGATGCGGAGCAGCACGGTATCAGATTGGTGATTTTCCAATTTTAAATGAGCATGGGTGTAGGTAGCAAACCGATAAATAGTTTGCCCATGCAAAAAGAATCCAAGAAATCCGGTAAAAGATTTCCCCAACCACGGAATATTGGCTACTGACAGCATAAACGAACTATTCCCCTGTGAAAAGTTATTGGATTGCATCCAGATCCAGGCATCCGGCATAGACCTTCCCCAGTC
>Ga0138256_10002783_pt1 | contig 18650 bp, 15 predicted proteins | sample KNB2016incub_MG_FD_105486 | JGI IMG/M metagenome (GOLD analysis project Ga0138256, IMG submission 105486) | Active sludge microbial communities from wastewater in Klosterneuburg, Austria - KNB2014incub_MG | ecosystem: Engineered > WWTP > Activated sludge > Unclassified | place: Austria... | reverse complement strand
TCGAGGTAGTCGGCGGCCTGATCGAGGCCCAGCGTTCGTATCCGCACCAGGAACTGGTCGGCGATGCGCGAGATCGGGATGTCGTAGATGTCCAGCTTCTCGTCGCGAATGAGCCCGAGCAGGAGATCCAGTGGGCCCTGGAACTCCATGAGGTCGACGACAAACGACTGGTCCTGCTCGAGGGCGTACGCTCCCATCAGAATCCGAGGATGCGCTGCAGGTACAGCGAGGAAATGGGACTGGGCACGAGCAAGTCGTACACCGAGCGCAGGACGATCTCGTAGCCGCGGATCACCGGCGTCATCCAGAAGCTGAGCACCACGCCGCCGACCTTCGTCATGAGCATGAAGACGAGGATGAAGATGCCGTACATCCCGACCTGCTGATAGCGAATCGCCCAGGCTGGCGGGAGCAGGTATTTCACGACATGCGAGCCATCGAGCGGCGGCAGCGGCAACAGGTTGAAGACCGCGAGGACCAGGTTGAACAGCACCCCGAACATGGCCATGCGCTGCAGCAGGGAGGCCGTGGTCGCCAGGGACGGAACGGCACGGGCGGTCCAGCCGATCGCAGCAGTGATGGCCACGCAGGCGACCGCGATCGCGAGGTTGCTGGCGATTCCCGCCAAGGAGACGATGATGTCTCCCCGCCGGTAGTTACGATAGTTTCGCGGCGTCACGGGGACCGGCTTGGCCCCGCCGAAGATGAATCCCCCAGTGAAGAAGGTGATCACTGGCAGCAGGATCGTGAAGAACGGGTCGATGTGCTTGAGCGGATTCCACGTCAGGCGCCCCAACTGAAACGCGGTCGGATCCCCCTGCTTGAGCGCCGCGTACCCGTGAGCAAACTCGTGGGCGACCATGGAGAACAGCAGAACGGGCGCCACGAGCAGGAACTCTTGGAGCTTGTCCAATGGGTGACGACTTTGAAGGGCGGTAGCGGGGGGGGGGCAGGACGTCGGACGGGCAAGCTAGCGATGGGAGGAACGAGAGTCAAAGCAGTGTCCTTCCTTGACATGGCCCTTCTTGCCCAATAAAGTTCACGGCTCGCATCAAACCAACCGAACACCGCGTCACCGGAGTTTCTTAGTGCCGAATATCGCCTCCGCCAAGAAGAACATGCGGAAGTCCCGCGCCGCGACGGTGCGCAATCGTGCGCAACGTTCCGCGCTTCGCACGGCGTTGAAGAAGGCGAAGGCCGCCGACTCCGCGCCCGATGTCAAGCTTGCGGCCGTCACGCTGCTCGATCGCGCCGCCCGCAAGGGGTTGATCCACAAGAACAACGCCGCACGGAACAAGAGCCGGCTCGCCAAGGCCGCAAACGCGCAATAGCGCGGAGTCGGGCGAGGTAGACTCGACAGTACGCAGGCCTGCATGCGAAAGCGGGGCGATCGACACCGATCGCCCCGCTTGTTCGTTCGTGCAGTCCTTCCCGTCTACATCGCCGCCAGCTCGCCACCGCACCGCTCGCAGTACCACTCGGTCGGGTAGTTCATCGTCCCGCACTCCTGGCACTTGAGTGTCTTGACCTGTTCGGTCGGCATGTCCCGCAGAAAGGACGGCATGCTCCCCGGGGTCAGCGTCGACCCACTGTTGGTGTTTGCCAGCGGGTCACGGGTGGACGGAATGCTGGAGGACAGCGGCGTCACCGGACGGCGCGGCGCGGTGAGTGTGGGAGGCGGCAGCAGGTCCGCCCCGTCCGCACTCCGCTGCGACCCGTGCATCCCCTGCGACGCGAAATCGGGCGACGACGGCGCCGTCCCTTCTCGCGGACCGTCGACCACCGACTGCAAGAAGGCGAGTTCATCCATCGGTGACGGCGAGGGCGGCATCAGCGACGAGGTCGAAAGCGCCGAGGCACGCTCGTCGCTGTTCTCGTGGCTGACCTCGTCGCGGGTATCATCGCCCGTGACATCGCGGGTGTCGCCGCGCGCGTCGGCCGTATTCGCTTCGTCACCGGCCGCGGCGGCCACGCGCTCGTCGTCCGACGCATCGGCCTCGGGCGGCACCGCCTCGAGCTCAGCAACCGGCGCGGGCGCAACCAGCGCGAGAACCTCGGTGATGCGCGAGAGTTCGTGTTCCAGCCCCGCGCGCTCGCCGCCGAGTTGGGTGATCGCGACGTCGCACGCCGCCATCGACTCCTGCGCGCGCTCTGGTTCGAATTCGCCGACCTCGGCGCGCAGTTCAAGCTCGAACCGCTCGTCTCGTCGCCCATTCTCGTCGGCCTGCAGTGCATCGATGCGCGCCCGGAGCGTCGCGGCCGAGGACTCGAGGTCGCTCGCTCGTCCGCGCAGCTGCTGCGTGACCCCATCGAGGCGCAGGAGGTAGTCACTCCGGACGCGATCCACCACGTGCGACGGTGAATCGACCCGGCGTGCCTCGAGCTGCGCCAGCCATCCCTCGTACCGGCGCCGTTCCTCGAGCAGTTCGGACAACGCCTCAATCGGATTTGAATCAGAGCTGGTCATGCCTTTCCCTCAGGTGCTCCGCGACTCACGCGCGGACGGAACGGGACATCCGGGATAGCGTTCCCGGCGTGGCGCGCTGGCGCGCCGCTATCAACGTTTCTACCTGCGCCGGGGTCAGGCTGTTCACGTTCCCCAGCAGTCGTGCGGTGAGCAGGATACGCGCGCTGTGCTCGAGGCTCTCCATGCGCTGGTGCGCGATGGTCAGCGTGGGCCCAATCGTCGTGGCGCCATGATTGGCCAACAGGAAGGCGTCGTGGTGTTCGACGAACGGGTCAAACGAATCGGCGAGCTCCGACGTCCCGGGAGTAGCGTACGGGAGCAGCGGCACCGATCCCATCTGGCCGATCACCTCCGGAAGGACGCAGGCGGCAAGCGATTCGCCGGCCACGGAGAAACCTGTGGCCGTTGGCGGATGCGCATGCACCACCGCCTGCACATCGGGACGCCGCTGGTAGATGCGCAGGTGCATCAGGATCTCGGACGACGCGCGCCTGTCGCCGCGCACGTGCCGCCCATCGAGCGAGAGCTCGACCAGGTCCTCGACCTGCACATCGACCTTCGACAGCCCCGCCGGAGTGACGAGCACACGATCGGGAGCCACGCGCACGGAGACGTTGCCGTCGGGTCCGGCGATCAGCCCGCGGTCGTACAGCCGCCGGCAAACCGCCACAATGTCCCGCTTGAGCGAAAACGTTCCGCGTGACGCCATCCCCCTCCCCTAGCTCGTCAGCCGGTAGACGACTTGGCCTCCCACAATGGTACAGGTGGCGCGCCCCTGCAGCGCCTTTCCTGCGTACGGCGAATTGCGCCCCTTGGACAGGAAGCTGGCGGGATCGACCTGCCAGCTGGCGGCCGGGTCGAAGACGGTGATGTCGGCAACGCTGCCCCTGCGCAACATGCCCCCTGGCAGATGGAAGATGCGCGCCGGCGCACAGGACATGCGATCCACCAGCGTGCTGTAGCTGATGATCCCGGGGACGACGAGGTTGGTGACGAGCACCGCCAGCGCCGTCTCGAGTCCGACGATGCCGTTGGGGGCCTCGGAGAACTCGCGCTCTTTCTCGTCGTAGTGATGCGGCGCGTGGTCGGTGGCCACGAGGTCGATCGTTCCGTCGCGCACGGCCTCCTGCAGGGCCTCAACATCCTGGGTCGTGCGAAGGGGGGGATTCATCTTCGCGTTGGTGTTGTACCCCTCGACGGCGTCTTCCGTCAGCGACAGGTGGTGCGGGCAGACTTCGGCGGTGACGCGAATGTTGCGCTCCTTTCCCCACCGGATCAGCTCGACCGATCCCTTCGTGGACATGTGACAGAGGTGCACGTGTCCGCCCGTCCGCCGGGCGAGCAGGATGTCACGGATGACCATGATCTCCTCGGCTTCGTCGGGAATGCCCTTGAGCCCGAGTCGCGCCGAGACGACCCCCTCGTTCATGGCACCGCCAGCGGCGAGCGTCGGTTCCTCGCAGTGGTCGGCCACGGGAATCTCGAAGGTGCGGGCATACTCCAGCGCGGTGCGCATGAGCTGCGCGCTCGCGACCGGCTTGCCGTCGTCGCTGACCGCGACCGCCCCTGCCCCGATCATCTCGCCGAATTCGGCCAGCGCCTCGCCGCGTTGTCCGACGGAGATGGCGCCGATCGGATAGACCCGGGCCGCAGCGGCGCGCTGGGCCTGTCGAATGATGAACCCGACCGCCGCCTGATTGTCGGTGACCGGATCGGTGTTGGGCATGGCGCAGACGGCGGTGAATCCGCCAGCCGCCGCCGCCCGCGCCCCGGTGGTGATCGTCTCCACATCCTCGCGACCGGGCTCTCGCAAGTGGCAGTGCACATCGACAAACCCGGGAGAGACCACCTGGCCGGTGCAGTCGATCTCGACCAGGTCGCCATCGCGACGCACGTCGCCCAGCGGGGCGCCAACGTGCGCGATGATGCCATCGGTCACCAGGACGTCGCCGACGACGTCGAGGTTGGAGGACGGGTCGATGATGCGGCCGCGGCGGAGCAGGAGATGGGGCACGTTGGGACGGGAGACGGGAGACGGGGGACGGGAGACGGGAGACGGGAGGGACTAACCTTTGGCAGCTTCGGCGAGGGCGGGGTTGCCGCCGGCGAGCAGGTAGAGCACGGCCATGCGTACGGCGACGCCGTTGGTGACCTGGTCGAGGATGACGCTGTGGGGGCCGTCGGCGACGTCGGAGTCGATCTCGACGCCGCGATTCATCGGCCCGGGGTGCATGATGAGCACGTCGCGCGGGGCGCGTTCGAGCTTGTCGCGCGTGACGCCGAACACCCGGTTGTATTCGCGTAACGACGGAATGTAGCCCCCCTGCATGCGCTCCAGCTGCAACCGCAGGATGTTGAGCGCGTCGGCCCACTCGATCGCTTCCTCGATGCGCCGGAACACCGTCACCCCCATCTCCTCCACCGCGTTGGGGAGGAGCGAGCGCGGCCCGCACAGCGCGACCTCCGCCCCCATCTTGCGCAGCCCCCAGATGTTCGAGCGCGCCACGCGCGAGTGCAGGACGTCGCCGCAGATGCAGACGCGCAGCCCGGCGAGGCGCTTGAAGTGATCGCGCAGTGTCAGCAGGTCGAGCAGCCCCTGGGTCGGATGCTCATGCATGCCGTCGCCGGCGTTGATCACGTTGGATTCGATGCGCTGGGCGAGGAAGCGCGCCGCGCCCGAGGAGCCATGGCGCACCACCACCATGTCGATCTTCATCGCCTCGAGGTTTCGCGCCGTATCGACCAGCGTTTCCCCCTTGGTCACGCTCGATCCGCTCGAGGCGACGTTGACCGCATCGGCCGAGAGCCGCTTTTCGGCAAACTCGAACGAGAGTCGTGTCCGGGTCGACGCCTCGAAGAACAGGTTCACGACCGTGGCGCCCCGCAGCGTGGGCACCTTCTTGATCGACCGGAGCGAGATCTCCTTGAACGGTTCGGACACATCGAGCAGAAGCTGGATCTGCGCTGTCGTCAGTTCCTCCAGCCCGAGCAGGTCCTTCCCAAGGTCCGCGCTGGTGCTCACGCGTCCACCGGCGGGACGAGGACGACCGAATCCTCGCCATCGAGGTCGCCCACCAGCACATCGACTCGCGCGCCCGCCGGGACGTCCATGGTCCTGCCCACGATGTCGGCGTGGATCGGCAACTCCCGCCCCCCGCGGTCCACCAGCACGGCGAGGGCTATGCGCGACGGGCGACCGAAGTCGGCCAGCTCGTCGAGCGCGGCGCGAATCGTTCGCCCGGTGTACAGCACGTCGTCCACGATCACCACCCGCTGGCGGTCGATCGACCAGGGCAGGTCGGTCTTGCCCACCACCGGGCGCGGGCCGACGGTCTGCAGGTCGTCGCGATACAGGGTGATGTCGAGCGCGCCGCGCTTCAACCGCACCCCCTCGCGCTCGGCGATCATCTCGACCAGGCGATCCGCCAACTGGACGCCGCGTCGCTGAATGCCGACCACGATCAGGTCGTCCGTCCCATCAAACAACTCGACGACTTCGTCGGCCATGCGGCGCAGGGTCCTCGCCACGGCCCGGGCGTCGAGCGCGATCGTACGCGTAGGTGCCATGAGCGGCCAATATGCGCCGCCCCCCCGCGAAAATGAAGCGCTATACCGCCGACAACGGCGCCTGTCGCTTCTGCTTCTTCTGCGCGTACAGCATATGGTCGGCCGCCGCCATCAGCTCCTCGATCGACGGCGGTGCGTCGGGATCGAACCGCGACGCGCCCACGCTGAACGACAGGCGATACGGATAGCCGTCGCGCTCATTCCGCTCGCGCAGCTCGTCGCGCAGGCGGCCGATGATCACCTCGCTCCCCGTCGCCCCGGTGTCGGTCGCCAACACCACGAACTCGTCCCCTCCCACCCGCGCGACGATATCCGAGTCGCGGAACGTGTGCTTCAGGATCTGCGATGCCCGCACCAGCGCGGCGTCGCCCTCGGAGTGACCGAAGTTGTCGTTGATCTCCTTGAAGTCATCCATGTCGATGAACAGAAGGACGAGCTCGCGATGCCCGCGCCGGGCCTGCTTGAGCTGCTGCTGCGCCAGCGTCAGGAAGCCCCGGCGATTGTAGAGTCCCGTGAGCTCGTCGACCAGCGACAGCGCCCGCAGCGCCTCCTCCTGTTGCTTGCGCTCCGTGATGTCGCGCGACGTGATGGCCACACCATCGTCCAGCGGCACCACCTGGTGATGGATCCACGCGGCGTCGTACCCTCTGGCCTCGACCTCGAACTCCTCCTCGAGCACGTGCGAAGTCTCCAGGACCAGCCGGTACTTGTCCAGGTAGCCGTTCGAGCGAGTGGAGGGGATCAGCTCACAGAGCCGCTGGCCCAGCACCATCTCGCGACGGTGTCCCAGCAGCGTCTCCGCGCGCGCGTTGAGGTCCACGAACTCGAAATCCATCACCACCCCCATGCCGTCGCGTACCGCCCGAAGGACATAGAACGCGTCGAGGCTCCCGTCGGCGGCCGCGCGAAAGCGCGCTTCGCTCTCCCGCAGCTTGCGCTCCGAGTCCAGCCGCAACCGAAAGTCGTTGCGCACCATGAGAAAGGCGAGCGGGGCGAGCGCGAGGACCAGCAGGAGTCCCACGAACAGGATCCATTCAGCGCGGTCCGCCCCGCTACGCGCCGCGGCGGAGCGCTGCCGCAGCTGTCGCCCCTCCAAATCGCGCAGCTGCCCCAGCTGCGCAAGCGCCGATTCGCGCGCGGCCGAGCGGTACGGCGGCGCCGCCGGTTCAGCGGCCGAGCCGGCGCGCGCGCCGACGGTGTCATCGACGAGCGTCCGCCACTCTGCCATTCGCGCGCGCACTGTCGCGTCGAGGGGGCTCGCACCAGCGGTCAGGAGCGTGTCGAACTCCGCCAGCTGGTGCAAGGCGTCGATGTGGGCGAGGACCGCCTGCTCGATCTGCTGCAGTCGGGCGCGGGGCGCGGACAGGTCGCTCGCACGATCCTCACGCAGCAGCGCCTCGGCGTCCGACATCGCGGCGGCGATGCCGTCCAGCGTCGCCAGCACCGACTGCGAGTGCGTCACGGCGTCGGTGGTGCGCAGCAACTCTCGCGTGTTGCGATACGACACCACCGCGGTCGCCAGGAGAATCGCGACCGCAGCAGCAAATGCGAGGGTGAGTTTCTGGCCGAACGACAGGCGCATGCGACGTGAAGACTCTGGTCATGGCGGTAGAAACCGCCTAACCAGATACGCTTGAGGCCGGATCACGTCACCGAGCGGTCTTCGCGAGGCGCCGCCGCGTACGCGGTGGGTGCCGTCAGGCGGAGGTCCCGACGGCCCGTCCGGCTTCCCCCCTCCGGTGCCCTCCTGAGGCGATCGCCTCGCGGGCAATCCTCAGCGATCGAGGTCTCGGGGAGCCCCGGGCTCGGCGTGGCGAGAGAGGCGCTCCCCACCCGTCTCCTCTACCTCGAGCCGGGGAGCGATCTCCCCAACGACGACGCGTCGCGGACCGTCGCGCCGGAGCCGAACCGTCGCCGCGGGCTCCTTCGAAACGCGGCCAATCCCCGGACCCTCGACCTCTCGCTCGCTCCGGACGGTCATGTCGCCCCGGCTCGCTGACGGGCGTCCAACACGGTCGAACTCCATCACGACCACCTCGTGACCGGCCTTCGGCAGACCGCTCGCCGAGCGCGTCCGTCCTCCTGAGCGCACGCCCTCCGTCGTGTCGCCCTTCATCCCGGCCTCCAGTCCCGCCTCCAACCCCGCCCCAAGTCCGGCCCTCAGTCCCTTGGACAGCTGCGCCTTCTCGGCGAAGACGCTGCGCACGGCAGTCGTCCGCCGTGGTTCACGAAGCCGCACCTCGCGCCGCAACGCGGCGACGAGCAGGCCTCCAGTGCGCAGGATCATCGCCAAACCGGCGTAGGCCGCGATGTCTGCCACGTTGAGCGCCACGCCGTGTCGCTCGAGGTCGATCTGGATGAAGTCGACCACCCCGTATGGCGATGTGACGAGACTGGCGAGGTTACCAAGTGCGCCCCCGACGATGAGGCCGAGGGCCGTCGGCGCGCGCGGGTCCACGCGGGAGAGATCTCGCGTGACCGGGATCATGAAGGCGATGGCCGCGAGCGTCAGCGCGAGATTGAGCTGCCACGTGTACGCGCCCACCGTCCAGCCGAAGGCCCCTTGATCGTTGTGGATTACCGCGAAGTGCAGCCACGGGGCGAACCAGGTTGCTTCACTCGACAGCAGTTCCTTCGCGGCGGCCTTCGTGGCCAGATCGCCAGCGGTCACCAGCAGGGCGATGCGGGCGAGCGTCGTCAGCTGTCGGTTCTCACGCACGGATCACGACTCCTGTTCGACGGAGGTCCAGCGGGAGTCGAGCGTGCAGCGTAAGCCGCCGAGCCTCACCCAGGCTCGGGTAGCTCCATCGCCTCGTCCTTCGCACGCGCGTCTCTCGCCCTCGCTGTTCGGCAGATCGTGTGCCATGCGACACGACGTCATTGTGTCCCATATCACGCGATCACGCCCCGGTTCGGCGCCGGAGTCGTGGCGGCCGAACGACATGGCGTAGCGCACGTGTACGCTTTGGCCACGGCAATAGGAGCGCAAGAGGCAGGAGATGCCTCTCGCGCGCGACGCTATCGCAGGGAGTCGAGCTTGGCCTGCAGGCGTGGATTGTCCGGGATGGCCTTCATCAACGTCTCCAGTGTTGCCCGGGCCGAGTCTCGCAGGCCGGCGGCAGCCAGCGCATCGACCCGGAGCGTTCCGACGCCGAGCACCAGGCGGCGATTGTCGGCCGGTGGCGTGAACGCATCGAGGGCGACCAGGGCGGCGGCGGGATCCTGCCGGTCGCGGAGCGTCGACTCGATGGCGAGCATGATGACGGTGGTGTCGGTCGGATGCCGTCGGGCGATATCGGCGATGAGCGTCGCGGCGGCTTCGCCGCGACCGGCCTGTCGATCCAGCATGGCCTGGTGATACTGCCCGGCGAGCAGCAGGCGCCCCACATCGGCCGGATCGCCACTGCGGATCCCGACACCTCCCGCGTACGAATACACGAGTTCACCGCCCTCCTCACCTGTCTGGTACAGGACCACGAGGCCGAAGAGTCCGACGGCGGCCGAGGCGAGGCGGGTCGCGCGTTGCGGCGTGCCGGAGAGGGCGAGGGCCAGCAGTTCGAGCAGCGTGACGCCGATGAAGACGTTGCGGGTCCGTTCGCCGAGCTCCTCATGCGCCTGCACGACGCTGCGCGCCCCCGGAACTCGCTCGACAGGGCCGTGCGCGTCCGCCCCGGACTTCACCGCGGCCGCGGCGGCCAGGGTGCCGATCACGATGAGCACGGTCGCCGCCGGGCCGGTCCAGCGCAGCTTTCCCGAGAGCGCGACGAGCCGGAAAAGGACCCCCATGATAAGGAGACCAATCACGAAATGAACGACCTGCGGGTGCAGCTCGGCGATGTTCGGCATTCGCGTGTTCGAAAGGAGTGAGTGCACCAGGACCGGGAGTCGTGCTGGCCGCACGAACATGCTCGCCCGGAAGTCGACCGGGGGCAAGCCCGCGGGCAATGTCGCCCTGCTGCATGAACGCAGCATCAACGCACACGGCCCCCCGCCGAAGCGAGGGGCCGGAGCTGGGGCAAACCCCCTGACGGACGGGGAGGGATTCGAACCCTCGGTACGCTTTCACGTACACACACTTTCCAGGCGTGCGCCTTAAACCACTCGGCCACCCGTCCTCAACGTACGTCGCGGGTCAGTCCGCCGCGGCGCTCGCGTGCGAGCCACCAGACGTTGGACGCCACCCGAGCGACCCTATTGTGTTGAACCACCGCGGTGATGCTGCAAGCGACAACGCGCCGGAAAACGGCTCCGGCGCGTCTATCGACGAACTGCCGACGCACGCGTCAACGCGCGTCAACTCGCGCCACCATGCGGCGGCCAACTTCAACGGACAGGGTGGGATTCGAACCCACGGTACCGTTGCCGGTACACCGGTTTTCGAGACCGGCTCCTTCAACCACTCGGACACCTGTCCAGGACAGACACCAAGAATATCCCGGGACAAAACCGGAGTCAACGAGCGCGGTGTCGTTGGTGCCGGAGACTTTGCCGCCACCGCCGCGGTGGGGCGAGCCAGCTGCGACAGCGCGCGCGCTGCGAATCGGGGACATGTCCGGACGCCGCGAACCGCTCCTCAGCCTGTGTGGCCGTCCCCGGAGTCGTCCGCGCCGGGGCTCCGGCGAGCCGCGAAGAAGTCGCGCAGCACGGCACCACACGCCTCGCTGGCGACGCCGGCTCCCACCGCGGGGCGATGGTTGAGGCGCGGATGCCGCAACAGGTCCTCCAGGGAGCCGGCCATCCCGGCCTTCTCGTCCCAGGCGCCGAAGACCACGCGATCCACCCGCGCCAGCACGATCGCGCCGGCACACATGGCGCACGGCTCGAGCGTGACATAGAGCGTGCACCCGGCGAGCCGCCAGCGCCCCAGCGCCGACGCCGCCGCCCGCAGCGCCACGACCTCGGCGTGAGCGGTGGGGTCCTGGTCACGCAGGGTCCTGTTGGCGCCGCGGGCGATCACGACGCCGTCGTGCACGACAAGCGCCCCCACGGGCACCTCACCCGCGTCGGCCGCGGCCCGGGCCAGGGTGAGGGCCTCCTGCATGAACCCTTCGTCGACGGGCAGCGTCACGCGCGACTAGCCGACCTTGGAGAAGTGCAGCTCCCCGTCCGCGCCCACGTCGGCGCGAATGGCGTCGCCCTCTTCAAACGTCCCCTGCAGGATGCTGAGGGCCAACGGATTCTGGAGCAGCCGCTGCACGGCGCGCTTGAGCGGCCGCGCGCCGAACGCCGGCTCGTAGCCCTCGTCCGCCAGCTTGGCCGTCGCGGCATCGGACAGCTCGAGCGACAGCTTGCGGTCGGCCAGGAGCGCACGCAGGCGCTTCAGCTGCAACTGCACGATGCGCGCGATCTGTTCCCGGCCCAGCGGCTTGAAGACGATGATGTCGTCGACGCGGTTGAGGAACTCGGGCTTGAAGTGCTGGCGCAGCGCCGCCGTGACCTGCGTCTCGACCAATGCCCAATCGCTGTCGACGTGTTCGAGAATCAAGGCCGACCCCACGTTCGAGGTCATGATGATGACGACGTTGCGGAAGTCGACCGTGCGTCCCTGCGAGTCCGTGAGGCGTCCGTCGTCGAGGATCTGGAGGAAGACGTTGAACACGTCGGGATGGGCCTTCTCGATCTCGTCAAAGAGCACGACCTGGTACGGGCGCCGACGAACGGCCTCCGTCAGCTGCCCGCCCTCTTCATACCCGACGTACCCGGGGGGAGCGCCGATGAGCCGGGCCACCGCGTGCTTCTCCATGTACTCCGACATGTCGATCCGCACCATCGCGGTCTCGTCGTCGAAGAGGAACTCCGCCAGCGCACGCGCGGTCTCGGTCTTTCCAACCCCGGTGGGGCCGAGGAAGATGAACGACCCGATGGGGCGATTGGGATCCTGCAGCCCCGCGCGCGACCGGCGCACGGCGTTGGCCACCGCCACGACCGCCTCGCGCTGTCCAACCACTCGATTCGCCAATTCGTCCTCGAGCTTGGAGAGGCGCTCGCGCTCCCCTTCCATCATGCGGGTGACGGGGATGCCGGTCCAGCGCGAGACAACATCCGCGATGTCGTCGGCCGTGACTTCCTCCTTGAGGAATCGACGCCCGCCCTCGCTGCGCGACCCCAGCCCAGCCTCCACTTCCTTCAGCTGTCGCTCGAGCTGCGGGATCGTCCCGTATTGGATCTCAGCCGCTCGCCCGAGGTCGCCGCTGCGCGTCGCCTGCTCCGATGCCGTCTTGGCCGCGTCGATCTCCTCCTTGATCTTCCCGACGGCGCCGAGCGACTCCTTTTCCCGCTGCCACTGGGCCTTCATTCCTGCCGTGCGCTCCCGCTCGTCGGCCAATTCCCGTTCCAGCGTCTGTCGGCGCTCGACTGCCGCCGGGTCGGTCTCCTTCTGGAGCGCCTGCCGCTCGATTTCGTACTGCACGATGCGTCGCTCCACCTCGTCGATCTCCTGCGGCATGGAGTCGATCTCGATGCGCAGTCGCGAGGCGGCCTCGTCGACCAGGTCGATCGCCTTGTCGGGAAGGAAGCGGTCGCCGATGTAGCGATTCGAGAGCGTGGCCGCGGCCACGATGGCGCCGTCGGTGATGCGCACGCCGTGGTGCGCCTCGTAGCGCTCCTTGAGTCCGCGCAGGATCGCGATGGAGCTTTCCACCGAGGGCTCGCCCACGAAGACCGGCTGGAAGCGCCGTTCGAGCGCCGGGTCCTTCTCGACGTGCTTCCGGTACTCGTCGAGCGTCGTCGCACCGACGACCCGCAACTCACCACGCGCGAGCATCGGCTTGAGCATGTTGCCCGCGTCCATGGAGCCCTCGGCCTTGCCTGCGCCAACGATCGTGTGCATCTCGTCGATGAACACGATGAACAAGCCGTCCGAGTCGGCGATCTCCTTGAGCACCGCCTTCAGCCGCTCCTCGAACTCTCCCCGGTACTTGGCGCCGGCAATGAGGGCACCGATGTCGAGCGACACCAGTCGCTTGTTCTTGAGCCCCTCCGGCACGTCGCCGTTGACAATGCGCTGCGCCAATCCCTCGGCGATGGCGGTCTTCCCCACGCCCGGCTCGCCGATCAGCACCGGGTTGTTCTTGGTCCGACGCGACAACACCTGCATCACGCGGCGGATCTCCTCATCGCGTCCGATCACGGGGTCGAGCTTGCCCTTGCGGGCCTGCTCGGTCAGGTCCCGGGTAAAGCGCTGCAGCGCCTGGTACTTCTCCTCTGGCGTCTGGTCCGTGACCCGGTGCGAGCCGCGCACCGCCTGCAGCGCCGCCAGCACCTCGCTGCGATCGGCACCGGCGGTCGCGAGCAATCCCTTGCTCTCGGTCCCCTTCACGTCGGTCAGGGCGAGCAGCAGGTGTTCGGTGGAGACGAAGTCGTCGCCGAGCCCGCGCGCCTCCTCTTCGGCGCGATCGATGATCTGGTTCATCTCACGCGAGAGCGAGGGCTGGGCGCCGCTCTGCTTCGGATAGCGCGCCAGCTCCCGCTCCACCGCATCGCGCAGCGTCGGCAGGTTCACGCCGATCTTCTGGAGCACGGGAACGACGATACCGTCGTCCTGCGCCAGCAAGGCTTGGAGCAGGTGCAGATCGTAGACGAGCGGATTACCGGTGCGACGCGCGAGCGCGAGCGCCTCGTTGAGGGCCTCGGTGGATTTCACCGTCAAGCGATCGGGATTTATCATCGACGCGGGGGATCGGCGTGAAGTCGGTTAGCTGGAACGCAAGTGACACACGACCATGAAAGCAACAGCGGTGCCGGTACACGACGGCCGAATTGGCGCTCAGACGTCGCGGAATGCGCCCCGCGCGGCAGCGCCCATGCCCAGATGGCCGACGCGCCGCGTCCGGATAACACGAACGCCGCGCCCCCAAGGGAGGCGCGGCGTTCGCGACGTTCACGCTATTTCATGACGATCATCTTGCGGATGATCGCCTTGCCGTCGACTTCGAGGCGGTACATGTAGACCCCCGAAGCCACTTCACGGCCGTTATTGAGGTACTTGCCGTCCCAGTACGCCGTGTACTGTCCACACGTGAGTAACACCCCAGCCAGCGGTTGCCCTCCCGCGACGCTCGCCGAGCCTCCCTGGAGTACGGGTGTCGCGACGAGCTGTGCGAGCACATTGTAGATCTTCAGCGAGACCCGATACTGGCGCCCCAGATCACTGCAATTCGGCGCCCCACCAACCGAAAACGGTATTGTCGTCTCCGGGTTGAAGGGGTTGGGAAAGTTCTGCCCCAGACTCGACCCCGATACCGGATCACGACTCGATTGTTGTGTCGCCTGGGCTGCTGCCGAGCGAGTTACCACCGCGAGGAGAGCAAGCACCAGACCTCGGGCTGCCCACCGTAGCGTCATTTGAAATCTCCGAGCTGACAAAGAAGGGGTGCGAGCGCTAACTCCTGATAGCTGTTTACGTTTGGATCCTTTGCGCGAACATAGGAATCGCGCCTAACCCTGTCAATACGGCCGCTTCGCACTCACCGCCCCAGTACCCGCCCCTCCGGGCGACGTTCCGTGACCTGCTGGCGATCGCAGTACTCAAGAAACGGGATCAGGAACTTGCGCGACGTGCCCACGATCGCCCGCATCTGTGCCGGACCGTACACCGTACCTGGCGCCATCTCCCGCCGTAGCCGGGCCACCACCGCCTGGACGCTCTCGGCCCAGTAGTAGCGATCCGCCTCAACCTGGACGACGAGCCGCTCCCGTTCGAGGATACGCAGGAGGGGCGTCGGATCGTTGCCCTCCCGCTCGCTACGCAACTCGTGCACGGCCGGCGGCTCTGCTCCGGCCGTTCGCAGGCGCTCGACCAGCCAGTCTCGATGGCTTCGTGTGGCGTCGGTCATGATGGGCACCCTCCCCGTACGCCGGATGCCCCCGCCAGCCTGCTCCAGCGCTCCCGCGCGGATCAGTTGCGAGAGCGCCAGGTCGGCCAGCGCGTCGGGTACGGGAACCGCCGCACGAAGCGCCGCACGCGTCACCCAGCTTTCGAGCGGCTCGAGCGCGTGACAGCGATCCGTCGCCGCAGCAATGCGCTGGGCGACTGCGGTCACAACCGCCGCGCTGAACAGGAGTCCGTCCGCGTGCACGATGTCCGGATTCCCGGCCACCAGGCGCTCGCAGTCGGTCACGGGCAGCCCGAGCCGGACTGGAAGCGTGAGCGCGCCGAGCCCGGATTCCCCAGCCTCCTGCAGGAGGTAGCCGAGTCGGGCCGCCACGTCGAGCCCCGGGGGCCACGGGCGCGGTCGACGCTGCGGAGGAGAGGGATCGACGACGATTCCTCCCCCGATCGTGGTCGGCGGCGACGGAAGTCGGAGCACGAAGCGGTCGCCGGCACGCGCCACGAGCGGCGCGTCGAGCACGAGGCGTGCTCCCCGCATTTCTCCTGCGGTCAGCACCCCGCCGGCGGACACGACGCGGGCGCCGACCTCGGACGTGCCGAGATGCAGCCGGACCCACTCCCGTGGGCGGAGGGGACGGGCCAGATCATGGAGCAACGCCACGTCGGCGCGCAGCACTCGCGACGCCACCCACGGACCCTCTTCCACGAGCATGCACCCGCGCGAGACCGCATCGACCTCGATCGCCGCCAAGGCGATGGCCGCGCGTGTTCCGGGGGCAAGGGTCGCGCGCTGGGCCCCGTGCGTCTGCACGCCGCGCTGGCGCACGGGGGTGTCGAGCGGAAAGAGGCGCAGGGCGGTCTGCAATCCCACGGTTCCGCTCCACACGGTCCCCGTGACCACCGTACCCGTCCCCTTCACGCTGAAGGCGCGATCGATCGGCATGCGAAACAGGTCGTGCTCGGCGCGGGCGGGAATGGCACGAAGACGGTCGCCCAGCAAGGCGCGGAGCGGATCGATTCCCTCCCCCGTCACCGTCGACGTCTCGACGATTGGCGCGTCTCGCCACGGGGTCGCGCTCAGCAGTCCGGCAACGTCGTCGCGCACGAGTGCCACCCACTCCTCGTCCACGGCGTCGCGCTTGGTGAGGACGACGATCAGGTCGCCGACACCGAGCAGTGCGAGGATGGCGAGGTGCTCGCGCGTCTGCGGCATGACGCCTTCGTCGGCGGCGATGACGAGCAGGGCGAGGTCCACTCCGGTGGCGCCCGCGAGCATGGTGCGCACGAAGGCCTCGTGGCCCGGGACGTCGACGATGCCGACGGTGCCCACTCCGTCGAGCAGGAGCGGGGCGAACCCGAGCTCGATGGTGATCCCGCGCCGTTTTTCCTCGGGCAGCCGGTCGGTGTCGACGCCGGTGAGCGCCCGCACCAGTGCGGTCTTGCCGTGATCGATGTGGCCCGCGGTCCCGACGATCATCCGAGCGCCGCCCCGAGCGTCCCGAGTCCGCGCTCCCAGGTCTCGAACGCGCGCAGCGGTCGCCCGTCATTGAGGTGCTGCTCCAGGAACTCGCGCAGGAGGCGCAGGTGCGCACGACGCATGGCGGTCTCGATGACGGGCCAGTCGGTCCCGACGGTGCCGGTGGTCCACGCGCGCAGGGCGGCGCGTGCCTCGGGCGGAAGGGGGCGACCGCGCGGGAGCAGCGGGGCACAGGCACGGCAGGCGCAGCCGCCGGCTCCATGGCTGAACGTCGCCGTGTCTTCATCCGCCAGCAGCAACTCGCAGCGGCAGCAACGCGTGAGCACGGGAGCAAAGCCGAAGCCGGCCACCAGGTGCCATGCTGCAGCCAGCCCCACGTCGCGGGCCCGGTCTCCCGGCGCGGCAGCCACCGCATCGAGCGCCGCGATCAGCGTCGCGTACAGGTCGCCGGGTTCATCGCCGTCGGCAAATCGCAGCGCGAGCTCGGCCAGGGCCGACGCTGCGGCAAAGCGCTCGAGGTCCCGGGCAATGGGGTCCCGACTGCTGGTCAGGTCGAAGCCGTCGAGCTGCTGCAGCTCACGCCCGGGGCGCAGCTGGATCTGGGCAACACCGCTGGCGAAGAGGTCGAGCCCGAGTCCGAAGCGCCGGCTGGACGAACGCGCGCCACGCGCGAGCACCGACTGGAGGCCGGCGTCGCGGGTGGCGAGTCGAATGATGCGCGAGCTCTCGAGGTAGTCGAACGCGTGGAGGACCACCGCGTCGGTCATGACCAACGGCATGCTCCAAGATACTCGAGCGCCTATCGCGCCGTCCCTACCCGCATCCCCACCAGCAGCACGCGCCCCGGGGCATCGAAGTTGGCGACCTCCTGAAAGCGTGCGTCGAATGCATTCTCCAGGCGCAGCATCACGGTGGCGGCGCGCCAGAAGCCGTCGCCCGTGCCAACGGCATACTCCCCGCCGAGGTCGACGCGGGTGTACGCCCGGAGTTCGACCGGCACGGCAGGAAAGCCCGAGAAGTCGCGATCGTCGCGCACTCCGACGCGCGTCGCCGACAGGTCGAGCGTGGTGCGCGGCAGGCGCTGGACACGCGCCCCAGCGGCGATGGTCAGCGGCGCTCGACGCAGCAGGCGTGCGCCGCGCACGAAAGTCGCCCCCTCGCCGGACTGGAAGCCGGCGTCGTCCACGCGGGTGCGCAGTGCGGTCGAGTTGCCCCACAGCGAGACACCGCGCGCAGCCTCACCACGCACGCCGACCTCGAGGCCTCGGGCCGAGGCGGCCGCGACGTTGAAGTAGTTGGGCGCGGAGGGATCGACGTACGTGTACTGGACGAGGTCGCGGAACCGCTGGTCGAAGAACGTCGCCGTCAGCTGCACGCGGCCGTCGGCCACCTGCTGTTCCAGGCCGGCTTCCCATGCGTGCGCACGTTCCGGCGACAGGGCGGAATTGCCGACCGAGAACGCGGTCGAGAACGACTCGAGGAAGGTCGGAGCCTTGAACGACGTGCCCATCGCCCCGTGCACGCGGCCGCCGCGCCACAGGCGCGTGGCCGCCCCGACGCGTGCCGTGCGGAAGACTCCGTACACGTCGTTGTCATCGTACCGTCCACCGATCGAGTACGAGATGGGCCCGACATCACCCACCGACTGCAGGTACGCCGCCCGGGTAATGCGTGAGGCCGCAAACCGATTCGGCCCGGCGTCGTAATTCGAGGAGTCGGCGCTCAGCTGACGCTCGGTCCCGTACTCCAGGCCGAGGGAGACGGCGTGGTCGGCCACGGGGCGCAGGACCAGGCGGACATCGGCACCGCGGCGGCGAACGGTGCCCGACGACCGATAGGCGTAGAATCCCACCGTGTCGGCCGGGCCATCGGACGGATCGGAAGTGCGCCCGTGCAGCTCCAGCGCTGTCAGGGCCACGATCGCCTCCAGATGAGTCCCGAGTGGGCGCGACAACTCGGCCGACGATGCAAGGCGTCGCTCACCGCGGCGTGCGTTGTGGTCGACCACCGCCCCCGCTCCGTCGGTCGGATACTGGAACGCGTTGTCGCTGTGCCGCAGCGACACGACCGATCGCACGCCGCCGACGGTCGCATCGCCACGCAGCGAGGCCACGTCGTTGCGATAGGCGTTGTTGAAGGCCAGCATTCCATCGCCGGCGTGGTGGGCGAGGGCGAGCGTGAATCCTCCCTCGCCGGCGCGCGCCCCGACGCTCGCCTCGGCCACGCGGGTGTTGAAGGTCCCGGCGCGCACGGCGAGGCGCGTGTCGAGCGGCGACTCGGGGCGCCGGGTGAACACCTGGATGACGCCG
>Ga0138256_10002782_pt1 | contig 18655 bp, 12 predicted proteins | sample KNB2016incub_MG_FD_105486 | JGI IMG/M metagenome (GOLD analysis project Ga0138256, IMG submission 105486) | Active sludge microbial communities from wastewater in Klosterneuburg, Austria - KNB2014incub_MG | ecosystem: Engineered > WWTP > Activated sludge > Unclassified | place: Austria... | reverse complement strand
GGCGTAGGGTGTGGCCACAGGCTGGAAACACGTCGCGAAGCCATTTTTCAGACACGCACTAGCAAATGAAAACAAGCCCACAACTTCCAAAGATGTTGTGGGCTGTGGTAATTGCAAACCGGAAGAAACAAGTGACTCAGGACGTTTCACCATGAGTGAAGTAACTCTGAACTGCACCGTCCGATCTTGTCCTCAATCCAAAAACGCCACGTTCCGCATGGCTCGTGACTCGTTCTCGAACATACACTTTGGCGATTCGTTTCTTTCCGGCCTCCCGATTGCCTCAGACTTTCCTCTCGAACTCTTTCAAGAAAAGTGGACGAGACGCTTCGTGAATGAGTCCGATGATCGGCCAGCTGCTCCTCGGACGGCTTCAGGGTCTGCCTGGGATGGGATCGTGGATGGCAAGATTCCGTGGACGGCGTTGAAGAGTGCGGGGCGTGCCGCAGGTCGTTCAGGGATTCGGTGGAGGATGTTCCGGGATGGATGGCGATGAAATTGGATGAAGATGTGCGGCCTGGGTTTGAAATGGTGTGGGGGAAGCGCCAAGAACTCACCCATCTCAGGTCATCAAGCCGGACAACATGAAAGCTGCTGCCGTCAGTTGTCATTTTTTCTTCGGCGACTTGGGAGCATCGAATGTCTTGAGGACAAATCGACGATTGAGAGGCTGCGGAAATCTTGCTTCCGACTTCAGCAACTCCATCAGCTTCTACAAAGGGTCTTTTATTACGACCCAACTGACGCTTTCAGTATATGGATCGGTCGTAAGGGAGCCTTGGCCTATGCTAAGTCGCAATCACGCCATCGCTGGATGTAACAAGATCAAGTTCGTGATGCACCCTATCCTGCGTGATTTTGAAAAACACAAAATGCGCAAGTCGCTTCAGTTAAACAACTTACAAAAACAGAAACTACCTGTCTATTTCGCCCATCACGATATCGAGGGAACCGACGATGGCCGGGATGTCGGCGAGTGGTACGCCCTGGCAGATCTGGTCGGTCACAGAGACGTTGCAGAAGCAACTGCTCTTGGCGCGGACGCGGAGCGGATTTCCTTCGCCGTTTCCGACCACGTAAAATCCCATCTGGCCACGGGGGGCTTCGGTTTCCAGATACACTTCACCCTTCGGCAGTTTCGAATTCATTTTGAACACTTCACGAAAACTGCCAGTCGCCGCTTTGTATTTTGGAATGGCCTGTCGTACGAGGCGAATGGCCTGAATGACTTCGATCATCCGCACGTAGAAGCGACACCAGTTGTCGCCGACAAGGACTTCCCGAGGAGCGTCTTTGAACGGAGCCACGATCACGTCGAAATCGTAATCTTTGTACATCCGCGTGTAGATTGCCTCCCCATCGCGGCGCAGGTCGTAATCGATGCCACTGCCACGCAGGACGGGCCCTGAGCATCCATAGCTCACAGCCATTTCGGGGGTGAGGACACCCAGACCGGCCGTGCGCTTGATAAAGATCGCATTGCGCGTCAGCAGCGTGTGGTATTCCGTGATGCGAGGTTCCAGCCACTGCAGGAACATTTCGATGGCATCAAGATACGGAAGTCGCTCACCCCGCTTGCGACCTGTTAAAGCGGCCATACCCTCAGGAATCTCGATCTCGTCGGGCAGGTCATGCGTCGCTCCGCCAATGGTCAGATAACTGTAGGTCAGTCGCGCTCCGCAGACTTCTTCAAACAGGTCCAGAATAATTTCGCGTTCACGGAAGGCGTACAGAAAGGGGCTGAACGTGCCAAGGTCCAGACCGTAAGTGCCCATACCAACAAGGTGACTGGCAATTCGCCCAAGCTCCGCGATCAGGACTCGCAGATGCACGGCTTTCTCCGGCACTTCCATCCCAAGCAGCTTCTCAACCGCAAGGGAGAAGCCCAGGTTCATGTTCATGCCGGCGAGGTAATCCATCCGGTCGGTATATGGGATGTATTGTGACGGCGAAAGATTCTCGCCGATTTTTTCGGCGCTGCGATGCAGATAGCCGATGTGCGGCGTACATTCATGGACGATCTCGCCGTCGGTTCGCAGCAGCAGCCGCAGAACACCGTGCGTGCTGGGATGCTGCGGGCCCATGTTGACCAGCATCTCATCCGTCTGGACGTCGAACTCAACGACGCGCGGATCTTCAACTTGCATACTCATGAACGCACTGCTCCAGGTCGGACCTTGCCGCCCATTCCATTCCGATAAAAACTAACGTCCCCGAACGCCGTGATACTCAAGTGGAAATTCATAGTCCTTCCGCAAGGCATGACCGACCCAGTCTTCCGGGCACAAAATGCGGCGGAGAATGGGATGGCCTTCGAAGTGAATTCCCATCAGGTCAAAGGCTTCCCGTTCGTGCCAGTTGGCAATTCCCCAAATCGAACTCACAGAAGGCACAATCGGCAGATCTCCAGGGATATCATTTTCCCAGCGAGGAACAACAACCTTCAATTTCACAGAATGCCGGAGCGTGAGGCTGGTCAGCTGATAAACGACCTCAATATGGGGTTCATGTCCGAATTTGGCCACCTTTTTGGGATCCGGTTCCAGATAGTCCACGCCGCACAGGTCGTTGAGATACTTGAACTGCAATCGTTCGTCATCTCGCAGAAATTTCGCGACTTCAACAATGTGTGATCCAGTGACCTGAATCCACGGGTCGATGGCCGGATGCGTCGCTGTGCCAACAACGGACTCGCCGAATTTCTCCAGCAAAACGGAATGGATGGCCTGAATGTCCATGAAGATCGTTCCAGTGTTTCTGAACGGATACGGAAGCGGTGATGCGGATCAACTTCGCAGGGCAGGCACCGTCTGGTCTGCCGCCTGAGCCGATTTCTTGACCAGCGCGCGAATCCAGTCGAGATCCCCGCGTTTCCACACATACGCGAATCCAACCAGCAATACGCCAAAGAAGACCAGAATGTCCGCCAACCCAACCCAGCCGAGCTGCAGCGCAGTGGCTGAATCAATGACCTGTGAAGGACTGATTGTCGTCGGGTCGATGCTGAGCAAACGCGCGCTTAGTTCAGTACGGGCCGAATCGGACAGATGCGTATCGGCCAACTGCACGGTGCTGCCATAGATGGACGCCCACGGAAAAAAGAATGCGACTTCGACGTCGAAAATAATGAACAACAGGGCGACAACGTAAAACCGCAGATCGAACTGAATGTAGCTGGAACCAATCGCGGGTTCGCCGCATTCATAGATTGCATCTTTTTCCGGCGTGGGCAACTTCGGTCGCAGTAACTTGCCAATCACCAGCGGTGCCATCAGAAACCCAATGGCAACGACAGCAAAGATCAAGAAATGCCCGACAAGATCCGTCATTGATTCCCACCCTCAAACGAAACACCCACTCTGGCAGCCTGCCGCACTACGCATCTTGCTGCAAATGATTCTCTGACGAAAATCCACCGGCACCAAGTTCGTGGTACAGCGAAACGCGAGCACTTTTTCCGCAATCTCCGGAGTGCCAATAAAGTACTTCCGGCTCCCCGCTTTTCCAGCACAGGGAAACTCGCTCCCCACCGACATCACCAGGAAAATCGACTGTCCCAGAAGATCCGTCCGTCAGGAGTCCACCAACCTGATGCAACTCCTGCGCGAATACCTCCAGCCGCTCTTCGTCCTGTGCCAGCTCCGCCTCCATCTGCAGGACTTCCTGCTCGTAGATGGAATCCGAACGTCCAGATGCGGGATATCGTTCACGCAGCGAACTCAACCGTTGCTTTCGCACGGTAATATCGCGATGAAGATCGACGATGTCCCGCACGATCGTGCGTACCAGGGGTAATCGCTGATTGACTTCTTCGACAGTCAGAATCGTCTCTTCAGCGACCATGGTATCCGTCTCACTTGAAAAGCATCAAACCGATTTCAGACGCCCGAACCACCACTGGCTGCCCTGCCAGTCGCTCACACATCAACAGTCTCACGAACCTACTGCTCTGTGCCAGCAAATTCAAACGGACTTGGCTCACCCTTGACCCAAACGGGCTGATGAAGCACTTTGGATTCTGACACAACCGTTGGATTCAGTGACGCCTTGCCCCAGGCAATTTCCAGAGGCAATTTCGCGTAATCGACAATACACCCATCTCGACTGTAACAACTCAAGTCGTGAACGGATCCCATGAAAATGCAATCGACCGGACAAGGCTCAACGCACAGCGCGCAAAACATACACTTCGTATAGTCGATGGTGTATCCGTTGATCCGAAAACCTTTGCCGACAGGACTTTTTTCCTTGTCGATGTAGATACAGTCAACCGGGCACGCTACAGCGCATTTGTCACAGCCAATGCAGATCGTCAAATCAAAGCGGTGAAATCCTCGGTAGCGAGGCTTCACCTTGAGCGGCACTTCCGGATATTCATAGACTTCTGTAAACGTTCGGCGGTTGTACGTCTTGAGCATCGTCAACATCGTGACGTACATACCCTGCAGAACGGTTGTCACCGACATCCAGACATTTCGAAACCATGTCAACATGTGAATCGACCCTCGGTCGTGCGGCTCTTACTGAAGCTCTTCGCCCCTCGCAGCAAAGTGCATCGAGGGCAGCGTCCAAAGGATTATAGGCCCGACCCCTGACGACGCAACCAGTGGTGTCTTCATCCTGGCATTGGGAAGCCGGAATTTGTTCATTTTCTGTCTCGAAACCACTGCAGAACTCATAGTTGATCGGTTCCCAGAGTTCCCTGCAGTTGACTCAAATACTCTGCAGAAAGCACTTCCGTCAGCCGCTGGTGGGCCGACTGCAGTCTCCCGGAAATATCCATACTGATTTTTTCTTCAGGGAACTCATTGCTGTTGAAGAATGTCTCCAGCGACTGCACATGTCGCTGCCAAAGTTGCTGTTCCCGGAGTTGCCGACGGCGAAGACGCTCTAGATACCAGTCAGACGCCAGGAGATTCTTTTTGGTAAACAGGCTGCGAATTTCCGGATCTCGAATTGTCTTATCCTCGAACGCGCCATGCACCATAATATGCAGCAGAGCCCTGAGAGGCGGGCAGGCGATGTCTATCGATCCGTCTTCAAAGTACATTTTGGCAATCCGTTGCTGAGCTTCCGCGATATACAGAATGCCGTCCGCGAAGGCTGCGGGATTCTGTGTCTCGGGCTTCAGAATTTCCTGGTCAAAGACCTTGTTCGGATTGTCAAACACCCGTCCGGCAAATCGACGAATGAATCGCGACGTGATCCGCCACCCAAGACGACTGGCCGGAATCTGCTGGCCGTTGAATTCGTAGTCCTCCATTTTTTCCAGCAGCTCTTCACCGATCAGAAACCCCGGAGACCGCTCTTCCGGACTCAATCGACACCAAATTTCCGGAATCAGCAGACTGATATCGTGATCCACGCGGACGCGACTGCCAATGAACCCGGCTGGTGTCGAAAACCCCGCCAGGCCAGTCAGCAGATAACTCACCAGCGCGTTATTCAGGTCAGTGATCGGCCGCAGGCAGTTAAACGGCCCCTTTGTCAACGCGCCTTCACTGCCCGCACCCGTGGTGGATGGGCTCTTTCCCGTCAGCGCGCTGATGAAATCCATGAACAGTTCCGGCAACTCCTGATAGTGAATCGGGTTGTACACCGACAGCGCGCGAATGCCTCGGGAAGGTTCCGGCGGATTGTTGCGGCGACCGATCAATACGGCCTGCACGGGAGTATGCACGGGCTGATCCACAGGAACGGCTCGCGACAGACGAATGCCCATCTCCGCGATATGACGATTCACCGGATCTGTCAGGATAGGGGTCGGCTGCAGATACCGTGGATTGCGACTGGGCACGCCATTGACCATGCGCGGCGTATTCGAACAAACGAGATAGCTGTCGTCCTCCTCAAGCATGTCATGCAGCAGGCGCTGCATCGGCTGAGTGAACTGGCTCAAGTCTACCGGGCGGTCACAGATCTCTTTGACCTGCTGCCTCGACAGCGGTTCAAAGTTCACGATAAAATTGTCCGTCCGTGCAAGATCCGATTCCGTCTGTTTGTCCAGACCACGATGAACGGCATCGTCGGGCCGCTGAAACAGTCGGTACTCACAGTTGCGGACAAATTTGTAACTGCTTTCCTCCGTCAACACATTACCCAGGTAATTCAGAGCCCGTCGAGGCACGACGACCGAGGCTGTGATGTCATCTTCCGTCTGGACCTTCTGAGCCGGCGAGAAGTCCTGACGCAATTTGTACGTCCGCCACGTGCTTTCCCCGAACAACCCGACGCGAAGATACGTACCAACGAGTTTTCGATCGCCGAACTTGAGTTCGTGGCCAGGACGACCGTTGACAATGTCCACTGAAAATTGTTTTCGCCAGTCGTCCGGATTACCCGAGTTCATCCGCTTGATGATGAACACAATCGCATAGATATGATCGGGAATTTCTTCAAGCCAGGCGTTGTAGTCCTCTGTATAGTCCACCGATGGTGTCAGAAGTTTAATGACGCTGCCCAGTGATCGAGTCTTGTCAAGCAGCTTACGTGTCGGCTTCCGGGCATAGTCCGGCTGAAAGCTGCCGGTTGGGCTCCAGCGATCCGAATAGTCGCGATCAAAAATCTCCTGCACCAGATCCAGGTCTTTCTCAACGTCCGCGACAAAGATCGGACCGTGCAGCAAATAGTCCGCGATCGACTTGCTGATTTCACTTTTTCCCCCACCACTGACGGTGCAGGGCTTGTGGCAGAACGTCCCCTCGAACAGCGTTCCGATGAGTCGCCATGAAGGTGCCGCAGGATGCTTTTCCAGTCGCACCTTGTAGCCGGACGGTATGATGTAAAAATAACCCGGACGCAGCGGGATATCATGGCTGACACTGTTGACGTGCCAGGAGATACGCTGGTCACTCACCGTAAATCGCGCGTTCTCCGACACATAAATCACGTTGGGGTGCGTCGCATCAATCGCATAGCCTTCGGGCTGCACATGCATCAGCGACGAATAATCCCGTGCCACATCCGCAAACGTCCGATTGTTGTAATGCCTGCTGTTGGCGGAGAATTCGTCCCCCAAATGGAAACTGGCGAATGCCATCGCGCCACCAGCGTGTTCTTCCTCCACCTGTCCCGCAAGGTTGGCGGCGTAGCTCAGCTGAGTTTTGACTTCCTTCTTGCAGTAGCCGTAATAGTTGTCGGCAATGAGCGTGACGATGACCCCTTCTTCGTCTCGGCAGGTGAGCTTGAACGGGACACCGTCGTTATATCTTTCGTCCTCCGACTTCCAGCACATCCCATCTTCGCGCTGGCGTGGGGTGGCGTCATCGAAATTCGGGAGTCCGGCATCCTTCTTTGTGACTTCAACAAGATGCGGGGCCAGAATTACACAGCCGGTATGGCCGCTCCAGTGTGCCACATCCAGCGCGGCGTCATGGCGCGGAAGAAACGGATCACCCGCATTGCCGAAGATCGATTCCACAAAATCAAGATTGCTGACGAGCGCACCCGGAACAAACAATCGGATTTCCATGGACTGCTGAGCACAATACCCACGAACCTCGGGGCAAAGGATCGGGCGGATGAGTAACGAGACAAATGCACTGGCCGGGTTCGCTTCATTGTGCGTGAACGGCAGGCGCAGCAGGCTCTCGGGAGGATTCATGGCATGTTTAAACAGCGCGGCGAAGGTCGCTTTGGGGACAGCCTTCTTGTCTCGCGGAATTGGCAATCCGCCTTCGGTGATGTGAAAGGTTCCTTCTGTCGTGCGGCGGTCATTCGCCGGATTGTGCAGCACTCCGTTGCGAACGCGATACGATGCACCAAATTCATTCTGATATTCGTCACCGTCATGCGGCAGTGACAATTCACGGGCAATTCCGTGTCGGTCGAGAATGACGGTCAGGTCCGGAAGCCGCAGCGCGCTGCAGCCCTTCACGCGATCAAAGTATCGCCGCAGAAAGGCCTCGATGCGGGCGTCTGCGGGACAGTGGATTGAATCCAGTCTCTTGAGTCGATGGTGATACGTGCTGAGCAGACGCGGCGCGCCAAGGCGGTCGTGATCCTCAAAAATCTTTGGGACCGGCAGCCCGTTCGCCAGGAGCTTCAGGACAATGTAATGCGTGATGCTGTCCCTGGACTTCGCCTGCTGCTCACTCGTCTGATGGGAAACAAACCCGATTGAATCTTCCAACTCGCGCACTGACATCGCCTACAACCCCGCTGACATGACAAACTGACGACCGAACTTTGGTTTGCTGTTCCAAACCACCGCAGATTGCAACAGATGTAGATCTGCACTGCGAATCCATCGAGCTCAAACCCGAGTTTTCTCAGACTTGTGAGAGCCCCGCGAGGACCATAGTCGTCGTTCGCTCCGCAAACGAAGCGTCCCGCGCATCTCTACTTGCGATTCGTTCGCACAGCAAACGAATCTATCTCCTTTTTCGTCCCGACCCCTTTCCCCCGCGCCTTCCTTTGGAAGCGAATCCCGGCGTGGACGAACCTTCATCATCAGGCACGGGTTCTCCGATTTTCTTCTTCATTTCGTGGACCCGGTCCCGCAACTGAGCTGCGCGTTCGAAATCCAGCTGCTCTGCCGCCGCCAGCATTTCGCTTTCCAGTTCGCGAATGAACTCCAGCGTCACAAACTGCGATTCCCCCGTGATGCCGACCGCCTCCCGTTCCACCCGCCGTGCCTGAATCTCTTCTTCAATCCCCTTACGAATGGCCTTGCGAATCGTCTCCGGCGTGATTCCATTGGCCTCGTTGTACTCAGTCTGCAGCTTGCGACGCCGATTCGTTTCATCGATCGCCTTTTGCATACTGTCGGTCACTTTGTCCGCGTACAGGATGACTTTGGAGTTGACGTTTCGAGCAGAACGGCCAATCGTCTGAATCAGACTGGTCTCACTCCGCAAAAAACCTTCCTTGTCGGCATCCAGAATCGCGACAAGTGACACTTCCGGCAAGTCGAGTCCCTCGCGAAGCAAATTGACACCAATCACCGCGTCAAATTTTCCTTCTCGCAGTTCACGCAGCACTTCGACTCGTTCGACGGCATTCAATTCCGAATGCAGCCATTCGCAGCGAACCGATTCTTCCTTCATGTAGTTTGTCAATTCTTCGGCCATACGCTTTGTCAGCGTCGTGACCAGCACGCGTTCATTGACCGCCGCACGCTCCCGAATCTGCTCGATCAAATGCTGCACCTGACCGCGGGCTGGGATGACAAAAATTTCCGGATCCACCAGCCCCGTGGGGCGAATGACCTGTTCGACAACTTCGCCACCTGTTTGATCGAGTTCCCAGTTCCCCGGCGTCGCTGACACGAACACGCGGTACGACGGTTTGGCATTCCACTCATCGAACTTAAGAGGCCGATTGTCCTTTGCCATGGGCAGTCGGAAGCCGTGATCGACCAGTGTTGTTTTCCTCGCATTGTCGCCCGCATGCATCGCCCGAATCTGAGGCAGCGTGGCGTGCGATTCGTCAACAAAGATCAAAAAGTCTTCCGGAAAGAAGTCGTACAACGTGTACGGAGCCTCGCCCGGCTTTCGCCCGGCAAGGGCTCGACTGTAGTTTTCGATCCCCGGACAGAAGCCGGTTTCCTTCATCAATTCCAGATCGTGCCGAGTCCGTGCTGCCAGGCGTTGTGCTTCGATCAATTTGCCTTCTTTCCGAAACTTTTCCAGCGTGGCATCCAGCTCTTCACGGATTTCATCTAATGCGGCATCAATGCGACTCTGAGGCAACACGAAATGCTTTGCCGGATAAATATAGATCTCTTTGAGGGATTGCGATTCGCGGCCAGACACCGGATCGATCATGCTGAGTTTTTCAATCTCGTCGCCCCAGAGTTCGATGCGGTAAGCGAACTCTTCGTACGCTGGCCAGCATTCGATCACATCACCCCGCACCCGGAACTTCGCGCGTGCCGGGTCGAAGTCGTTGCGGTCATACTGAATATCAATCAGTCGCATGAGGAGATTGTCGCGATCAATCTGCTGCCCAACATGCAGCGGGATCATCATGTTCAGATAATCTTTGGGCGAGCCGAGTCCATAAATACAGCTCACGCTCGCCACCACGATCACATCGTTGCGACTCACCAGAACACTGGTTGCGAGCAGCCGCAAACGATCGATTTCTTCATTAATCGATGCGTCCTTTTCGATGTAGATGTCGCGCTGCGGGATGTAGGCTTCCGGCTGATAGTAGTCGTAGTAGCTGACAAAATAGGTCACGGCGTTGTTGGGGAAGAATTCCCGAAATTCGCCATACAGTTGAGCGGCCAGCGTCTTGTTGTGCGACAGTACCAGCGTTGGTTTCTGAACCTGCTGAATGACGTTGGCCATCGTGAACGTCTTGCCGGAACCGGTGACACCGAGCAGCACCTGAGTCCGCTTGTCGTCTTTCATGCCTTTGATCAACGACTCGATGGCCTTCGGCTGATCACCCGCCGGCGCAAACTCGCTGACGAGTTCAAATTTTTGATTCTTGTTGGCCATATTTGACGCTGTATTGTTCGCTGAAATTGGTCCCTCACCCCACGCTGAAACGTTTCCCTTTTCGTAAGTCAACCACGAGCGAAGAAGGCTACGGTGAGGGGCAACGCCGTTAAGGATTTTTCGACGAGGAAAAAGGCCGTTTTTCGTAGCCGAAGTCGTGAGACTTCGGAAGCGTTTCATGGCAAATGTCCGAATTCTCACGAATCCGGCTACAAAAATCCTTAACGGCGTTGGGTGAGGGGGAATTGCGTGACTTTAGTTCCTGGCTCGACTGCGTTCCAGACTTGATCAGCCCGTTTTTGTCCTCTTCCTTTTGTCACCTCGGAAATTTCCTCATGGTGCCCCGCACAACGAATGAAAGCAACGCCTCTTTATCGGCGCTTTAATACGGGTTCAAGCCACAGAGCCCAGTCTCCTCCCGGTCCGTCTTCCGTTGGGTCCGTGAGAAGTTCTGCGTGCTGGACGCCTTTGAGTTCCACTTCGAAATCAATTGTCTTGTCAGAGTAGACCACCGGCGATTTCCACAGCGACCTTCCGTCGCCTTTGATTTCGAACTGCACGGCTCCATTGTGGCCCGATGCCAGGCCGACTTTGCCGCTCAACGTTTTCCACTTTCCACCCAGTTCATACAAATGGCTGGCAGGAGCATGCGCATAGATACCGGTTTCGAAAATCTGCCCGCCGGAATCCAGCAGCATGGCATCCTCCGGCACTCGATTAAATATCGGTTCACCCCAGCCAACATTGGCGGTTGTCGGTTTGAAGTGAGTCAGACTGATAACTGTTGAATTGCCGTCGTATTCCGCCGGTGTCTGTTGGGCTATCGTCGGATGCAAAAGCGAACGAGCAATGGCTGCAGCTTTTGCAGATTTGATTTCAGTGGCAAGTTGCGTCGCCTTTTCGTTGTCTTTGCTGCTGAATGCCGCAACGAACTTCGTGAGTTCCTGACGCATCTCAACGGCAGACATATCGAGTGTGCCATCTTGAGAGACTCCGTACGAATACCGGAATGTCGTATGTGATGTTTGACCAGCGGCCGAACCGTTTGCGTGCAGCGGAAACAATCGCAATTCACCTTGTTTACCTCGCGTCAGTGCATCGGACTTCAACGTAAATCGGCCATTCGCATCCGGAACGGCGGATGCCGTCGTAGCATCGTCGTCACTGCCGCCGTCGGGATCGAAATAGGCGACGACCGCATAGATCGGTGGCGAACCACTTACGACGCCTGTCACCTTGATGGCCTTCCCGTCCGCCGTGATGGTCAATTGATCGATGCCTGCCGTCGCATTTTCGTTCAAGCCTTTTACAGATCTGGAAAACTGCGGATGAGAGGCAAGACGAAGTGCGTCAGCTAGCGTCAGAATGCTGCCACGTCCCTCGCTGCGGATTTCATCGCCGTAAACTTGAAATCCAGATCCCATCAATGTCTTTCCGCGAACAGCCTCGTCTGGTCTCGCTTCGCAATGTGGCAGGCCAAGAGCATGGCCAAGTTCGTGTGCTATCCCGCCGAAGAAAATCGAATTGTGTTTGCCAAGCGAAATTCGACCATATTGCGCGTCGCGGATCATCGGTTTCTTAAGCCTCATATTGGTTGTATCAAGTTCCGGTGAATCGAGCTGCCATGCGGTGCCGTTGCGAAACGATCCACTTGCGTAATAAGGCGACTTGTGCGAGAACGTCAGCGCCTTCGCATCCCATGTGGCAAGGTTACACATGATCATAATTGTCTCGCGATCCGCATCAACGCCAGCGGCCAGCAGAACCGGCAGGCATTCTTTGCGAATTTCATTTCCTGATGTCCCGGAATAGTGATCGGTGTTATGAAGCCCTCGAACCTCGTGAAGAATCAACTGCTGTTTGTCATCGAGTTGCAGCCCGATTGTGCGATTGCCGAATCCCAGTCGTTGCATCTCCCCGGCATAGAAGTCCTGAATGTTCCGCATGATGCGGGTCAGCCTTGCCGGATACCTGGCAGGGAGTTCACGGTCGGCCGGAGTCCAGCAGACGATATGAAGATGCCGTTCGCCCGGTTCCGGTTGTTCTGCATGCCACGCATCAAGAATGCGACACGCCGCAGCGGCTTGTTCGCGTTCATCTGCCAGCCCACCCGCATGTGCCGGATGCGATGTGTTCAGCAGCAATAAGACAGACAGGGCATATTTCATAACCAATGATCCATTTCAATTCGGCAAACGTGAACTGACGTGTCTTATCACCGTTCGGCCTGATGCTGCAAGCAAGGAACCTTCACCCATCCGGAAATGGAGCCTGCGATACACGTTGTCCTGCCAAAGCCAGCCAACGGCTTCGAATCGCATTCATGAATTCGGTGAGGTTTCAGGTGCATGGCGCGTGTCCATTGCAGGTCAAGTTGAGAATCTCTTTTTTGCTGCGACTGCGATTCGACAGGATGTCCCCACGCGCGAATCGCCGACTGGGTGACCAGGCATGGGGGCCGCACAGAGATCTCGAAACTCTGTACCGCCTGCGCCGAGCACCGAAAGACTCTCAAAGGCGCAACAAGCTAGCTGGTATTGACTTAGAGGAAATCATCGTCCCCCGGCCCCGGCGTCCATGACAAACTGAGGTTGGAAATCCCAGTCACGGTCATTTGCCCGATGCAACACGGACTCTGATGAACGTCAGGACGGGCCTGGAAACCCGTCCTACCTTCGATTTTGCTGACTCTACCGGATTCTCTGTGCTGTGTTTTTGAACCGCGAATAGACGCGAATGAACGCGAATTTTGAGTATTGCATTCGCGTCCATTCGCGTTTATTCGTGGTTCTCGTTCTGAACACGGGCAACACATAGAATCCTGTAGAGTCAGCGATTTTGAAGGCAGAGGACTTCCGGATTGGGGAAAACTCGACGGAAACCAAGGTTCTGAAGATCCGGGAATACACGTTCGCGTTCCGTTCGGGTATCCTTCCGGGCTTCGTTTTTGACCCGATCGCACGGCGTCTAATCTCTTCATGCAGCGAATGGGCTGGCTTTGGGGACATGCACCACGGTCCCTTCGTGGCTGAATTCTATGGAAAACCGTCGGCTCTTCACGTTCCTGATGACCTCGTTGTTGTTCCTGATACTCTGGAACACGGTCATCGGCCCCAAGTTCTTTCCGCCCGCAAAAAAGAAGGCGAAGCCTGTCGAGGCAAAGATCTTGGACCCGCCAGTCGCCGATCCGCAGCAGGCTCTCGCAGCAGAGGCTACGGATCCCGCCGATCCGAACGCGCCAGCCCCGGCTGTTGCCACCGCTGTTCTGACAATTCCCGACCATCCGAGCCAGACATTGACCCTTGGATCAGTGGATCCTGCCAGCGGGTATGCTTTGGAGGTCGAATTGAATTCGGCCGGAGCCGCCATCGAAAGTGTCTCGCTGACTTCCCCGCAGTTTCGTGATCTGAAAAACAAAGCGGTCCAGGCTCGCATCGTAAGTGTCGATCAGTCGCCGGGTGAACTAAATCCCCATCGAACGTTTTCAACGGCTTTTGGTGTAATCGACAAGCAACTGGAGAAAGTCGGCCAGACGCTGGAAACAGCCGATTGGAAACTGGCAGGCACAATTGAAAACGAAGAAGGCGGCTCGGCGACATTTGAATACGAGTCTCCCGACAAAGCGCTGTTGATCCGCAAGACTTACACGCTGCCACGGCTCAAACTCACCGGCAAGGAACTTGCAACTGCCTGGCGCGAAAACGCTTCGTTTTACACGTTGCAGGTCGCGATCGAGATGATCAACCAGTCTGACAAATCGCAGACGGTTGAATACGAAATGCAGGGCCCTGTCGGTGTGCTGCTCGAGAACGAGGAGCATACGTCCAAGTACCGTGACATCGACATCGAGTTCATGGACGGCACAAAGGGCGTCACGACGGCTGCGGGCACGGTCAAGAAGTATGTGGATCAAATCAAAACCGAGGCCGATAATGATCTGTCGCCGAAGCAGGTGCTGGACAGCTTGCGGGAAGATCGCGAATGGACGTCCGTCTTTCGCTATGTGGGAGTGGACGTTCAATTCTTCGCCGCCTTGATCGCTCCGATAGACGACCGTCCGGAAGAGGCCCAGACAGATTCCACAACAAAGTGGATCGAGCGCACGTTTCCGGTCCTGATCAGGGAGAACATGGAGGATGCCCGGAAGTCGGATATCAGTGTGCGCATGGCGTCCAATTCGATCCTGTTGAAGCCAAAGGGTGACGGGGACAGCGTCAAGCATAAGTACGCATTCTTCGTTGGTCCGAAGCGGCGAGAACTACTGGACCCGCCACCGATGGCAGCTGGACAGGTGCTGAATTACGGCTGGTTTGGCCCTGTTGCACGTGTCATGCATTTCCTGCTGGACACCTTCTACATGGCGGGAATGCCGTACTTCCTGGCGATTATTTCGCTGACGGTTTTGGTTCGCGGACTGATGTTCCCGATTTCACGCAAGCAGGCGATCAGCGCGGCGCGGATGAAAGAGTTGCAGCCGAAACTCGCTGAACTGAAAGAAAAATATGCCGACGACCGGGAAAAATTTGCAAAAGCTCAAATGGAACTCTGGCGTAAACACAAAATCAATCCGATCGGTGGCTGCCTGCCTTTGTTTCTGCAGATGCCCATTTTTATCGGCCTGTACACCGCGTTGAATTCCGCAGTGGATCTTCGCGGGCAGACACTGCTCTGGATTAACAATCTCGCCGCGCCAGATGCCTTGTTTCGGCTGCCAGTCCCGCTGCCGTATCTTGGATCGGACTTCAGCATCCTGCCGCTGTTTACAGTGGGATTGTTTCTGACGCAGCAGAAAATGTTTATGCCGCCGGCGACCGATGATCAGCAGGCCGCGCAATACAAAATGATGAATATGATGACACTCTTCATGGGTGCCTTGTTCTGGCACCAGGCATCCGGTCTGTGCATCTATTTCATCGCGTCCAGTGTGTGGAGTATCGCGGAGCGAAAGCTGCTCGGGACCGGCAAGCTGAGTCCGCCATCCGGCGCTTCCGTTGAAGTTGTGGAACCTGACAGCAGCCCAAAACCAGGAGCAAAATCAAAGCCCGCCTCAACACCTGCAAAGAAAGACAGTGACAAAGCTCCCGGCTTCCTGCAGAAGTTGCTTGATGCCGCCCAAAACGCCCGCGATCAGGCGGAGCAACAGCGGGAGAAGGACACTCGCAAAGGGAAGAAACGATAGCTGCCCGAGGTAAGCATCCATGCATAAACACCCATGCGTAAGTCTTGAGGCATAACTTGGCGAGCGGTGGGTGTCAGCCCACCGAGTTGCCAGCATTTGACTCGGAGGGCTTACGCCGCTCCGCTCGCCAGGTTTGCGGCGAGCGGGGGACGTCAGTCCCCTGATTGTGAATCGTGCGATTATGCCATTTAACTTATGCACGGGTACTTACGTCAGACTCAGGGCATTGAACAACTGTCGGATCTCGTCGTCGAACTGGTCCGGGCTGAGCGTGGTCTGAGCGATCTCTTCTCGCAGGATTCTGCGGTATCGTTTGCGAAGTCGGTGCAGTCCGACGCGGACACTTTCCGGGCTCATGTGAAGTAGTGCAGCGACTTCCTGAAGTGACGACTCCGTTTCCGCCCCGGACAAGTGCCCGGCCACCGAGTCAAAGAACTGTCGTTTGTCCGGAGCGTCATGCTCACCACGAAGGCGGTCCATCGTGCGACTCAGCACTGCCAGCGCCCACTGGCGTTCGAAGAGTGATTCGGCAGACGGTTCGCGCGCCAGATCGTTGGACAGGATGCGTTCGGCCTGCTCAAAGTTGAGCGATTGAATCACGTTCTGGCCACCGCGAATCTGAGCCCGCTCGCGATCCCGTTCGTTGCTGACAAAATGTCGAGCGGCAGCCAGCAGGAACGACCGTAATCGTCCTCGCGACGGATCGACCTGATCGAAGGCCTCGCGGCTCAGCAGGCTTGCGAAAAATCCCTGAGTCCAGTCCTGCGCCGTGTGAACATTCGCAGTCTGTCGTCGCATAAACGCATAAACTGGCAACCAGTAGATCGAACACAATTCCTCAAGCGCGACTCGAGCGCTGGCAGACGTTCGGCCTCGTGACTGGACGACCAGGCTCCAATGTGTCGTGCGAAATCGACGCTGAGGACTCTATTTGGAGATTGGCATCGGCGATATCATGGAAAAACCTGGATTCTTCAAAAATTCCCTGTAACGCTCGCCCCATTTTTCTTCTTCTGATAATAGACGAGCGTGAAGCGAGTTCCAAGACACTCTTGTTCCGAGGCTCCTGCCTCGGAACACCCTGCACCGGAGGCTCCTGGCTCCAGCATCTTGCAGTGGAGGCAGGAGCCTCCGAAGCAGTGCGTTCCAGGGCTGGAGCCCTGGAACGAGAAGAAAGTAGCCGTCACTCTCTGAGTGACGAATGCCAATGGCAACAGAGATCCTACCATGACAACATCCAACCTATGCACAACCTGCGGCGGCGAATTGCTGACAAGTTCCGGCCAGACATTCTGCCCGGCCTGTCTGCTCCAGCAGGGCATGAAAAGTTCCACATACGGCGGTGGATCGAAGCCCGCATGGAAGCCGCCGGAGATGGAACAACTTGCCGCCGCATTTCCGCAGCTCGAAATTCAGCAACTGCTCGGTATTGGTGGCATGGGAGCGGTTTTTCGAGTCCGACAGAAGGAACTCGACCGCGTCGCAGCGTTGAAAGTGCTTCCGGGCGAGATGGCCACGACGCCGGGATTCGCTGAACGCTTTCTGCGAGAAGCCCGACTGCTGGCGTCGCTCAGCCATCCGCATATCGTCACGGTGTACGAATTCGGACAGCGCGACGGCATCTATTTTCTGCTCATGGAATTCGTGGATGGCGTCACGCTGCGGCAGGCGTTACGAGCCGAACCGATCAAAAAGCTAGACTCAAAGGAAGCTCTGGCAATCGTCGGTCAATTGTGCGATGCGTTGCAGTTCGCTCATGACGAAGGCGTCGTGCATCGCGACATCAAGCCGGAAAATATCCTCATCGACAAACGCGGCCGAGTCAAAATCGCGGACTTCGGCCTGGCGCGACTGCTCGGTCAGTCGCCGACGATGCCCACGCTCACGGGGACGCATCAACTCATGGGTACACCGGCCTACATGGCTCCGGAACAAATTGAAGGCCTGCCGGGAATTGATCATCGAGCCGACATCTATTCGATGGGCGTAGTCTTCTACGAACTGCTCACCGGCGAACTGCCGCTCGGCCGATTCTCGCCTCCATCAGAACGAGCCGAAACGGATGTGCGTCTGGATGAAGTTGTCTTGAGAACTCTGGCGAAAGAACCAGCGAGAAGATACCAGCAGGCGAGTCATGTGAAAACGGATGTTGAGGCGCTGCGTCTGCCTGCAATCCATCCAGCGGCAAGTGTTGCTCATCGCGCGCGTCGAATTGGTAAAGCGATTGGCATTGTCACGACCGTATTCCTGGCCGTCATGCTGTTTACACCCTTGGGTATCTCACTGTTGAATGCAGTATTTAGGCACTTTGAGCAGCAAGAAGCGAATCATGTCGATGTCGCCACCACAGAACTTTCAGCCGATTTGGAAACTGTTGCTCCTGCGTACCTGAATCAGCCCGTACACGACGCTGCCGTTGAAGCGACGGAGAGTACGATGGCAGCATTTGATTCTGTCGATAGCCGCCCGGCAATTCTCTTCGACGAATCCGGCCTGCAGTTGAATGCAAAAAGTTACAACCTGTCTTCAGAGCAACTTACCAAAGTCAATGAGATTCTGAAGAGTGTTCACGAACGCTATCTCAAAGAAGAATCGCTGCATTCGATGATCTCTATTGATGCCGCTGGTGTGCAAACGACGGAAATCAAACCATTCCCCGACCAACTGAGGCTGATCGAAAATGAATTCTGGACACAACTGGATGATGCAGTGCCCGTTGAGACACAGAAACAGTTTCGCGATCGATTCAATCTGTTTTCGATCCGGGATAATTCTGACAGCCTGGAATCTGGTTATGCCGGAGCCGCCGGATATCCTGGCGGAAGTGCCGGTTTCGGACGTGCGCCGGGAATGATCGGGATGTCGGGTGGAGTTCCCCTTGAACCAGGATTACTTGGCTGGCGTCAAAGCCCAGAGGGGGCGCGAAGTTTGGTCAATTAAAAAGCAGGACTTCAGCGAGGAAGTGATGATTCCAGGCGGCTCTTTGTTGCTTACCTTTGATGCTGTCTTTGCAGGGATGGTGCTTGAG
>Ga0138256_10002781_pt1 | contig 18662 bp, 14 predicted proteins | sample KNB2016incub_MG_FD_105486 | JGI IMG/M metagenome (GOLD analysis project Ga0138256, IMG submission 105486) | Active sludge microbial communities from wastewater in Klosterneuburg, Austria - KNB2014incub_MG | ecosystem: Engineered > WWTP > Activated sludge > Unclassified | place: Austria... | reverse complement strand
GGTACCTGGTGCATCGCCATGAATCCATTTATGAAAGATCCACTCACTGCCTACCAGCTCAGACAGGATACTTTATGTTATATCAGTTATCAAGGACAATATGTCAAGGCTTCCCGATTATTTCTTGGCCATGAACACCAGGTGCAATTGGATAGACTTTGTGTGCATTTTGGAGTGAACCCAACTTATATCGATAGCATCTCTTATGATCCAGGATATTTAAATTATTCAGGTCTGCATTCGGATCTATCCTATTACGGATCCAATGGATTGATGGAGTGTGGTTTTGATAAAAGATACTTGTTTGAAATTGATGATTTCGATACGGCATACCATGTCTTGATTCATGACCTGGTCAGACTGCAAAAAAGATCAATCCTGTTGGTGCAGGATCAACATATAAAATCCATATATGTTGATGGTGGCTTTGCAAAAAATAAAATCTTTATGAAAATGCTGGCAATGGCTTTTCACGAACTGGAGGTTTATAGTGCCTCTGCTTCGCAAGCATCAGCATTGGGGGCAGCGATGTCGATTCATGGGAGTTGGAATAGGAAGGAGATCTTTCCGCAGGTGATCCAATCTACATTAATAATTCAATCTTAAGTGGTCAGCAATAAAATACTGTCCCTTCAAATTACCAAAATTTTATTTTACCAGCAGCAAACATCACCATACGTAAAAGCAAAAAACCATGAGAAAATCGGGAGATATTGGTATCCCCATAAGTTCGATCTTTATATCTTATAGGGAGATCAATGATTTTAAGATTGAGCTTATATGCTCCAAATAATAGATCAAAATCACCGAAGGGATCAAAATTGCCAAAAAATGATCTGTTTAAAATGAGCTGTTCATAATCTTTTCGGAATAATACTTTGGTGCCACAAAGTGTGTCCTTAATAGGTTGTTCGAGCAGCCAGGAAAATGCTTTGCTAAAAAAATGATTTCCCAGCGTGTTAAGCGTGCGCATTGCCTGAGATTCCATTGGATAGATTAATCGACAGCCGTTAATAAAATCTCCCTTGCCAGAGGCTATCGCGTGATAAAATTTAGGCAAGTCTTCCGGAGGCATCGTCAGATCAGCATCCAGGATCATGAGAATATCTCCTGTACAATGTTCGAAAGCTTTGCGCACCGCATCCCCTTTGCCTTTTCCTGTCTGTTGCAGGATCTTAATATCATGTGTATCCTTATACTTTGACTGGACCTGGTGTATAGTATGCCAGGTATCATCCGTAGAATTTCCTTCAATAAAGACGATCTCTATATGTTTTCCAAATGTTGGAATCCTAAGAATAGCATTTTCAATATTTCCACTCTCATTTCTTGCAGGAATCACTATCGAAGTAGAATATAATTTATCGATATCACCATCAGCTTTTGCTGATGGTTTCAAACGTGCAAACGTATATTGATTCAATGAAAAAAAATTAAATATAGGCAGCCTTGATAAATATTGATTAAACAAGGTGGATAGAATAGGTATATATACTGGTAGCAGAACATTATTGTTTTGCTTATAGGGTTCGAGTCCTGCCAGGTAACAAAGGTTTTTCAAATCATAACTGCTCAACCAATTTTGCAATGGGGTTTTTCTCTTAACTCCAATAAACTCTGAAAAATGAATCGGTATCTCCCAGATTCTATTATAATAAGTGATAAATATTTTAGTATCTCTATGGCAAAAAAGTTTTAATCGTTCGAACACCGATTGTACATCTTCTAAATAACCAACCAGGTTGGACAAAATCACAACATCAAAGGTGCGATCTACCAGCATCGTTTCAGCTGTTTCGCAGGTAAAGTGAATATCCGGATACTTTTGTTGAGCGATGGCAATCAATTTGTCAGAGATATCTATACCCATCTTATAGGAGCCGGGGACAGTAGCTAATAAATCACCCGTAGCACAACCAATCTCAAGGACGGATTGATTGGCATTGATAAAATATCCGCAATACCTGGCGATGTGATGATGATAATAGGATCTTTTTTTACGATACTGCTCAAAAACAGGTGAAAAAGCATCAAAATAATCCTTTATATATTGTTGGTGTTTGGTCATACTGATTTATTATAAGCACTAAGTATTTTGATGGACTCCCGGGTTGTAGATTTACCGGATTTATTTTATAGAAGGTGGATAATTTATTTTGCAAAGGTGTGTAGGCCTGTCCTTGCCTCCGAATTGTTTATAACTCTTAAAAGTACCCGGATACCTGGCTTCGACCGTATTATAGATACCCGAAAAAGTGCCCAGGCATTGATCCAATATAAATGTATTGACCCCAGCATCCTTTAGTTTTTTAAGAAATTCATCCACATTATTTGCTTCCGCTGCCTGGTTGATTCCATAAAAATTACGACCTCCACTATAAATCTGCGCCAATTCGGCTTTGCGTGTGGCAGCAAAGGTGGTTTTAGGTTCACTTTTGCCAATATATTGTATAGCCTCGATATAGTTTTTCCACTCCGTAGTATAATTGTACAACCGATTGCCAAGGAGCCCTTCCTGAATACTTTTGATATTTACGCTGCGTGTATATCTATTCAGAGAAATGAGCGGCAATAAAAGCATTAATACGTACACTACCGGACTCAGTGCCGGCCATTTATCTTTAAATAATTGCAATAAAGACCCAAATAAAAATAACAGGACAAATGGGAAAAACGGGATGATGAGCCGGTCCTGATTCCAGAATACATGCAGTATCACAAAAGTGATGACACACATACTCAGTCCATATAAACCTGAAAAAAATAAATATTTATTCCTTTTAAAAATATATATTAATAGTGTGGCCGACAATATATATATCATACCATATCCGTATACATTTTTAGTCTCATTGTCAAAAGGCAAAAATCCCAGCATTCTGAAAAAATGGCGTGAAAGATATTGGATAGAATTCTGGTGAAACCTGGTCACAAAACCCATAAGAGATTCATTGCCTTTGCTCGCGTCATAAGCATTTTTGGCCAGAAACATACTTGCCTGTCCATTTGAAAATGGAGCAATATCCCAAAAAACATATCTAATCACCATGATGGCGCAAATGCCTGCTATACTCCCAAGAATGAGTGCACCGGCAGCCTGATACTTTTTATGAAATATCAAAAAAAGAAATAGAGATCCAATTATAAATATTCCAACTGTGCGGGTGAGATATAGCGCTACGATCAAGCTTATGAGTATCAGGAGGGTTTTACTATGAATTTTGATTTTGAAATCACTTTGGCCTAAAAGATCAAAAAACTTAAAAAACCAAATCACACAACCTATTGAAATAAGCATAAATACAGTCTCAGAATAATTGATGCTTGCATAAGGCATGATGATCGGACTCAGCAACAGGATGACCAGGGTAGTCAGCAATACACCCGGAGACACATGATGGACAAAAAACTTCCAAAAATAATAAACGAAACCTATGATGCCCACCAGCGACAATAACTTGAGAAGGGTCAGATTCATACCTGCTATAAGGATTACGACTCCCAGCAATACACAATAAAGTGGACCCTGCTCCCCCGGCCAGGCCCCAAGACTAAAAAATTCCTTGCCTCTGATGATATACGATGCATCATCTGCTGCCGCAGTGAGACCAAATTGATATACGAATAAGGCAGTCAAAGCGGCAAGTACCATCAACCCAATGCCAATAGATCTTGATCGATTCAGGAGAAAATCATCGGTCAAATCCGGAAAGGATACGGGGCGCGTAGTCGTATTTTTCTTTTTACCCATATTTTAGCTAAAGTATATGATTGAGTGAGCACTAAATTAGTTTCTTAGAATCAAATTGTACTTCAGGATACACCACAAAGCCCTAAACCCATCTCTCCATCCTATCTTTTTACCCTCCTCATAAGTCCTGCCATAGTAGGATATTCCTACCTCATATATTCTTACTCCTTTAATTTTCGAAACTTTGGCAGTAACTTCCGGCTCGAATCCAAATCGATTTTCTTTTAGGTCAATTTTTTTGAGAAGGTCTGATTTGAATAATTTATAACAAGTTTCCATGTCCGTCAGATTGATATTCGTAAAGAGATTGGAGACAAAAGTCAAAAACTTATTGCCCAGACTATGTACAAAAAACAACACCCGATGAGGATGGCTACCCATAAATCTGGATCCATATACCACATCTGCCCTTCCTGCAAGCATTGGTTGTAATAAGTTGTTGTACTCATGAGGGTCATATTCAAGATCAGCATCTTGTATAATGATATAGTCTCCATTGGCATTTTTTATACCAGTCCGGATGGCACTACCTTTTCCTTGATTTATAGTATGCCTTAATAGCCGTATTTGTGATGTACCATGTTCCTGAGTATATCTATTTAATTCTTTAACAGTATGGTCAGTAGAACCATCATCAATGACGATAATTTCAAGATGCCCGGCACCCTCTAACTGCACAGATGCCAACTCAGATAGTATCCGATATATAGTTTGACCTTCGTTGAAAACAGGTATGAGCACTGTTAAAATATAGGAGGAGTTATTCGAAAAGGATGCTGACATCTCTAGTCTCAATGGAGGTGGGGCAGAAAATCGTAAGTTTGTATCAATATAAAGTCCTTTAAAGTAGGCTCAAACATATTAAATATTTTTTTAATTTTACATGATTTTTTAATCTATAGCTCATGGAACCCTCTCGGTTATTGATATTTATAGTAGCATATAATGCTGAAAGGCATATTGAGAAGGTGCTCGACCGGATCCCAAAGGAGAAATTAAACAAGTACGATTATGAAATCCTGATCATCGATGACCAGTCAAAAGACTCCACTTTTGAACGGGCTCTTGCTTATCAAAAGGCTCATCCAGAAATCAATCTCACTGTCTTATATAATCCTCAAAATCAAGGGTATGGAGGCAATCAAAAACTGGGGTACCACTATGCCAAGATCCATCAATTTGATGTCGTTCTGTTATTGCACGGAGATGGTCAATATGCCCCTGAGGAGTTTGATCGATTGGTTCTGCCCATCGTCGAAGGAGACGCCGACGCCGTGTTTGGCTCCCGGATGTTGAATAAAAAGGACGCCCTTAAGGGCAAAATGCCTTACTACAAATTTGTAGGAAATATCATATTGACTAAAATGCAAAATCGAATTTTGCATACCAATCTATCGGAATTTCACTCTGGTTATCGCGCTTACAGAGTGAATGCACTCAATAGATTACCCATCGAGCGCAACTCCAACGATTTTCACTTTGATACACAGATCATCATCCAGTTGGTAATGGGTAAGATGAAAATTCATGAAGTACCCATACCTACCCATTACGGTGATGAGATCTGTTATGTCAATGGCATGGAGTATGCTTACAATATTATTAAAGCTTCGATCCACAGTAGGTTGCAGCAAATGGGTATATTTTACAAACGCGAGTATGATCTGGATGACGCAGATTTTCCCTATCAACTTAAGTTGGGGTATAAGTCTTCCCATACTATGGCCATTGCTAGCATTGAAGATGGATCAAAGGTCTTGGATATTGGAGCTGGAAAAGGCTTGATAGCTCGGGAATTGCTCAAAAAAGGATGTAAGGTCACAGGGCTAGACCAATTGGCTATCGTGCCCCTTGAAAATTTTACTGATTACATTCAATTGAATTTTGACAATCAACCTCTTGACCTTAATATGGACCAATACAATTACATTATTGCATTGGATATTATAGAACATCTCAGTTCACCAGAAGCATTTTTAGATCAAATCAGATTTAACACCCGGCTTTCTAAAACTAAAATCATACTTACTACTCCTAATATTGGTTTCATCATTGTAAGGCTTCAATTACTTTTTGGTGGATTTAATTATGGAAAAAAAGGAATACTGGACTATACGCATAAGAGACTGTTTACTTTTAAGTCCTTAAAAAGACTATGTGAGCAATCGGGATACAAAGTTAAGGTTCAGAAAGGAGTACCGGCGCCTTTTCCTGTGGCCATCGGTAATAATTGGTTGTCCAGGTTTTTATTGGCAGCAAATCGGGCATTCATCGGAGTTAGAAAATCATTGTTTGCTTATCAGATTTATGCAGAATTAGAGCCGTTGCCAATGGTAGAACATCTGATGAAATACACCATGCATCAAAGTGAAGAAAAAAGAAAAAATATTGTAAATACCGCCAATACTATTGCATGAGTTCTAAGAAAAAAGGTAAACTACCCAAAAAAGACGATGTCCCAACGCTATCAAAGAAAATCAACTTTGTGTTTCTTCGACCTGAATCCTCTCAGCTGGAAGCCACCTATAAAAACCTCATGTCAAATAACTTGCTTGCCGATAGCTCGATTTATATTATTGACGAAAACGGATTGAGTAGATTAAACGCTGAGATTGACGGTCATATTCTGCTCAAAACTATCGATCTTGAAAGCATTGAGGTTCAGGGCTCTTTTGTAATAATTGATCATACCGATAGCTGTGGTGAAGAAATTAAAAATTGGATCCAGCTTAAAAATCAGGTATTAAAAGAGCAAACACAAAGGATTATCTACCGCCCCAACTGGCTGGATTCATCGATTTCTAATCAGAGTATTTGTGTACCCAGCTCGCATATTAAAGATATACTGAAGTTGATCCAGGATGGAGTTTCTTTAGATGTAATCACCTCATCGATATTTGATCCAACCTTAAAAAGTCAGCTTATACCTGCCGCTTCGGCCATGCCAAATTCTTTAAGTTGGATTAATAGGGTTAAATCGAATTTATTATTTTTTACAAAAGACACTTTACATCAAGTTAAAAATTGGTCCATTTCATCAAAGGTTCAATCCATAGAACATCCAATGTGGAGAGGACTACTAATAGGCCTTCTAAGCTTGTCCTTGATCTATTTGATTATTGGCGGCATACACGCTGGTATTGGTGGCGATGAATTTCGATACTTAAATCAGGCAGAAAAGGTTGGAAAGTTCTATTCTACCTTTGGTAAAGATACCACTGCCTATACCAAAGTTGGGGTAGATCCTCAACACTACAACGGTCAGATCTTTGACAATGTAATCTCACTGATAGGAAAGCCATTTGGACTAATGCAAAATTTCACTTACCGGCATGTATTGACAGGGATCATGACCTGGCTTTGTTTGTTAGCTTGCGCCTTCACTGTAGTCTGCTTAATGAATTATCAAACGGCTGTATTTGCTATGTTATTGATGATATTGACCCCGGTATTTATGGGCAATGGATTTAATAATCACCGTGATATACCCCTGGCTACGGGTATTGCTATATGTATGTATGCTGTCACTCAGTTGAGAAGGCGATATCCTGCATTGAGCAAGAAATATCTTTTTTTGTTGTTATTAGGGATGTTGATTTCTTTTGGTCAAAGGATCGCAGGTGGTTTCATGGCAGCTTTTTTAATGGGAGTTTATGTCGTCATTATTGTTCTGGAACATGGCGATCTTATGAAGTTGTTGAAATTTAATAAAGCTACCTGGACATGGTCTATTGGAATCGCAGTGACTACCATTTTAGGGCTTGCCTTGTCGATATTGACCTGGCCTTACGGATTGATCAATCCTATAAAAAATGCTTATGAGGTATTTACCCAGTCTGGTAATTTATCGGTGTCATTATACCAAACTTTTGAAGGTAAATACAATCTGTCATCGCAGATGCCTAATTATTATGTGTTTAAATATATGGGCATAACCATCCCCATAATTGTATTGATCTCCTTTGTATTGTTCGTATACTACACCTTAACTAACAAAATTCGCAACCTCGGACTGGTTTCATTGTTTTTAATATTTGCATTTTTATTTCCAGTCATTTATTCTTACTTAAAATTGGGAAATTTTTATGGGAGCTGGAGGCATTTTCTGTTCACTTACCCTTTCCTTGTTATAGGTGCGGCTATAGGATGGAATACTTTAATGCAGTCGATTCCTGCTTTAAAATCTTCTTTCCTGTCCTTGGGGATACTGGCTTTGACCCTCTTACACCCACTTCAATACATCATTCGAAATCACCCGTTTGAATATTTATACTACAATGAAATTGAGGGTGGCCCCAGCGGCGCCTACAGTAAATACGAATTGGATTATTCGCTCAATAGCCTCAAACAAGGATCTGAATGGCTCAAAGATTATATCCGTAAGAATCACCCTAAAGGGACTAAGCTTGTAGTAGCATCCAATGGGGGTTCTGAATTGACCCAGTATTTTAAAGGTTTCGATGACAGTGTCTCTACAATTTATACCCGATATTATGAGCGAGGCACTCAGCTTTGGGATTATGCGATATTCCCCAATATGTACATTCATCCATTTCAATTAAAAAATAATATTTTCCCCTCGGGTGACTCACTCCATACTATAAAAATCGATGGCAAACCTCTATGTTTTATTTACAAGAGGAGAAGTACGGAGGACTATCAAGCTGTTCAGGCCTTGAATAAAGGTGACGCCAATTTGGCTGTCCAAAAATTTCAGGCTTATTTGAAACACAATCCTAAAAGTGAATGGGCGTGGTTTCAACTCGCATATATTTTTGCTCAAAATAGTAATTGGGCTCAGGCACAGACCTATGTCACCGAATCTTTTAAATTTCATCCGGAGTTTTTACCTTCCAGGGCATTGCAAGGACTGATTTATATCAATACTAATCGACTCAAAGATGCACAGCCGATATTCGATAAATTGATTGAAGATAAGTATGACTTAGTCAACAGCTATAAATGGAGTGGTATGACTTATGAAAATGAAAAGAATTACAGGAAAGCATTACAACAATATGGTTTTGCCCTTGGCGCTGGCAACCAACAAAAAGATACTTATGCCAAAATAGCAAATTGTTTTAGACAGTTAGGCGATGTCAACCAGGCTCAAAAGTATGAGGCAATGTCGCAGTGAGAGGTCAAATAGTCAATAGTTTATTTCAAATGATCCTGTAAGAGACTCTCTATTCTATCCATGGCAGTATTCAATATATCCGTATCTGCCAGAAATACGATTCTAAAATGCGAAGCATCGGTATGATTGAATCCAGTCCCCGGTACGAGCAATACTTTTTGCTCTGCCAGCAGTTTATACACAAATTCGTTGTCGTCTTTAAAAGTATATCGGGTGAGATCCAGTTTGGGAAACAAATACAGTGCCCCTTTAGGCTTCATGCAGGACATACCCGGGATACTATTAATCCTTTCGTAACTCAGCATTCCCTGGCGGTAAATCCTACCTTTAGGTGCTACCAGGTCATTGATGCTTTGATAACCACCCAGAGCAGTCTGGATTGCAAACTGAGCAGGCACATTGGCACACAGTCTCATACTGGCCAGCAGTATCAGACCTTCTATATAAGAACTTGCTTTGTGCTTCGCACCACTGAGTATGACCCATCCGCTGCGAAATCCGGTGGCTCTATAGTTTTTGGACAAGCCACCAAAGGTCATATAAAAAACATCCTGGTTGAGCGTAGCGATCGGGGTATGTATATGTCCCTCAAACAATATTTTATCATAGATCTCATCTGAGAATATGATCAGGTTTTTTTCGGCAGCCAGGTCAGCGATTTGTTGGAGTATTTCTTTTGGATATACAGCTCCGGTAGGGTTATTTGGGCTGATGACTACGATGGCTTTGGTTTTGGAAGTAATCTTGGTGCGTATATCCTGTAGGTCCGGTACCCAATCACTTTCTTCATCGCAGATATAATGAACCGGTTTACCTCCGGCCAGCGATACGGCAGTGGTCCACAGCGGATAGTCGGGCGAAGGGATTAATATTTCATCATCATCATTGAGCAATGCCTGCAGCGTCATCACGATCAATTCACTGACTCCATTACCAATGAATATATCGTCTATACTTACATCCGGAATGCCGATTTGCTGCGTATAATGCATCACCGCTTTGCGCGCAGGAAAGATGCCCAGGTGATGAGAATAACCCTGCGCTTCCTGTATATTTAAGATCATATCCTGCACGATTTCATCGGGTACATGTAACCCAAATGGAGCAGGGTTGCCTATATTGAGATTGATGATATTGGCACCTGCGAGTTGCATCTCATGTGCCTTGTCAAAAATGGGTCCGCGTATAGCATAGCTCAGCGTAGTGAGTCGATTACTTTTTAAATAAAGTTTGGATGTCGTATCCACTGTATCAGATTTTATCATCAGGGGAGGCGAAATTAATAGAATTGCGTGAGTTTATCCACTTCAGGCATGAATACAATCTTTCCACTAAGAAGATAGATCATATATAAACCTATAAAAAGTTTATCTCGCCGCCTGGTAGATGGCTTTGAGCAGTGATTTTTTTCCGGTGGCATCTCCCAGCACCTGCCAAATCATGATGCCGGAAGCCTTTTGACTGGCAAGGCGAGTCTTCTGTTGGATAGTCGGGGTACCATTATAATAGAGGAGCTTGCCATCAGGCAGCAGCCATTCGTCTACCTGGTCTGCATCCGGATAGGTATTGACTATTTTATCAAAAGACATGCTGATTGCTTTGGATTCTAGTGAAGGCCCATATCCGTAGCCATAAAACGGAACCCCGAGGGTCATTTTGCCTTTTGGGATGTTTCGCTCCTCTCCAAAGTATAGGAGATCTTCTACCGCATGGGTAAAGGTGGCATGAGGCCCGGGTTTGTCCGGTCGCCACGGTCCGGTGCGATCATAGGACATGATATTCACAAAATCATATGCACTCAAAGCAAGATCAGTAAATTGGTTTTTATAATAGACTGCCACTGCTGCAGTGATCAGTTTTTGGTTTGCATGAAGCTTCGATGCCATTTCCACAATAAACTTTTCGTAGTTTTCATCTATATCACTTCCTTCAAGATCCACATCTATACCATCCAGGTCATATTTACGTAATTCACTCAGGATATTTTCTATAAAGCCAGCCCTTTGATCATCCTGCAGTAACCGATGGTATTGAGATTGTTTACTGCCACCGCCCAGTGAAAACAAAACTTTGATATTTCTCTTGTGTGCTTTTCGAATAAAGGGAGTTATAGCAGCCAGATCCTGGGTGAAATGACCCAAAGTGTCAGGATTGAAAAACCATAAATTGATATGAGTGAGATATTTAAAGGATTTGGTATCGGGGTCCGACATCGCCGCTTTTAAAGAATAATAACCAACGATCTTAAATGATGCAGGTTGCACCTGGGCTATTAATTGATAGTTGACAATGATCAGAAGAAAAGTGATCGTAATAAGCTTCATGGTGTATATTCAATAATTTAAATGCAATCTATTATATCTTCAACCGCACTCCATTTTTGTTTAATAATCCGGTAATGCCTACGCACAACAGTGCAAACAATAAAGATTTGATTAATCCAATGCTACCCTCTAACATAAACCCAGGCAAATGAACCCCAATAAGTCTAGTCGTAGCATAGGCGAAATAAGGAATCAGATAACACAGTAACGTATTGGTCCCGGCCGGTCGGACGATGGCAGTCCAGGCATCCCGGCCATATACATCTACCATCCAATAGATAACCATGAAAGCGATGATGGTAAAAGCACTGCAGAGAAACAACCATGCTGGTGTAGCACCTAATTTGGCCAATCCCCAATAGGGTCGGGTCAGCACGGATAATACGATCAAGACTGCAGAAAAAACCAGTAAGGTAATGGTCAGCTTTTTATCATCATCCTTGTTTCTAAAATATTGAAATATATAAGCGGTCAGAACACCTCCCATGGTCAGGCCTGTCAAGGTGCCTCCCCGGATAGCATCAGGGATAAAGGATAAAGATGCAGGCAGCATACCTGCATGTGAAACCATACTCAGGATAGCAAAAAAGATCCAGGCCCCGGCAATGATATAAAAATTGTCTTTTGCAAATACGGTCACTAATCCACTGGCCAAATATGCCCACCCTATCAATCCAAGTATGCCCCACCAATGAGGTGCAAAATATTCTATATTGGGATCTTTACCTCCTCGATAATAGTAGGCCAAAATCAGCAAAGTGATCACACCTATCATTTTTGAAATATTTGCCAGAAATTTGTTGGCATTTTTGCCCTCTACATTCCAGATTAAGATAAAAGACAGACAACACATCGTATTGTATAGCAGGCGAGGCAAGCCGGATGCTGTGGCATTGATGCTTTCACCGTTGACTAAAAACACACCCATTATTAATAAAGCAAGGGCTCGCGTCAATACATGTTGCACCAACTGCCAGGTTGTATCCCCTTTTTGTTTCCTGGCTTGCAAAGCAAAGGGCATCGACATTCCTACAATAAATAAGAATGCAGGAAAAACGGTGTCTGCCAGTCCAATACCATCCACCCCATGCTCTACATGTCCCAGCCAGGCCGGAATGTTTTTTAAAGACCAGAGATCATTGACAAAGATCATGAGGATCATAGTGAGTGCCCTGAGGATATCAATGGAGTTGATCCGGGTAGCTATTGAGGAGACGCTGGTAGCCATTTTTATAGATTTTTTTAAGTATCCTCAATAAAAATAATTAAAAATTCAATGGATACATTGGCTATTTAAAAAAGAGCATAAGATCGGTTGTGGTGACAAATATTTAAATTGGAAGGGATAGTTATCAAATCAAGCTTAAGATTCCGGTTTATGATCACTCCCTGTTTTAAAAACATATTTGGGCACCATGCTTGAAACCCTAATCTAATTGAATCAAAATACAATATCCTCTTTCAACATTAACTTGTGTAAATTGAGAATGCAATCTTCCATAATAAGGATATCATGATCAAAGTCAACTATCGTCCATGGCCCTTCTAAGGCACTAATTACTATTTTTTTCTCCTTGGTCAATACCCAAACCACCTTTTCAGCTCCAAAATCGAGTAATTTTTTTGATTTAGAGATAATGTAATCTGTGTCAGTATGATAAGGGGTATCCGAAAGGTCAACTTTGGTGTCAACTTCAATAGCAATTATAGGGGCCACATCAAAATACTGGTCTTTAATAGGATGCCTCAGTTTTCGAAAAATTGCGATATCATTCGACAGATTAGTGCCTTTATTTATATGAAGACCAGATTCATTGGTGGCCAATATGTAATTTTTACGATCTATTTGACTGAAAAGATAACCATGTATCAGACTTACTAATACCGCTTGTAATGCACTGCTACCCATAATATCATCAGGAGTTTTATTTCCAAGTATTACTTCTTTATATCCTTTGTAAGGCAAAGCAAAGCCATCAATTTCCTCGAACACCAGGTAAGAAGCAATTTTTGTATTTTTCTTTCTTCGATTTTCTAATACAAGCATGTAAAATTATAGATGTACTACAAATTTAAGTAAAAAACTCGCACACTGCATTCCAAAACAAAGAGTCTAATCCACAATAGCTTTTTTAAAATACTCCTCTACTTCTTCTTTGCTCAGGGGTTTCATCGGGCTCGCCAATCTGAATCCCACATAAGGTGAGTCGGTGTTCCACCACTTGCTTTTAGGGATCTGTGGATCTCTCACCTGCCACCTGGGCTCTGACTTGAGTCGGTAGGAAGGCAATAATTGATCGGTATCATCATCTACATAGGATCCACCTTTGACTGTGCGGCTATGTTTTTTTGAAGGTATCATCCACGGATTGGAGGTTTGATCAGCTAACAATTTATAATAATCTGTCCTATAATCATCGGCTGTCCATTCGGCGACATTGCCCAGCATATCGTACAATCCCCAGGGGTTAGGCTTTTTTTCGCCTATTTTGTGGTACTTATCATCGGAATTTTCATAGTACCAGGCATAATCACCGATGGCAGTATCATCGTCACCAAAAAAGTATTTCGTGCTAGTGCCTGCGCGACAGGCATATTCCCACTCTGCTTCGGTAGGCAATCTATAAAATCGACCGGTTTTAGAGTACAGCCAGCGACAATATTTGAGTGCAGCTTGCTGCGTCATGCTGACCATTGGATATCCGCCCCGATCACCCATACCGAAGGTAAGATTGACATATTGAGGGGTTGGACGGGTGACGGCATCAGCTTTATACGTAATAGCCGGATTGGTGCTTTCATCTTTGTCCTGCTCACGCTCCTTAAAACAATTAAATTCATCAAAAGTCACTTCGTAGATGCCTATATAAAAAGAGTCGAGGCTGACCATGATTTTTGAAGGCCCCAGCGTAAGTGTTCCACCAGGGATAGGTTTCATCTTAAAAGAAAATGGAGTGCCGGGAATGGTTTGTGTTAATTCATCAGATTGTGCCTGCAGATTGAAGCCTGCCACCACCAAACAAATTGCCAATAAATACGATTTAGTCATGGATAGATATAAAATTAAGTACGCAAAGATATTGGCTTAGTTTCATTTGTTACTTTTATTCCATGATATTGGACAAAATTTCATGGTAGCCTCTTGCTTTATGAAAGGCTAGTATCGTTTTGAATCAAATCTTAAGCTTGAAAAAGTATCCAAGGCTAAATAACAAGTTTTATCAGCGAACTGATGTGGTACTGATATGCGAGGAACTTATCGGAAAAGTGTTGGTTTCCCGGATAGATGGTGTCCTTACTTCAGGCATCATCGTGGAGACTGAAGCTTATCGTGGCCCGGACGATCGGGCTTGTCATGCGTATGACTATCGCCGTACGCCAAGGACGGAAATCATGTATGCTGCCGGTGGAGTGGCTTATATCTATTTATGTTATGGTATTCATCATCTTTTTAATGTGGTGACCGGTCCGATGGATGCTGCTCATGCAGTGCTGATCCGGGCTCTGGAGCCACTGGAAGGCATAGATACGATGTTAGAAAGGAGGCATATGAACCGATTGGATTATAAAGTAACCCGTGGACCGGGGGCATTATCCATGGCGATGGGATTCAACAGTAAGCAGTCAGGATCCAGCTTGATTGATAAAGATGCGTGCTTTTATATTGAAGACAGAAATATGCTCTTACCATACCTTAAGATTGTATCTGGCCCTCGTATAGGAGTAGAGCGTGCTGGTGAGGCGGCATCCTGGCCCTGGAGATATTATGTTCAAAACAATAAATTTGTAAGCGCCAAAAGATCATGATTTCAACAGGACCTATCAGGATAAAACTGATCATATTAATTTGTTGCATAGGTATTCTATTGTATTGTATGGTCATAAATAATGAACCTATGGGACTTCCTTCGGATGGATGTTACTTTAAGTCTTCCTTTGGTATAGCTTGTGCCGGCTGTGGAGGAAGCCATGCGATACAAGCATTTTTTCATGGTCATTTCGTTGATGCCCTAGAGTTTAATCTGCTTTCTACAGGCATGGTCATATTGGCGCTGGTGATTCCTTTTATCCTCATGATAGACCTGTTGTTTAAGACTAGATGGTATGACTTTATCTACACCCAAATAAGCAAAGCTTTAAAAATAAAAAAGTTCAGCCTGGTCCTGGCCGTCGGATTGATTATTTTTTGGATGTATAATAGCTGGAAGTATAGATGAAAATAAAGGATTCAAAATGGTCGTAAGTTTGTCTATCTATTGGATGAATAAAATATTATTTTTTTAATCCTCTACGACCAATCATCTTTGTGGTTTAATTAGGGTGAGCGCAGTAACATGTTAAATTTTAATACAAAAGAATCCAGGTGGAAAATATATCTATCAGCTGCGGGAGCACTCGTAATGATATTGTCCATGTTTTATGTCAACTACCTGGCCAATAAGCTAAAAGACATAGAACGGACCAGTGTAGAGTTGTTTGTAAAGGCACAGGTCGCAGTAGCCAAGGCAGGCAATGATTTTAATAAAGATGTCAATTTTGAACTCCAGGCTATTGAAGCTAACCAAACACCCATCATCGCCACCGACGAAAATGACAATGTGGCCCTGGGACGCAACTACGGGTCGATCAAGGATACAGACAAAGTATTTCTCAACAAACGATTGATTAAGTTGAAAAATCAGGGCATACAGCCTATCAAGTCTGAGCTCAACAATGTTTATTTTGAAAATTCCAGAGTATTGCGATGGCTCAAGTTCTTTCCACTCATCCAATTAATGTTATTGCTTGGATTCCTTACCCTGGGGGCTATCGGCTTTGGGGCCAGCCAACGAGAACAACAAAACAGGGTATGGGTAGGCATGGCAAAGGAAACAGCACATCAACTAGGCACTCCCATTGGAGCCATCGTAGCCTGGGTCGAAAACCTCAAACTATTATCCTATGATGATCCTGAAAAAATGGAACTCCTGGATGAACTCAGAAGTGATGTCACCCGACTGGAACTCATAGCCGAGCGGTTTTCCAAAATAGGCTCCAAGCCCAATCTTGAAAAAACCAATCTCAATCAACAACTAGACCAATGTCGATCTTATATGGAAAAGCGTGCTTCCAAAAAAGTGCGCTTCGACTTTCCGGATCCCAATGAAAATGTAGTTTTTGCCAATATTAATGCTCCTTTATTTGATTGGGTAATGGAAAACCTGATGCGAAATTCACTGGATGCCATGGATGGTACCGGCACCATCAAAGCAGAGATCTATCGGGACGAAGAATATATCAGCATTGATCTGTCCGATACAGGTAAGGGCATGTCCACCAGCCAGTTTAAACAGGTATTCGAGCCGGGTTATACTACCAAAAAAAGAGGCTGGGGTCTTGGCTTGTCCCTGGCCAAACGCATCATTGAAAATTATCATAAAGGTAAAATATATGTAAAAAAATCAGTGATTGGCACAGGGACTACCTTTAGTGTGAAATTGCCGGTATAAAATTTGAAAAAAGTTTTCTGTGCTTAGCTTAACTTCATCTTTATAATAAATGAAAAACTTATTTTAACTCTAATAATTATATTCTATGGTAAAACTTTTGATATCCCTCCACATCGCTGTCATTGGCCTTTTCTCCTATCTGTATTCTTTTGATAACGCACGAACAGTACCAATGCATGAAGTAACGCTATGTCATACACAACCTGAAATAGACGGCATGAAGCAGTTTGCTTTGGATCCTGCCTTTCAGGCTTTGCATCCCAGCCCGATGGCGATTGACTATCAAAGTTTGGGTCAAGCGGTCTCATTTAAAACTGCTGATGGGGTCGATGGTACAGGCTATCTGGTTAAAGCCAAAAAGAAAAGTGACCAATGGCTCTTCGTCTACCAGGAGTGGTGGGGTTTGAATGACTTTATCAAAAAACAATCAGATACCTATTATGCAGACTTGGGAGAAAATGTAAATGTGCTGGCCATTGATCTCTATGATGGTAAAATCGCAGTCACTCCCCAGGAAGCCGGCAAATTGGTATCTGAGGCTAATGAGACGAGACTGGAATCCATCATCAATGGGGCTGTAGGTTTCGCAGGGGCCAAAGCCAAAATAGCCAATGTCGGGTGGTGCTTCGGCGGCGGTTGGTCATTAAGATCAGGGTTGTTGGGTGGTCAGCACACCATAGGTACCGTGATGTATTATGGCATGCCTGTAAAAGATGTAGAAAAATTAAAAATGCTGAGCGGAGATGTCCTGGGTTTATTTGCCACAGAGACCCGCATATCAAAAGAAGTCATCGAAGAGTTTGCTTCAAATATGAAACTTGCTGATAAATCTCTTGAATACAAAATTTTTAACGGAGTCCATGGTTTTGCCAATCCTAGCAACCCAAAATATGATGAAGCTTTGGGCAAAGAAGCCTATGCCATGTCATTGCAATATTTGAAGAAGAAATTTAAATAATCATGATGATAAAGACAATCCGGGCGATTGCCTTGGCTATGGCGGCTATGGCCCTGAATGCACAGACCAGTCAGTCAATTGAGGTAATCAAACTCCAAAACGACCAGGGATCCCTCCTCGCATATACCCCAACTTCAAGTATCAAGATACTAACTGTACACGGATTAAAGTTTAAAGATCTCAACCGCAATGGTGTCCTGGATATTTATGAAGATTGGCGAAAGCCGGTAGAAAAAAGAGCAAAAGATCTGGCTTCCAAACTGTCTATACCACAAATAGCAGGCCTCATGTTGTATAGCGCCCATCAGGCTATACCTGCCAGGCCGGGTGGATTTATGTCAGGTACTTATAATGGAATGCCCTTTCCACAAAGTGGTGCCAACCCTGAAGCACTCACAGACCAACAAAGGCAATTTTTAGAAAATGATAATTTAAGGCATGTCTTGATTACTACGGTTGCCTCACCAGAGGTGGCAGCTAAGTGGAATAATAATGTACAAGCTTTCTGTGAAGGCATAGGGATGGGCATCCCAGCCAATAATAGCTCAGATCCTCGACATGCTCCTGTAGCCAGTGCTGAATATGACGCTGCATCTGGCGGTGAGATCTCTATGTGGCCCGGATCTCTTGGAATGGCTGCAACTTTTGACCCTGAAATGGTGAAAAGATTTGGACAGGTCGCAGCCATCGAATATCGTGCTTTGGGTATCACCACAGCTCTTTCGCCTCAGATCGATATAGCGACTGATCCCAGGTGGGCTCGAGTCAATGGCACTTTTGGGGAGAATCCTTTTTTGTCAGCCTCCATGGCACAAGCTTATTGCGACGGTTTTCAAACATCTGGTGCTGAGCGAGAAATCAAAAATGGCTGGGGGTATGGAAGTGTCAATGCTATGGTAAAACATTGGCCGGGAGGTGGCTCCGGCGAAGGGGGCCGTGATGCACACTACGCAATAGGTAAATATGCGGTCTACCCATCAGGAAATTTTAAATCCCATTTGAT
>Ga0138256_10002780_pt1 | contig 18663 bp, 14 predicted proteins | sample KNB2016incub_MG_FD_105486 | JGI IMG/M metagenome (GOLD analysis project Ga0138256, IMG submission 105486) | Active sludge microbial communities from wastewater in Klosterneuburg, Austria - KNB2014incub_MG | ecosystem: Engineered > WWTP > Activated sludge > Unclassified | place: Austria... | reverse complement strand
AGCTCGATGTCCCGGGCACTGGCGATGCGGAGATGCAGCGCATCCGCGGCCTCGTTCACCAGCATCGCCAGCGTGCGACGGAAGATCACCCGCCCCAGCGTCTCGTCCCGCACCGGCTCCGGCGCCGTCGCTCCGTCAGCGTAGTCGTAGAACCCCCGACCGCTCTTGCGCCCGAGTAACCCCGCCTCGAGCAGCCGTTTCTGCAGCAGCGACGGCCGGTAGCGCGGATCAAAGTACATCGCCGTCCAGACCTCCTCCGTCACCACGTAGTTGACGTCGTGGCCGATGAAGTCCATCAATTCGAACGGTCCCATGCGGAATCCACCGATCGTCTTCATCGCCCAGTCGACGGTGGCCATGTCGGCGACCCCCTCCTCGACCATGCGCAACGCCTCGCCGTAGAACGGGCGTGCGATGCGGTTGACGATGAACCCCGGCGTGTCGGCTGCTCTCACGGTGACCTTGCCCCAGCCATCGACCACTGCCGCCACGCGGTCGGCGACGGCCGGATCGGTCCGAATGCCGGCGACGATTTCCACCAGCGGGAGGACCGTGGCCGGATTGAAGAAGTGCACGCCGAGCACGCGCTCCGGGCGCTGGCACGCGGCACCGATCGACGCGACCGACAGCGATGACGTATTCGTGGCCAGCGCGCAGGCAGGCGACACGACCCGTTCCAGCGCCTGAAAGGTCGCCCGCTTGATCTCGAGCCGCTCGACGATGGCCTCGATCACAAGGCCGCACTCGCGGAAGGGACCCACGCCGTGTTCCGGGACCACGAGTTCGAGCCGGCCCAGCGCCGCGTCGCGCGCGTCGGCCGTCAGGCGCCCCTTGCTCACATCGCGCGCGAGCCCGGCCTCGATCGACTCCTTCGCCTTCCAGACGGCCGGAATGACGGCGTCGGTCAACAGCACGCGATGACCGTGCTTGAGCGCGACCTGGGCGATCCCGGACCCCATGGCGCCGGCACCGACGACGCCCACGACCATCTCTGCCTCCGAACTATTCACCGCGAAACTCCGGCGTGCGTTTTTCCAGGAATGCCCGAATCCCCTCCACGAAGTCCTGCGTGCGCCCGGCCTCGCGCTGCAGCCGCTCCTCCTCGTCCAGCTGCGCGACCACGTCGCGCGTCACGGACGCATTGATCGCCTGCTTGGTCAGGGCGAATCCTCGCGTCGGCTGTGCCGCCAGCTGCAGCGCCAACGCCTCGGCCTCGGCCAGCAACGTCTCCGGCTCGCACACGCGCCAGATCATCCCCCACTCCGCCGCCTGGGCCGCCGGCACCTTGTCGCCGAGGAACATCAGCGCGGTGGCGCGGGCGGTCCCGACGAGGCGCGGCAGGAAGAACGTCCCCCCGCTGTCCGGGATGATCCCGAGCTTGCTGAACGCCTGGATGAACGAGGCCGAGCGCGAGGCGAGGACGATGTCACAGGCCAGCGCCACGTTCGCCCCGGCCCCCGCCGCGACGCCATTCACCGCCGCGATCACCGGCTTCTCCAACTGGCGAATGCGCCGAATGATCGGGTTCCACAGGTCGCGCACGACGTTGCCGAGGTCGGGGAGGCCCGCCGGGTCATCGAGCGACACCGACCCCAAGTCCTGCCCCGCGCAGAAGGCGCGACCGGCCCCCGTCAGCAGCACCGCGCGCACCGACGGCGCCGCGGCTTCGTCCAGCGCCGCCTGCAGTGCGCGCCCCATCGCCATGTGGAACGAGTTCAGCACGTCGGGACGGTTGAGGGTGATGCGCATCACCCCGCCGGTCACCTCGCGCACAATCGACGTCTCGGTCATCCCCCACCTGTCATTCTCGGTCCCGCGAGCGCCCAGCGGCCCTCGCCACGGCTCCGGGGAACCTACTCGCCGTCACCGCACTCGCACCACGTCCACCCGCTCGATCACGTCGCCCTCGATCACCCCCTCGGCCACCTCACGCCCCTGGATGATCTCGCCAAAGACGGTGTAATCATGGTCGAGCCGAACGTTGTCCGTCAGGTTGACGAAAAGCTGCGCGTCACCGGTATCGCGCCCGCGGGTCGAGATCCCCAGCGTTCCACGCAGGTGACTTGGCAGCCCGACCTCGTCACGCATGAACGGACCGTCGCCGACGAACTCGGACGCCGCGGGACTCCCCCCCTGGATCACGAAGGCCGGCTCGACCCGATGAAAGGTGCGCCCGGCGTAGTGGCCCTCTCGCACCAGCTTGACGATGCGGGCCACCGTGAGCGGGGCTTCGTCTGGAAGCAGCCGCACGACGAAGACCCCGCCCCCGCTCCGCGCCGCCATGCGCACCAGCAGCCGCAGGTCGCTTCCGATCACCTGATCGACCGCGTCGGTCGACAGCGGCAGCCGGCGCGGCGCCGCCACCGATCGACGCAGTGTCCAGCGCTCCATGATCGTCGCCGCCCGCACCGCCAGCGTCGAATCGAAGTCGGTGAGGTACGGCGCCAGGCGTTGCGCCTGCCGCTCGTTCCCCAGCTCCCCGATGCGCTCGACGAGCGCCACGCGCGGGTCGCGCGCGTTCTCCCGACGCTCCGCCGTCAGCCGCTCCAGCGCGGTGAAGAGCGCCGGCACGACCGAGTCGGGGGCGGGGGCCCCGCGCAGCGCCTGGGCGGCCTGGAGCACCACCTGATAGTCGAGCGCCGACAGCGCTGCGAGGTAGACCTTGTCCGCGGCATGGCCGACGGTCGCCGAGATCCCGGCCAGCGCCGCCTCTCGTACGTTCCCGTTGCCGTCGAAGGCGAGCGACGAGAGCGTCAGGGTATCCCGCACCACGAGCGCCGCTCGCGCCACGTAGAGCCGGACCTGCCACACCGGGTGCAGCGCGTCCTGTCGCAGCAACGGAATCGCCGTCGTCGGCGATAGGCGGGACAGCGCGAGCAGGGCGTGCGCCCGTCGGTGCCAACTTGTCCCCCCCTTCGGCCGCGCGGGTACGGCGGCAACCGGCGTCGCGGCCAGCCGTATCAGCGAGTCGGTCGCCGCGCCACGATCGTCGCATCCGCCGCCTAACGCGTCGACCGCTGCCAGCGCCACGTGCGGATTGGGGTCCAGCGTCGCCCGAAAGAGGGGGGCGCACACGCGGGGGGCGGGGAGCGTGCGGTAGCTGCGCACCCCCTCGAAGCGCACCAGGAAGGAAGGGTCGCGCAGGGCGCTCGTCACAACCTGGCGACGCACCACGCTGTCCTCGAGCGCGACCGCCGAGACGACGGCCAGGCGGCGGACTTGCTCATCCGTGTCACGCATCGCCCGGCGCACCAATTCGCCCGACGTATCGCGTGCGGCCGCAAGCGCCAGGTAGGCGAGTCGCCGCACGCGGGCGGCAGCCTCCTGGACCGTCGCAGTGGTCGCGCCGCCACCCGGTCGCGCGGAGTCCAGCCCGAACGTCGTCGCCCAGCGCATCGCCGACCGCGCCACCTGCGACGGACTCCCCGTCGTTCGACCGGAGCGGGCGAGCGCGTACAACCCGTGCATCATCCCCGCCGCCACGGCTGCATCGCTGCGCGCCAGCGGTCGCCCCCCCGGCCCGGGACGATCGCCCATCTGCGCGATCACCCGCTCCACCTCGCGTGGCACGATGCTATCACCGTACGGGAGCCGACCGAGCGACCGTGCCGCCGTCGCCAGGACGCTCGGACTCGGCAGACGCTCCGCGGCGCCCACGAGGGCATCGACCCCGTCGTCGAGCGCGCGTCGCCGATCAGCAGACGCTGGCTCCAGCACGCGCAGCCCCTGCAACGACTGGGCGATCGCGTTGATCGCCTCCAGCTGCACGCGCTCGTCCGCATCGCTCACGGCACCCTCGATGTCGGGGAGCAGGTCGGCGCGCTGCAGGCGTCCGAGCGCCCGCACCGCCGCGCGCCGCACCACGGGCGAGGGATCGGCCAGGGCAGCCACCAGCGGCGCTGCCCCGTCCGCGCCTAACGCACGGGCGTTTTCAACCGTCGCGATCGCCAGCAGGGCGCGCCGCTCGGCAGCCGATAGTTGCGCCCCACCGACTACCGCCGGACGCGCCTTCGTCCCCGGACGCACCGGGGAGACCTTCTGGGCGTGCAGCGGCCGCATCCCCGCCGCGACGAGGAAGAGAAGCGCGAGGGTACGCCAGACAGCCAGCATGATGCGGAGAGATTCGAGAGAAGAACGGGACCACCCGGGCGGCGTGCGACGTGGATCCGGTTCGGCAGGTCCGGGGCCGCAGATCCGGGGCCACGGATCCGCCGCCGCCGATCCGCCGCCGCCGATCCGCCGCCTCGCGCGCCGCGCGACAGACGATAACGTGCCGCCGCTCGCACGACCATGCGGGAGAATCCGAAACCACCGTGGTGGTCGGGGGAACGTGTCAGGCGTCCACGTGCGCGGGGAGTCGGCATCGGGAGCCATCGGCCGGGCGTCCGGCAGCAGCACCGCGCCAGGCGGCGACCGGCGCATGACCGCGAGCCACAGCCGTGGGTACCGCCGCCGAGACGCTCCCCAGACGATGTTCCACCGATAGATTGGGGGGTCGTACGTCGTGCATCGGCGCCATCCCCTCGTGGGTGGCGAGATGTCTGGGCACAGATTCCGCGCTCACGCTCCCATCGGCTCCCGTCGCATGCGGGGGGCGGAGCGAGTGCGGCGCACCTTGCCCCCGCCCCCCCCGATTCCAGGCGCCTCGTCATGGCTCGTACCCGGACTGCTCCCCGACCGAAGGTCTCGTCACCCCGCCCGCCGGCGGCGGCGCCGATCGATTGGCGGCGGGTTGCGTACCACACGCTCGTGTCGCGCGCCCTCGACGACACTGAGGAGCAGACCAATCGCAATCGCGCGTTGGTCCCCAAGGACCACGTCGTGCTCTACCAGTTTTCCGCCCGCGGCCACGATGTCGCGCAGGCGATCCTCGCGAGCCTGCTGACGCACCCGCACGACGGCGTGGGCGCCTACTATCGCTCGCGCCCGCTCCTGCTCTCGCTCGGCCTCGGCATCGACGACGGCTTCGCCTCGCCGCTCGGACGCTCGGGAGGGTTCAGCGATGGCCGTGACATCGGCGTCGTCTGCAACTTCCCCAATCCCGGCGGCCCGACGGTGCTCCCCATGGCGGGGGATGTCGGGTCGCAGTACACACCGGTCGCCGGGTGGGCGCAGGCCATCACCTACCACCGCGACGTGCTCGGCGACCGCGCGTGGGATGGCGCCATCGCCGTCTCGTTAGGTGGCGATGCGTCGGTTGCCACCAACGGCTTCTGGTCGGCGCTGACCATGGCCACCACGCTCGCCCTTCCCATGCTGTTCTATGTCGAGGACAACGATCTCGGCATTTCGGTCAGGGGCGACATGCAGACCCCGGGCGGGAACATCGCCCGGAACCTGGCGGCGTTCGGGGAGCTGTTCATTCGCGATGGCGATGGCACCGATCCGGCCGACACCGCAGCGCAGCTGTCGGCGGCCGTGGAGCACGTGCGCGCCGGACGTGGCCCGGCACTGGTGCGCCTGACGGTCCCTCGCCTGTCGTCGCATTCCGGTCCCGACAACCAGCGCGGCTATCGGTCCGACGCCGAGATCGCCGACGATGCGCGGCGCGATCCCCTGCCCAAGCTGCGCGCGTTTCTCGTCCCGGCGCACCTGAGCGAGGCCGAGTGGGGCGCGATCGAGGCCGACGTGGCCCGCGACGTTGCCCTCGGACTGGACGCCGCGCGGGCGCGCCCCGCCCCGAATCCGGCCACGGTACGGCGATACCTCTACGAGGAACCGGATGCCCCCGACGACGCCGCCGTCGGCGGATTGCGCGCCTCCGAGCGCGCGGCGCTGGTCTCGGTCGAGACGGCGAGCGAGGACGGCGAGGTCGTGCGCTTCCAGGAGGCGATCCGCCGCACGCTGCGGCATGAACTCGACGTCAATCCCAAGCTGCTGGTCTTTGGCGAGGATGTCGGCGTCAAGGGCGGCGTGCACCTCGTCACCGAAGGACTCCAGAAACAGTTCGGCCTCGGCCGCGTTTTTGACACGTCGCTTTCCGAGGAAGGCATCATCGGTCGGGCCTCGGGGTTGGCCATCGCCGGCCTGATGCCCGTCGCCGAGATCCAGTTCCGGAAGTACGCCGACCCGGCGACCGAGCAGCTGAACAACGCCGGCACCCTGCGCTGGCGCACGGCCAATCGCTTCGCCTCGCCCATGGTGGTGCGCATGCCGGGCGGTTACGGCAAGGACGTGGGCGACCCCTGGCACTCGCTCAGCGCCGAGGTCCTGTGGGCGCATGCGGTGGGATGGCAGGTCGCGATTCCGTCCAACGCCGCCGACGCCGTGGGGTTGCTGCGCTCGGCCATGCGCTCGCCGAATCCGACGATCTTCTTCGAGCATCGCTCGCTGTTGATGACCAGCGACGGCAGCACCCGGTATCCGGGCGATGACTACGTGATTCCGTTCGGCACGGCGGCCACGCTACACGAGGGCGACGACATCACGGTCGTCACGTGGGGCGCAATGGTGCACCGCTGCGTCGAGGCCCTGGAGCAGACGGACGCGAAGGTGGACCTGCTCGACCTCCGGACCATCGCGCCGTGGGACAAGGCGCGCGTGCTGGACTCGGTGCAACGCACCGGCCGCTGCCTCATTGTGCATGAGGATACGCGGACGGCCGGGTTTGGGGCAGAAATCGGAGCGGTGCTCGCCGAGCAGGCCTTCTGGTTCCTCGACGCCCCGGTGGCGCGCCTGTGCGTGGACGACGTGCCGATGCCGTACCACCCGTCGCTGCTCGCCGCCGTCCTCCCTTCGGCGGACGACATCGCCGCGCGCATTGACGCGCTGGTCCGCGAGTAGACGGCCGCGAGGAGACGGCCGCGAGTAGGCGCCCGCACGTAGGCGCCTGACGGCCGGCCAGCGGTCGGCTCAGCCCAACCGCTGGCCGATCGCCATCGCGTAGGCGTCGGCTCCTCGGCCGCACGAGCAAGTCGGGAGGTTACGTGCCGTCCGCCTCACGCCGGTGAGACCGAAACGCGTCGGCAGCGCTCCCCTGCTCGACGATGACCCGGCCGAGGAATCGGCGAAACTCCGGCTTGGGCCCGAAGTGCAGGAGCATCCCGACCTCGGCCTGCGAGCACCGCATGCAGTTGAGCAGCTGGACCCGGTCGGAGTCGAACAGGTCGGCGCCGGCACGCACGCTGACGACCACCTTGCCATCGACCAGGAGATCGGCCGCGAAGGTGCCGACCTTGCGCCCCTTGTAGAACACGCCTAACGGGATGTCCTGCTCGGCCTGCACGCCGCGCGAGGCCAGCTCGAGGATGAGCGCGCGCAGGTACACGGCCTCGACGAACCCGTGGCCGAGTTCGCGGTGCACGGCGAAGAACGCAGCGAGCAGGCGGCCCGTGGTCTGTTCGTGGACCAGCCGCGAGGGTTGGGGGCGCTCGTCGGCGAGGGCGAGGGCGCGTTCGGCGTCGAGGGTGAGGATCGGGACTGGAACGGACATGAAAGGGCTCCCGGAATGAGGACGGGAGTATCCTGTCACCCGATCGCCCGCCCCTCGGTACCCGAAGCGTGCGCACGGTATCAGAACTGCTGGCGGCCCACGATGCCGGCGCGCCGCCGACGTCAGATCGCCTTGAAGTGCTCGAACGGCTGGCGGCAGGCGTTGCAGACCTGCAGCGACTTGCACGCCGTGGAGCCGAACTCGCTGCGCGTTTCCGTCTCGCGAGAGCCGCAGAACGGGCACGGCACCGGCGCGGCGCGGCGCATGAGCGGGACCAGGGGCTGCTCGGTGGTCGGTCCCGGGGGCGCGATGCCATAGGCGCGCAACTTCTCCTTTGCGACGTCGCTCATCCAGTCGGTCGTCCACGCTGGCGAGAAGACCGTGCGCACCTCGGCGACGAGCCCCCTCGACGCGAGCGCCCCGACCACCGTGCGCTCGATTTCGTGCATCGCGGGACAGCCGGAGTACGTCGGCGTGATCTGCACGGTCACGTGGTCGCCCTCGATGGCGATGTCACGTACGATGCCGAGTTCGACGACGCTCAGGACCGGCACCTCGGGATCGCGCACTTCCTCGAGGATCTCCCAGACGTCGGCGGGGGACGGCGCCGACCGCGCTACCACGTCGCCCCCGGATGGCTGCGGGCGACGATCTGCATCTCGGCCAGCAGGTGTCCGAGGTGCTCGGTGTGCCGGCCGTCGCGCCCTCCGCGCTGCATGTGGACCTCGCTCGGGACGGTCAGCGTGGCGAGCCCCGCCACCTCGCGCAGTTGCGCGCTCCACGCGTCGCGGACCGACGCCGGGTCCACGGCATACCCCTGTGCCACGAGCCGCGACTCGACCTCATCCCCCTCGAACAGTTCGCCGGTGTAGCGCCACAGGCGATCCAGCGACCGCTGCACGCGATCGTGGCTCTCCTCGGTGCCGTCGCCGAGCCTGACGAGCCACTCGCCGCTGTGGCGCACGTGATAACGCGTCTCCTTCACCGCCTTGGCCGCGATACCGGCCAGTTCGGGGTGCCCGCACCGCTGCAACGCGTCGAGCACGAACAGCGCGTGGAGCGAGAAGAGGAACTGACGCACGATCGTGTCGCCGAAGTCGCCATTCGGCATCTCGACCAGGAGCACGTTGCGGAAGTCGGTGGTCTCGCGAAAGTAGGCCAGGGCGTCCTGGTCGCGGCCCTGGGCCTCGACCTGTCCCGCGAGCTGCAACAGCAGGTTGGCCTGCCCGATGAGGTCGAGCGCGATGTTGGAGAGCGCGATGTCCTCCTCGAGGATCGGACCGTGGCCGCACCATTCCGACAGGCGATGGCCGAGGATCAGCCGGTCGTCGCCCAGGCGAAGCAGGTAGGCGAACAGGTCCTGCCGTGTGGTGTCATCCACGGGTCGTTCCTCGTGCAGGCAAAGGGGCGGCGCCACGCGGGCGCACGGGCTCAGAAGACACGGACGCCGCGGGGAGTCTTGTAGAACTGCGGGTGCCGGTACGCCTTGTCATTGGCGGGGTCGAAGAACGGACCGACGTCCTCGGGCGTGGAGGCGCAGATCGTGATGCTCGGGACGACCCAGATCGAGATGGCCTCCCGGCGGCGCGCGTAGACGTCGCGCGCGTTCTGCAGCGCCTGTTCGGCATCGACGGCGTGCACGCTGCCGGCGTGCTGGTGCGCAGCCCCGGGCGCCTCTTGCGTGAAGACTTCCCAGAGCGGCCATTGCGAGTCGCCCGCCGACGGTGTGGCGGGGGTGCTGTTCGGTGCGGTCGTCATGATCGTCGTCTCGTCTCGCGTGGTCAGGCGGCAACCGCGGCGCGCGCCGCGCGCTGCTTCGCCGCATATGCCTCGGCGGCCGCGCGCACCCAGGCCCCGTTGTCGTGCGCGGCACGGCGCGCCTCCAGCCGCTCCTCGTTGCACGGACCGTGACCCTTCACGACCGACCAGAACTCGTCCCAATCGATCTCCCCAAACTCCCAATTATCGGTTGCCTCGTCGTAGCGCAGGTCCGGATCGGGGAACGTCAGGCCGAGGGCCTGGCCCTGCGGTATCGTCAGGTTCACGAAACGCTGGCGCAGCTCGTCGTTCGACTTGCGCTTCACCCCCCACTTCATCAACTCGGCGCTGTTGGGCGAGTCCTTGTCGCTCGGGCCGAACATCATGAGGGAGGGCCACCACCACCGGTTGAGCGACTCCTGCGCCATGGCCCGCTGCGCCGGCGTGCCACCGGCGAGCGTCGCGCAGATCTCGTAGCCCTGGCGCTTGTGGAAGTTCTCTTCCTTGCAGATGCGGATCATGGCCCGCGCGTACGGGCCGTACGAGGCCTTGGCGAGCATCGTCTGGTTCACGATCGCGGCCCCGTCCACCAGCCAGCCGATCATCCCGATGTCGGCCCACGACAGGGTTGGGTAGTTGAAGATCGAGGAATACTTCGCCGTCCCGGCGTGCAGCTGGTCGACCAGTTCATGCCGGTCGACGCCGAGCGTTTCCGCGCCGCAATAGATGTAGAGGCCATGCCCCGCCTCGTCCTGCACCTTGGCGAGCAGCGTCATCTTGCGACGCAGCGACGGAGCGCGCGTGAGCCAGTTCCCCTCGGGGAGCATGCCGACGATCTCGGAATGCGCATGTTGCGACATCATGCGCACGAGCTGCTTCCGGTAGCGATCCGGCATCCAGTCCTTAGGCTCGATGTACCCGCCATCGGCGATCACCGCCTCGAAGGCGGACTCGCGTGCGGTGTCGGCAGCCGAGGGTGTGGCAGTCTGCGTCATGACGAACGACTCCTGCGCGCCGCGAAGCGCGGCACAATCTGGGGAACGGCGCCGCACCGGGCATGCGGCGTTCGCAACGAGAGAAGTATCTCCGCATCTCCAACCCGCGCAAAGTCTTGCGTCCGAGATGCCGGCGCATTAGGACCGACCAGTCCTACCTGAAGTGCTGCATCGGAGACGGGTACCGGCGTCTCCGCACAGGACCGGGTGCCGCAGTAGCTTGCGCCGCCCACTCGACCCTTCGATAACCGTCCGGGACACCATGACCGTTCCCTCCTCGTTGGCCGCTGGCACCGTGTCGCACGACACGGCACACGGGATCGCCACCGTGACCTTTTCGCACCCCAAGGGGAACTCGCTGCCGAGCGCCCTGCTGCTCGAGTTGGCGCGCACCTTCGATGTGCTCGCCACGCGAGAGGACGCCCGGGTCATTGTGCTGCGCAGCGAGGGGACGGGACCGTTCTGTGCCGGGGCGTCGTTCGACGAGCTGCGCGGGCTGCGGGACGAGGCGTCGGGGCAGACGTTCTTCTCCGGCTTTGCCCATGTGATCCTGGCCATGCGTCGGTGCCCGCAGTTCGTGATCAACCGCGTGCACGGCAAGGCGGTGGGCGGCGGGGTGGGGCTGGTCGCCGCGTCCGACTACGCGATCGCCGCCCCGGGCGCGTCGATACGGCTCAGCGAGCTCGCCGTCGGCATCGGCCCGTTTGTCGTGGGGCCGGTGATCGAGCACCGGATCGGCCGAGGCCACTTCACCGCGCTGTCGGTGGACCACGACTGGCGCGACGCGGCCTGGGCGCTCGGGGCCGGGCTGTACGCCAAGGTCACCGCGACCGTGCCGGAGCTCGACGTCGCCGTGAACGCGCTGGCGCAGAAGCTGGCCAACGCCAACCCTGCCGCCATGCGCGAGCTGAAGCAGATCTTTCGCGACGGGACCGCGCACTGGGACACGCTGCTCTTCGAGCGGGCCGCCGTGAGCGGCTCCCTCATCCTCACGCCCCCGGCCCAGGCCGCCCTCGAGGCCCTGTCGCGATCGTAGGTCGCGACCCTCACGCGCCTCGCTCGCGACGCCTCGCTCGCGACGCCTCGCCTACGAGGTAGGCGGCGAGAAGGCCGCGTGCTGCTGATCCACCCAGCTCTGGTGGTACTTCGGATCCTCGATCGGCATCGCGGCCTTGGCCACCTTGAGCGGGCGGAACGAGTCCATCATCACCGCGAGTTCGTTGGTGTACTTCGCGCCGATCGATGCCTCGGTCCGTCCCGGGTGCGGACCGTGCGGCAGTCCATCCGGATGGTGCGTGATGGAGCCGTACTCGATCCCCTTGCGGCTCATGAACTCGCTCGAGGCATAGAACAACACCTCGTCCGAGTCGACGTTGGAATGGTTGTACGGCGCCGGAATCGCGTTGGGATCGAAGTCGTACGGACGCGGGCAGAACGAGCAGATGACGAAGCCATCGCCCTGGAACGTCTGGTGCACCGGCGGTGGCTGGTGTATGCGACCGACAATGGGTTCGAAGTCATGGATGTTGAAGATCCACGGGTAGAAATAGCCATCCCACCCCACGACGTCGAACGGATGGTGATCCAGCACCAGCTCGTTGATCGCATCGTACTGTTTCACGAAGAGCGGGAAGTCGCCCATCTCGTCGCGTGTATTGAGCTGGTTCGGCCGCCGGATGTCGCGTTCGCAGTACGGCGCCCCTTCGAGCAGCTGGCCCACGTGATTGCAATAGCGCGTCGGGAATCGCACATGCCCGCGACTCTCCATCACGAGGAACTTGTTGGGCCCCGTGGTCCCCAGGCGCCACCGATGGAGGATGTTGCGGTGCACCACGACATAGTCGCCGGCGCGGTACGGCAGGTCGCCAAACACCGACTCCAGCACCCCCTCACCCTCGATCACGTACACGACCTCGTCCGCCTGCGAGTTGCGATAGAAGTGCGCATCCAGCACGTCGGGCTCCACATAGCCCATGACGATGTCGTCGTTGAACAGGAGCGGGATGCGGTCCAGGGTCGGGCTTCCGCCCGTGGGGGCGCGCGCGGTGAGAAAATGGCGATGCCGCAGCGACGTGTCCTCGTCGGCCTCGAGCCTGACGTCCCGCACTTTACGCGCCGACTTGACCGTCGTGGGCGGGTGCGTGTGATACAGCAGCGACGAGGTCCCGGTGAACCCCTCGTGCCCCATCAGCTCCTCGGCGTACAGCCCGCCGTCGGGGCGGCGGAACACCGTGTGGCGCTTGCGGGGAAACGCGCCTAACGAAGAATAGAACGGCATGGGAACGGGACGGGGGACGGGGGACGGGGGACGGGAGTCTACAAGTTGCCGCGCAGGGCTTGTTCGCGTTCGATGGACTCGAAGAGGGCCTTGAAGTTGCCCTTGCCGAAGCTCTTGGCGCCTTTGCGCTGGATGATCTCGTAGAAAACGGTGGGGCGGTCCTGCACGGGGCGGGTGAAGATCTGCAGCAGGTAGCCGTCGGGGTCGCGGTCGACGAGGATGCCGAGGCGCGCCAGCACATCCACGGGCTCGTCGATCCGGCCCACCCGCCCTTGCAACTCGTCGTAGTACGACGTGGGGATCGAGAGGAACTCCACGCCGCGGTCGCGCAGCGTGCTCACCGTCTCCACGATGTCGTCGGTCGCCAGCGCCATGTGCTGCACCCCGGGGCCAACGTAGAAGTCGAGGTACTCCTCGATCTGCGACTTCTTCTTGCCCGAGGCGGGTTCATTGATCGGGAACTTGATGCGGTCGTTGCCGTTGGCCATCACCTTGGACATGAGCGACGAGTACTCGGTCGAGATGTCCTTGTCGTCGAAGGTGAGCAGGTTGCGGAACCCCATCACGTCGGCGTAGAAGTCGACCCAGTGGTTCATCTTCCCCAACTCGACGTTGCCGACGCAGTGGTCCACGTACTTGAGCCCGACCGGCGTGCCCTGGTAGTGCGGGGTCACGGGGACGAAGCCGGGGAGGAAGAGCCCACGATAGTTGCGGCGCTCGACCAGCGAGTGGATCGTCTCGCCGTACGTCCGGATCGCCGCGATGACGACTTCGCCGTCGTCGTCCCGTAGCACGCGCGGCTCGGCGACCGACTGCGCCCCTCGCTCGATCGCCCGGGCGTAGGCCTCACGCGCATCGTCCACCCACAGCGCCAGGTCCCGCACGCCATCCCCGTGCTTGTGCACATGCTCGGCGATGTAGGCCGCGTCGGGCGAGAGGTCGGGACGGATGGCCGTGGTCAGGACGAAGCGGACCTTGCCCTGCTGCAGCAGGTAGCTTGCCCGGTCGCGGGTCCCGTTCTCTGGTCCCCGATATGCGACGAGCTCGAAGCCGAACGCCGAGCGATAGTACAGCGACGCCTGACGCGCATTCCCGACGTAGAACTCGATGAAATCGGTCCCGTTGATCGGGAAGGTGTCCTGCGCGGTTTCCGGGAGCGGAGCGCTTGTGGTCGCCATGGCCAGCCTTGGGAGTCGGAATGCACACGGGTACGGAGCGCCCCACGACACGGGACACGGCGCCACGCGGGCGGAGTCACCTGCACGACTGGCAATCTAGCGGAAAAGCCGGACGTCCGCCCACTGGTCAGACCGGTCAAACCCTTTGCCACGCTGATACTTACCGACCCGACCGACGCGCCCATATCTTCCCCCTCATGACCGCCCCTCGCCCCGATACGCTCGCGTTCGCCCAATCGCTCGATGGGCAGTACCAGCTCGTGCGCGAGATCGGACGTGGCGGCATGGGCATCGTGTATCTCGCGCACGACCTGAAGCTGGCGCGTCCGGTGGCCATCAAGACGCTCCCCTATCACCTGGCCAGCGACCCGCTGATCCGCGAGCGCTTCCTGCGCGAGGCGCGCACCGCCGCAGGACTTGCCCATCCCAGCATCGTCCCGGTGCACCGGGCCGACGAGCTGGGCGACTTCGTCTTCTTCGTGATGGGCTACGTCGACGGAGAGTCGATGGCCCACCACGTCCGCGAGCACGGGCCGTACCGCCCTGCCGCGCTCGTCCCCCTGCTCATCGACGTCGCATCCGCGCTCGGCTACGCCCACGCACGTGGCGTGGTGCATCGCGACATCAAGGCCGAGAACATCCTGCTCGATGCCAGCGGTCGCCGGGCGATGGTCACCGACTTCGGCATTGCCCGCCTGGCGCAGTCGGCCTCGCTCACCCAGACCGGGACGGTGCTCGGGACGGTGCACTACATGAGTCCCGAACAGGTCACCGGCGAAGACATCGACGGCCGCAGCGACCTGTACGCATTCGGCGTGCTGGCGTTCTTCGCCCTCACCGGGCACTTCCCGTTCGAGAGCGACACGCCGTCGGCCGTCCTGGTCGCCCACGTCACGCGACCCGCTCCACCGATCCGCAGCGTGGCACCCACGGTGCCGGCCCCGTTGGCCGAGGTCGTGGACCGACTGCTGGCCAAGTCGCGCGAGTCCCGCTTTCCCGACGCCGAGGCGCTCGTGTCCGCGCTCAGCGCCGCCGGCCAGGCGATTCCCGAGCAGGCGCCGGCCGCATCGCGGGTGATCCTTTCCTCGGTGGAAGCGAACGCCATCTGGGAACGGGCCGCCCTCCTGCAGGAGATGACCGGGCAGCTCACGCCCCCGCCAGAGCTCGTCCGCGCTGGACCACGCGTGCCGGCCACCGAGACCACCGGCTACAAGATGGACGACGTGCGAGTCGCCGCGCGCGACGCGGGCATCGGGGAGAAGTACGTCGAGCGCGCCCTGGCTGAGCGGGCACTCGGCGACGCGGGCAGCGAGCCCGTGGACGTCGTGCGACCGGGCGTGGCGATGGAGGCTCCGATCCACCCCTTGGCCGGGGCGCGAACGAAGATCGAGTTCGAGGCGATCGTCCAGGGTGAGCTGAGTGACCTGGACCTGGAGGACGTGGCCGACGAGATCCGGCGCAGCGTCGGCGACGTCGGGAACGTGAACTCGATCGGGCGCAGCGTCACCTGGACCGCGTTCGCCTCACCCACGTCGCAGCGCAAGTTGCAGCTCTCGGTGTCGACCCGGAACGGCCGCACGATCATCCGCGGCTTCGAGGACCTGTCGCAGATGACCGGCGGGATCTTCGGCGGGATCACGGGCGGGGCCGGCGGGGGCCTTGGCAGCGCCACCTTCGGGATCACGATGGGCGTGACGAATGGGGCGGTGATCATCGCAGCGCCCGCGTTTTTCGCGGTCGTCGCCGCCGCCTACGGCGCGTCACGCTTGCTCTTCCGGCGCATGTCGCGCGAGCGCGAGCGCCAGCTGCGCTCCGCCGTGGAGCGTGTGACGCTGCGGGTGCGCGAGTGCATCGAGGCGCGGCAGCTGCCACGCACGACCGACCCGCGACGGCTCGCGAAGTAGCCAGCACCGCGCGTGTCGCGCACTGCCGGGACGTAGAGCACGAACCTGCGCCACGCGTCGACTATGCAGCGGCGAGGTGTAGGAGCCAGCAGCCCTCCACCGCTTGCGAACGCGCCGCTAGAGTGCCAGCTCGGGCAAGTCGCGGAAGTGGTCGAGCGCTGCGGGGTTGGCCAGTGCATCCGTGTTGTGCACCGGCCGGCCGTGGATCACGTCGCGCACCGCAAGTTCAGTGATCTTGCCGCTGATCGTGCGCGGGATGTCGGGGACGGCGACGATGACCTTGGGCACGTGAAACGGCGACGTATTGGCGCGCACCTGCCGCACGATACGATCGCGCAGCGTTTCGTCGAGCACCGCGCCATCGCGCAGCCGTACGAACAGCACGATCCGCACATCGCGGTCGCCCGCCGGGCCGATCTCCTGCCCCACCACCAGGCTCTCCACGACCTCCGTCAGCTGCTCCACCTGCCGGTAGATCTCGCTCGTCCCGATCCGCACCCCGCCGGGGTTGAGCGTGGCATCGCTCCGTCCGGAGATGACGAACCCGCCGTGCGGCGTGCGCTCGATCCAGTCGCCATGGCGCCATGTGCCAGGGAACGTGTCGAAGTAGGCGGCGCGATATCGGCTGCCGTCGGCGTCGTCCCAGAAGGCGATCGGCATGCTGGGAAACGGACGGGTGCAGACCAGTTCACCCGGCCCCTCGCCCACGGGGCGTCCGTCGTCGCCGAAGACCTCCACCGCCATCCCGAGTCCCGCCACCTGCAACTCGCCGCGCCACACCGGTCCGGCCGGGTTGCCGAGCACGAAGCAGGAGATGATGTCGGTTCCCCCCGAGATGGAGCTGAGCTGCACGTCGTCCTTGATGTCGCGGTAGACGTAGTCGAACGACGGTGGTGCCAGCGGGCTTCCGGTCGAGAGGATGGTTCGCAACGGCGACAGGTCGTGGGTGCGGCCGGGGGCCAGCCCCTCCTTCTCGGCCAGCGCGAGATACTTCGCGCTCGTCCCGAAGACGGTGAGCCGCTCCGCTTCGGCCATCGACCAGAGCACGGGGTTCGTGGCGAGCGGTGACGACGCGTCGTCGTTCGACTCGAGTGCCTCGGCCTGCGGCAGGCGCGCCATGGGGGCGCCGTCGTACAGCACCACCGTCGCCCCGACGGCGAGCGCGCTCACCAGCCAGTTCCACATCATCCACCCGCAGGTGGTGAAGTAGAAGACGCGGTCGTCGCGCGAGAGGTCGGTGTGGAGCAGGTGCTCCTTGAGATGCTGCAGGAGCGTCCCCCCCGCACCGTGCACCATGCACTTGGGGAGCCCGGTCGTACCCGACGAGTACATGATGTACAGCGGATGGTCGAACGGAAATCGCTCGAACTCCGCCGTGGAACGCGTCGAGGACGCGCCCAGGGCCGTGTCGCCCGTCTCCAGCCACATGGGCCACGCGAGCGCGTCGCGCACGCTCGCCAGCATGGGCGCATCATGCAGGTAGGGGACGATCACGACCCGCTCGATCGACGGAATGCGCGCGGCGATCTCGCGCACACGTTCCAGCGTGTCGATCGACTTGCCGGCATAACGATAGCCATCGCAGGCGATGAGGACGCGCGGCGCGATCTGTCCGAATCGGTCCAGGACCCCGCTCACCCCGAAGTCGGGCGAGCACGATGACCAGATGGCGCCGAGGCTCGCCGTGGCGAGCATGCCCACCACGGCCTCGGGGATGTTCGGGAGGAAGGCGGCCACACGATCGCCCGGACCGACCCCCTGCGCCCGCAGCGCCGCCGCTGCGCGTTGCACCTGATCGAACAACTGGGCGAAGCTCAGCGCCCGCTGCCGCCCGTCCTCGGTCCACGCCACCAGCGCGTCGCGCTCGTCGCGCGCGCGCAGCAGGTTCTCGGCGAAGTTGAGCCGGGCCCCGGGAAACCAGCGTGGGCCAAGGACCGGGTCGGGAAGAGCAAGCCGGCCCTCGCCGACGACGACGCGCTCCCACAGCGATCCGTCGGGACTCGGCGACGACACGACGTCGGCGAATCGCCACAGTGCGGACCAGAAGCGCTCCGGGTGGTCGATGGACCACCGGTGGAGCGCCTCGTAGTCGAGCGCGCCGTCGTCGCCCACGCAGACAAGGTCGCCCGCCAATTGCAGCTGGCGAGCAAAATGCAGGAGGTTGGTGCGCGCCACCCGCGCAGGCGCGGGCGACCAGATCGGGCCGAGCGAAGCCGAGGGCGTCTCCGTCACGGCACGCGCTTCGTCAGACGACGGTACAGCCGGTGGCGACGAGCTCGACGTTGAACAACAGGTTGGAGTTGGCGGGAATTCCGCCGCTGGAGAGCGAGCCGTATCCGTACGCCGCCGGAATCAGGAGGCGACGCTTGCCGCCGATCTTCATTCCCTGCAGCCCGATCTTCCATCCCTCGATCAGTGACGAGAGCGGGAAACAGATCGGCGTCCCGCCGCTCAGGCTCGATCGTTCGTCGAACCTGGAGCCGGTCGGAATGTAGCCCGAGTAAAAGACGGAGACGGTCGGTGTCCCGGTGAGCGCGGCGCCCGTCCCCTCGAGCGAATCGAGATAGTGCACGCCCGAGGTCAACTTGGTGAACTGGGACAAGGTGACCTGCAGCGAGGGTGCCCACGTCTGGCTCTCGATCGGGATTTCCTCCGGGATGGTCAGATCGGTCGCGGCACAGGCGGCGGCGAACACGCAGGCGCCGACGAGGGTCAGGGGACGAAGCAGACGAAAGACGGACATGAGGCTGCCGGTGCGGGTCGAAGTCGAAACGAGTAGCGAAAGGAAACGCGGGCGACGCTATGCGTCTACCACGAGATCGCGTGTCAGTTCCGCCACGGAGGTGCAGCCCGCGAGCGCCATGGCCAGGTCGAACTCCATGCGCAGGTGCTGCAGGACCTCTGTCGCCCCCTTCTCGCCCCCGACGGCCAGCCCCCACAGCGGCGGACGACCGACGAGCACGGCACGCGCACCCAGCGCCAGCGCCTTGAGCACATCGGTGCCTCGCCGAATTCCGCCGTCGACGTAGACCTCCCCACGATCGCCCACGGCATCGACGACCTCGGGCAGCGCGCGGGCGGTGGCGATCGACGTGTCGAGCTGGCGCCCCCCATGATT